>Ga0224497_10000003_pt1 | contig 301063 bp, 292 predicted proteins | sample SF_Jul11_sed_USG_4_FD_167970 | JGI IMG/M metagenome (GOLD analysis project Ga0224497, IMG submission 167970) | Sediment microbial communities from San Francisco Bay, California, United States - SF_Jul11_sed_USGS_13 | ecosystem: Environmental > Aquatic > Marine > Sediment | place: USA...
AGCGGGCCGCACTGGCGCTAATCGGCGGCATACGAGATTCCTCGGAGCTTCGCGGTACCGCAGTCGTTCCCGCAATGCTACAGGTGCGCGAGTCGACGGGGCCGGCGCCCGATTAAGCCACGCTCACACAAGTTTCTCTCCACTTTCGACTTATGCCGCGATCAGCGGCGGCGCATTGTCTCCTGTGAACACAGTCGCCTCATGCGGTTCGACGACGCCCAAGTATCCAGAAGCGCCCTCTAATCGCCCCTATCTCCTGAACCGTCTCGAGTTGATCCGGCTCAATCTGACTCAGCCGATCGTCGAGAATCCTGTTGATTCGATGGTGGGTAATGGCTGGCGCAGCGATGAATGAGGCGATCGCCGACATCCCGCGCAGGCTAAACGTGAAAGCATCTCGTCCTGGTTTGGCTTTCTCAAACATGGTCTTTCTCCAGAGGATTGATCTATTGCAGTTCATCGAACCGCGCAGAGCGGGCCGAGGCGCGCACAATAGGCAGCCCGGGACAAGACTACAAACGGGAAGAACTCAGCTCTGGCCTGAGAAAAACTCAGTTGGACTCAGCCAAATTCTGCAGTATCCAATCGCGCAGGAGATGCACGCATTCGTCCTCGGCCCTGTCCTCACGGCAGACCACGTAATAGCTGACGTCCGCGACAAACTCGTTCCTGAAAAGGCGCACGATGCTTCCCTGCTTGAACCACTGATCGGCCATTGGAACAGGTACCAGCGCCGCGCCGATGCCGCGCTCGGCCGCTCGGACCACGGCAATCATCGAATCGAGTCGGGTCACTTTGCCGTTCTCGGGGAGTTGAATGCCGGTCGACTTCGCCCATTGCTTCCAAGCCTTCGGACGTGTTTCGTGGACAATCAACGGGAAGTCGCTGACGATCTTCTGATTTCTGACCGTCATCTCTTTCTTGAACGCAGGCGAACCTGCCGGCACCATCCGCAGCGGGAAGAGCAAGTTCGACAGCAGGTTTTGTGGGGGTGATTTGAATAGTCGAATCGACAAATCCGCATCTGCGGGATGTTTCTCAGCGCTCTCGTCACTCGTGCCGACCTGGATATCGATCTCCGGGTGCTCTGCAGTAAATTCACTCAGGCGCGGGACAAAGAATTCGCTGGCGAAGAAAGGCTGCACCGAGATCCGGACAGAACTACTTCGACCGCCCTTCTTGTAGCTGGCAGCAACAGAATCCAGTTGTTCGATCAGCGGACTGATGTCTTCGTACAGCGATTTTCCGATTTCCGTCAGTTTTAGATCGCGACTATTGCGATCAAACAACGGCTCACCCAGTTCTTCCTCGAGACTCTTTATCTGGTGGCTGACGGCGGATGCCGTAATGAAGAGCTCTTCACCCGCCGCGCGAAAGCTTTCGTATCGTGCGGCGACGCAGAACGTTCGCAATCCGCGCAGAGAGATTTTGGCTGTGCTTATCAATCCTTTGTCCCCCGGTCACTCTCGATCCTCACTAACGAGAAACGGGATATTTGCGTGAGCCGCATGTCCCTGCCCGTCGTAAGCATAAACAAACAGTCGATACGCACCGGAAGCCGGCGCGGTGATCGTGGGCGTGGCCGAATTTGCGCCGTGGACGAGACCGTCAAGGTTGGCAATGGCTTCTTCATAGTCGCCGCCGACCTGCGTCGTGTGCGACTCGGGCTTTAGCTCCCATCGATACATTAGTGGGTCACCGTCACTATCGACCATAGTGACAGTAGCTTCGTAAACTTCGCCCGCGGTCAGTGTCACGTTGGCATGTGCAACTTTGCCGTCCAGTGCAATCGACCTGACCGATGGCGAACGATTTTCAGGCCACACACCGTTCCAGATATAGTGCATTACATCGACCGTCTCGGTTTCCTCACCGGTCTCGGTGAACAGTCCGAACCATGTCGGCGTCCGTTCCTGTTTCTGGCCCCAGAGGAACACGTAGGAGCCGATCAACTGATCCTCGAGGGGTCTCAGCATTTCGTGATAACCGCGCATGTAAACAGCAGCTTTTTCCGAGCTCGTGGCTTCGATTGGCGCTCCCCAACTCGTCTTGTCCACTTCCCAGTGGCCGATGGCGCCCCACTCGGTCACCATAAATGGCTCAACCAGGCCAACCTCGTGAATAAGGTCGGGCAACACGAACAGCTCGCCGTAAACCTGGAAACTGAAGAAGTCGAGATCGTGTGCTCTTGTACGCAGATCGGTGATCACATTCTTGCCAACACCTGCAACGGTCGTCGTCGTTGGATGATTCGGATCCAATTCATGAATCATTTTTGACACGTCGTTGACCGCGTCATAAACCTTCGAATTGCTGTAGCTATAATTGAGTTCGTTGCCGATGATCCAGATGAGCAGTGCCGGATGATCGCGGTACATGAGGACATCTTTACGAAATCCCTCGAGCTGGGCAGCGACAGCGCCCGCATTGTCGTAATCAAAACCCCAGCGTTCAGCTTGCATTGGCAGACAAAGCCCGACAGTGACACCCAGTGCGTGCGCCCTGTCGAGGATCTCCTGAGCGGTCTCGACATCATTTCTTGTCGTCCAGTTACGAATAGAATTACCGCCGTGTGCGGCGAATGATTCGATGTCGCCAAACTCGAGTCCGGCCCCCTTGATGACGTAGGGCTTGCCACCGCGTTGCAATTGAAAACCGTTTTCGTTTTCAACAATTTCAACTTTGACCGGGCCCGCTGTCTGGTCGTGATCGGTGGAGCAACCGACAAACGCCAGCAAAACCAGAGCAAGAAATTGAATTGACTTCATTTCAGCCTCTCACGAGTAATTGTTCGAGTTCCTCCAGCGATCGGCCCTTGGTCTCGGGCAGGATGCGCATGACGAAGACAAGGCCGACGATGGCGACTAAGCCGTAAATCAGGAATGTCCCCGAATTACCGAGGTTCTCGAGCTCCCATGGAAATACCAGCTGCACACCAAAACTGACGCCTGAGTTGATCAAGCCGACGAACGATATCGCGAGACCGCGCAATTTGTTCGGGAATAGCTCCGAGAACAGCACCCACATGACGGGCCCGAGCGACACCGCGAAACTAGCTACGAAGCCGAGTATGCCGAACAATATCAGCGTCGGATTCATACTGATCGCGCCGCTTACGAGCTGCGATTCGTATTGCTTGTAAGCGTCACCGCCAATAACTTCTGTAACAGCCTGCCTGAACGCGATATCACTGTCATACGTGATGTCAGTCATCACCGCTATCTTCTGGCGGTCCAATTCGATTGGCAATGCGTCGATCGCGTCATCGCTCAGCGTATACGTGGCAGACCCGAAGCCATAAGACAGCGTCAGCATGCAAACCGCTATTCCGGTCAGTCCGAACCCGAGCAGCGGCCTCCGACCAAGTTTGTCAATCAATGCCATCGCCACGACGGTAAAGACGAGATTGACGATGCCAACAAGAATCGCCTGCATGAATGACGCATCCGTGCCGATACCGGATTGCTCGAAGATCATCGGGGCGTAAAAAAAGACGGAATTAATTCCCGTGAGCTGTTGCAGGATGCCAACGGATATACCGATCGTCAGTACGAGTTTCATGGACCGGTGGAATAACGCCTTAATTGACACGCCGCCCAACTCGGCTTCCGCTTCGATGCTGTCGTGTACAGCCTGCAGATCCGCTTTCGCCTGCTCCGGGTCGCCCACCTTCTCGAGCACGATCAGTGCCTCGTCTTCCCTGCCATGCATAGCGAGCCAGCGCGGGCTCTCGGGTACGATCAACAGCGCAAAGAAATACAAGATGGCCGGCAATGTCTCAACACCCAGCATCCAGCGCCAGTTCCAGTCAGTGAGGCGCAAGGACTCCGCCCAAGCCACGTCTGAGTGGCCCAGCGTCAATATCAGGTAATTGCTAAAGAATGCGACGGAGATGCCAATGACAATATTGAGCTGATTGAATGAGACCATCCGGCCACGCAACTCGGCAGGCGCGATCTCAGCGATGTACATCGGCGCAATGATCAATGCTGCACCGACGCCGAAACCCCCAATCATCCGCGCAATGACTAGCGTGATGAAATTCGGCGCGACCGCCGACGCGATTGCTGATACGGCAAAAAGCACTGCTGCAATCTTGAGGACTGGTCTTCTGCCCAGCCGATCGCTCAATGGTCCCGCCACCATCATCGCGAGCGTCGCGGTCAGCGTAAGGGACGCGACCGACCAGCCGAGCTGGATCTTCGTCAGGCTGAATTCGACCTCGATGAAGCCAACGACGCCAGAGATCACCGACGCGTCGAAGCCCATCAGGAAACCGCCGAGCGCGACGATTAACGCAACCGTCACCGTGAATCGCGTGTTTTGCTTCATTCGGTTGTCCCGTGGACTAGTTGCCTGCCACGATGCGGAATTCGGTGCGCAGCTCCGTCTCCGAGCTGCCGCCGATCCAGGCATGGAACTCGCCAGGCTCGGTTATGAGCTGATTATTACGCCCGTAAAAAGCGAGATCGTCGGTGTGCAGTTCGAATTCGACGGTGACAGTTTCACCGGGTTCGACACGTACGCGCCGGAAGCCTTTGAGTTCCTTGACCGGTCGCGTCACATTGCCGACCAAGTCGCGGACATACAGCTGCACGACTTCATCTGCGGCAAACTGTCCTCTGTTTGTAAGCTCGGCGCTAACAATCACCGTATCGCCGAGCCCGATTTCACGCGCACTGATCTCAATGTTTTGATAATCGAACTCGGCATAGGACATCCCGTGACCGAACGCAAACAGCGGCGTATAACCGGCATCGAGATGAAATGCCGCCATGCCAAATGACGTTTGCGGCGCATGTGCGTCGATATCATCGATGTGCACAAACTTGTCCGGCGACGGCGGCTTCCCCGTGTTCTTCTGGTTGTAATAGATCGGGATCTGGCCAACCATGCGCGGGAACGACACCGGCAATTTGCCTGACGGCGACTCGATGCCGAACAGCAATTCCGCGATCGCCGGCCCACCCATCGTTCCCGGGTGCCAGGCGTACAGGATCGCATCCACGTCGTCGATAATATTGGTCAGCGTCAACGGCCGTCCCGCCATGATGACGGCAATGACCGGTTTACCCGTTGCCCCAATGCGGCGCACGAGTTCCGCCTGCGCACCGGGCAGGCCAATGTCCGCGCGCGAGTGCGCCTCTCCCGACAGGATCGATTCCTCGCCCAGGAACAGAATGGTGGCGTCGGCTTCCCGTGCCGCCGCGACTGCCTCGTCGAACGGCTCGGTCGCTCGGCTACGGCTCGTCTGCATCGCGCGGATGTAATGAATACCGACGTGGCCACCGACAAGATCGCGAAGTCCTTGCAGGCCCGTCACGCTCATATCCCGATCGCCGTCGAAGACCCAGGTGCCGAGCTGCTCGTAAGGCGCGTCGGCCAGCGGGCCAATGACGGCAAGCGAACTGATCGTACTGGCAGAAAGCGGCAATACTCCTGCATCGTTCTTGAGCATGACAACGCTCTGCAGCGCAGCTTTTGTCGCCACTTCCAGCGCAGCATCGCTGCCGATCGGCGCCAGGTTGGCCGGATCGGTGTACGGGTTCTCAAACAGGCCGAGGCGGAATTTGACGCGCAGGATGTTTCTGACGGCCGTATCGATCGCATCCATGCTGATGCGACCCTCTTCGACGAGTCCGGCGAGATGCTTTACGTACGCATCACCCGCCATCTCCATGTCTACACCGGCCGTAACGGCCGCAAACGCCGAGTCTTTGTCGTTGCCCGTCAGGCCGTGAACCGCGAGCTGGTGGACTGAGTTGTAATCACTGACGACTAAGCCCTTGAAGCCCCACTCTTCGCGTAGCACGTCACGTAGCAAGAATTCGTTGCCAGTCGCCGGCACGCCGTTGAGATCGCTGAACGACGTCATGAGCGTCATTACACCCGCGTCTACAGCTGCTTTGAACGGCGGCAGGTAAACGTTACGCAACTCGTTCTCGGGTATATTCGTGGACGCGTAATCGCGGCCGCTCTCTGACGCGCCATACCCGGCAAAGTGCTTGGCGCATGCGGCTATCGTACCGATCGCCGACAGGTCATCGCCCTGGAAGCCATTGACCATCGCGACCGCCAGCCGACTCGCGAGAAACGGGTCCTCCCCGGGACTCTCTGCAATGCGCCCCCACCTTGGATCTCTCGTGACATCGATCATCGGTGCAAACGTCCAGTTGATCCCGGCCGTTGCCGCCTCGAGCGCGGCGACACGCGCGCCGTCTCTGACGATATCGGGATTCCAGGTAGCCGCCTGCCCGAGCGGAATCGGCATAATCGTCTTGAAGCCATGAATCACATCGCGACCGACCAAGAGCGGAATGCCGAGACGGCTTTCCTCGACTGCGATGCGCTGCAGTTCGTTGACCACATCGATGTCGGCTACGTTGAGCACTGAGCCGATGCTACCGGCCCGTAAACCTTCCCCAAGGTAGTCCGGCGGGTACCCATGGCTGGCGTTGCGCTGACTCATCTGGCCGATCTTCTCAGCGAGCGTCAACTGCGTGAGCAATGCGCTGACGCGTCGCTCGATCGTCCCTGTATCGTTTGCTGAATGTGCGATGGGAGTGCTCATAGTTGTCATCAACAGCAGGCCGCAGAATGCAGCCATAACGAGGTTATTCGGTGATGCAGTACTGAGGCGCTTCTTCGCGTTGGCACCAGCCAAACATAACCCCCAAATCGGTTAGCGGTTGTCAATGTTTATCGGTTCTGACGGGCAGTCAGGTTGTAACAACATTTGACAGCGCTGTCAATTTGATAGACGATAGATTGCGGGGTCTATAGGACAATAATAAGGGCGCAACCTATCATGAGCGACCACACGCACTATGAAACCGCGCCCGAAGACAGGATCCCTTTTTATCAAAAACTGATCTACGGGCTCGGTGCGTTCGTCAACAACCTGCTCGCGGATTCGATCGGCCGCATGGTGATCGTCCTGAACCTCTTTTTCGGGATGAACCCGGCCCTGGTCGGACTGCTCGCCGCACTGCCGCGCCTGACGGACGCCATCACCGACCCGCTCATGGGCTACATCTCGGATAACACCCGCTCGCGCTGGGGTCGGCGGCGGCCCTATATCTTTTGCGGCGCGATCGCGGTGGGCATCATCTTTGCCGTCCTCTGGCAGTTGCCCGCGGGCAAGACCGAGTCCTTTTATTTCTGGTATTTCCTCGCGGGCTCGTTCATTTTTTATCTGGGTTACACCGTGTTCGCGACACCTTGGGTCGCGCTGGGGTACGAACTCACTCCCGACTACCACGAGCGGACTCGGCTAATGGGCGTGCAGAACTTCGTCGGCTACTCCGCCTACCTCATGACGCCGTATGTACTCGCAATCATGAACAGCCAGCGCCTGTTCGACGATATGGGTCAGGGTGCCGCCGGACTCGCGATCATCATCGGGATCGCTGTCATCGTGATCGGTGTAATGCCCGCGATTTTCCTGCGCGAGCGCTTCAAGGAAATCGCCGCCGCAGAATCCGCCAAGAAGCACGGTGAACCTGTAAGCGTCGGGTCCGTCATCTGGCGCAACGTCGTCGATTTCCTGCGCGGATTCGCGACGACGCTGAAATTCAAGCCGTTCCTGAAACTCTGTCTCGCGACGTTTCTCGTCTTCAACGGCTTCATACTCATTGGTTCGTTCCAGTCCTACGTCATCATCTATTACATCTTTGCCGGCGACACGGTTGCCGGTGCCGAGTACGTCGGTCATTCCGGGCTGGTGCAGAACATCGCGGGGCTGTTAGTGATCATATTCGCCACCTGGCTGGGCACGAAGATCGGGAAGCGGCGCGCTTTCTTCGTCACGACAGGCGTCTCGATGGTCGGCTACGCGCTCAAGTGGGTCTGCTACAACCCGGACGTCGTCTGGCTGATGTTCATCCCGGCGCCCCTGATGGCCTTCGGCCTTGGCGGCCTGTTTACGCTGATGCCGTCGATGATCGCTGACGTCGTCGACATGGACGAGCTGAACACCCACGAGCGCCGTGAAGGGATGTACGGCTCGATTTTCTGGTGGGTCGTGAAACTGGGCATGGCCGTTGCTATCGCCGGCGGCGGAGTCCTGCTCAACGTAACCGGTTTCGACGTGGCGCTCGAGGGCAACCAGACCGAACGGGCGATTGTCCTGATGCGACTATGCGACGCCTTCATACCCTTCGCGGCATCGGGCATCGCGATCTGGACTATCGCTACCTACAATATCACCGAGGAAAAAGCGCACGAGGTGCGCTCGCAGCTCGAAGCTCGACGGGGCGCGGCGTAACTCGCGACTACTTGTGGCGGCCGGCGGTCATTAGTGCGGGTTCCACCCGCGGCCCTCTACTGAACTCAAGCGGGGCGTGCAACTATCTGACGTCTACTTCGCTCAGGTCGTGACTCCATTCCTGCTTGGCGTCGAGGTAGCGGCGCTTGCTCTCGGTGAAGAATAGGCGCACGAAGTCCGCCTGCAACTCGAGGCAAGGCGCGGCACCGCAAAGCCAGCTGCCTGATTAGCCGGTAGCGCCACCGTATTTGTGGAGCATTTCGAATACGCGGTGGTTCGGGCAGAAGTCGTTGTCGCCGGCTTCTTCGCCTTTCAGCCAGCGCTCACACACGTCTTCGGTCTGGCAGTGCCGGCAGCGGTCTCTTACCTCCTTCATAATGGTTCGAGTGTCGCCGCTTGAAGCAATGGCCGGATCGAGACCGACCTTCTCCAGCATGGCCTGCATGCGGCGCTCCGAATTCGCCGCAAGATATTTCCGGTAGGCAAACACCAGAGCAATCGCGATGCCAAGCAGGATCAGTGCGCCGAGTACCTCTGTTAGTGACAAAGCCATGGATCGTCTCCCTGCAAGGTCTCCCAGGAATGAGACATCTTCCAACTATAAGCCTCTGGCCGGTAAATCGAACTACGTAGATTCCGACGCGGACGGCCAGCCAATACTCAAGGACAGCGACTCGGCCCTGGGCCTGGCCAGGCCGGGACTTACTTACCGATATCCTCCTTGTCGAGGAGGTGGCCCCAGTCCTGCTTGGCCGCGAGATAGCGGCGATTACTTTCGGTAACGCCGAAGACGTGTTTGACCTGTGTGATCTCGACGAGCCCGGCGTTTGACAGGTCCTCGATTTTCTTCGGGTTATTCGTTAGCAACCGGAATGGCCCGTCCCTGCGAAAATACTTCAGCAGCGACGCGGCGTCGCTGAAGTCACGCGAATCGTCGGGCAGTCCAAGCGAGCGATTCGCCTGATACGTGTTCTCGCCGCCGTCCTGTAACACATAGGTGGCAGCCTTCGCCCACAGCCCGATACCGCGCCCCTCATGACCGGACATATATATAAGTAAGCCGCCCTGCTCATCGCTCTCGATCAGTTCGATTGCCGATTTTAGTTGTGGACCGCATTCGCAGCGCTCGGAGCCGAACACATCGCCGGTCAGGCAACTCGAGTGCACGCGCACGAGTGGGTTCGTCCATTGAGTCCTGTCGCCGATGATCAGCACGCTGTTAACGGCCATCGACGAGGCGAGGCTCGCGAAGGTCTCCTGTGCGTTTTGTGCCCTGAGCTTCTCGGCAATGTCTTCGATTTTCGAGAGTTCGGTGTTGCGCACGCAGGCGTACCACTCCACTTCGTAGTGTTTGCCGCCGAATGCAAGCGGCAGCGGTATCGGGCCGAGAATGCTGATCGAACCGCCGCCGCCCGGCGAGTGATCGGGCGCGATCTGCTCGCCATCGCTATTGATGCGAATGAGTTTACCGGCCGCGACGAGGCGCTCGCGAACCGTGGGATCGATGTAGGTAAACATAGGCAGCGAATTATGCACGAAATCACTTGCTGACCTGCTGGTCATTAGTTATAGTTACTGACCTGTGAGTCAGTAACGAGCCAGATCCATGTCCGAACCCCGCTTCCGGCGCCGCAAAAAAGACCGGCCGCAGGAGATCACCGACGCAGCCTTCGCCGCCTTTGCCGAGAAAGGTTACGCGGCAACGCGGGTCGACGAGGTCGCCAGACGCGCCGGTGTCAGCAAGGGCCTCTTGTACCTGTATTTCAAAACCAAGGAAGAACTGTTCAAAGCGGTTATCAGGAGCCTCGTCATGCCGCGCATCGATGCACTGACGGCATCGATCGACACGTCCGAAACATCGGTTGAGGAGTTCCTGCGTGGTCCGTTTCTCGACTTCGTCAAGACCTTGCCGGGCTCTCCGGTCGCCGTCGTGATTCGACTCATGATCGCCGAAGGCCCGAAACATCCCGACCTCGTGCAGTTCTACTGGGACAACGTCGTCTCGAGAGGGCTCGCGACTATATCCAATCTGCTCGAGCGCGGCGTCAGGAGTGGCGAATTTCGCCGTTCCAATGTTAATGACATGCCGCACCTCGTGATCATGCCGGTCGTGTTCTCGGTGGTGTTCAAACTGTTATTCGAAAAGCAGTCACTCGACACTGACAAACTGATCGAAGCGCATATCGACATGCTGCTGGTGCACATGAAGAGAGAAGTGTCATGAAGTCCCGCATACTGGTTGCCACGATTGCCGGTACCTTGCTGTTAAGCGCCTGCGATTCGGAGCCCGCTGCCAATCGTGTGGTCGGCGAGCTCGCCTCCGATCGTGTCGAGCTGACGGCCGAAGCAGCCGAGCCGATTATCGAGATCCTGGTCGCCGAGGGCGAAACGGTAACTGCCGGCCAGGTATTGCTGCGCCAGGACGCCGCTCGCGCACGAGCCCGGTTTGCCGAGGCCGAAGCGGCGCTCGCGCAGGCACAGGCGCGCCTCGACGAACTCGTGCGCGGGCCGCGTAGCGAGCAGATCGCGGCCGCACGCGCCAGTGTTGCGGGTGCAACGGACGAGCTCGAATTTCGTCAGTCCGATTACGCGCGCGTACAGAAAATTCACGCTCAGAAGCTCGCGTCGCCGGAGTTGCTCGACCGGGCCAAGGCCGCATTTGATGCGGCGGAAGCGAATCTCAACCTGCGTCGCGCGCAGCTGCAGGAGCTGCTGACCGGCACGACCGTCGAGGAGCTGGCGCAGGCGGAAAATGCAGTCAAAGTGGCTGCCGCACGTCGCGACGTCACGGAGGTCGATGTCGCACGCCATGCGACCCGCGCACCCGTCGATGGCATCGTCGACAGCCGCTTGTTCGAAGTCGGCGAGCGTCCGGCGCCGGGCCAGGCAATGCTGATCATGCTTTCCGGTAAGCAACCGTATGCACGCATCTACGTGCCCGAACATCTGCGTGTGCATGTCGGACCCGGCACGTCCGCAAACGTTTTTGTCGACGGTCTCGACGATCCGCTCGCGGGCAAGCTGCGCTGGGTCGCGAGTGAAGCGGCTTTTACGCCCTACTTCGCATTGACCGAGCGCGACCGCGGCCGATTGACCTTCGAGGCGAAGGTGGACTTCGACGTCGAGCGCCAGCGTCTGCCCGATGGCGTACCGGTCGAGGTCGAGCTCGTGATCGAGGACCGCGTGCAATGAACAGCGAGCTTGCCATCCGCGCGCGGGGCTTAAGCAAACAGTTCGGCAATCTGCGTGCCGTCGACCGTCTCGATCTCGACGTGCCGAAGGCTGCGATTTACGGCTTCCTCGGCCCGAATGGATCCGGCAAGTCGACAACGATCCGTATGCTCTGCGGCCTGCTAACACCAACCGAGGGCAGCGCCAACGTGCTCGGCATCGAGATTCCGGGCAAAGCGACTTTGCTGAAGCCGAGAATCGGCTACATGACGCAGAAGTTCTCGCTGTTCGGCGACATGACCGTACGCGAGAATCTGCAGTTCATCGCCGAGATCTATTCCTACCCGCAGCGCGAACGCGCGACACGCATCGACGAGGTGCTCGAAAAGTACGATCTCGTAGAGCAACGCCAGCAATTCGCGGGCACGATGAGCGGGGGCCAGAAACAGCGACTCGCCCTCGCCTGCGCCGTGTTGCACAAACCCGAGCTGCTGCTGCTCGACGAGCCGACGAGTGCTGTCGACCCGCAGAGCCGGCGCGATTTCTGGGCAAACCTGTTTCGGCTTGCCGAGGCCGGCACGACGATCCTCGTGTCTACCCATTACATGGACGAGGCCGAGCGCTGTCACCGCCTTGCGATCCTCGACCACGGCGTCAAAGTCGCAGACGGCTCGCCGCAACACCTGCAGGCGAACACGGGCATGCACGTCGTCGAAGTACTTGCGGACGATCCGTATCACGCGCAAACCTCGCTGATCGACGTCCCAGCCGTTGCCAGCGTCACGCAGCTCGGCGTACGGCTGCGCGTGCTGATACCGGAGGCGGTTGACGATCCGCTGCATCTGGTCAACCTGAATCTCCGCAAACACAACGTGTTTGCCGAAAGCCGAATCGTTCCGGCCTCGCTCGAGGATGTCTTCGTTGCCGTGACGATGAAACCGGAGCAGATCGCGGCATGAAATCGTTCTCCCGACTGATGGCCATAATGCGCAAGGAAGTGCGGCAGATGCGCCGCGACAGGCTGACATTCGCCATGATCTTCGGCATACCGCTCATGCAACTGCTGCTGTTCGGTTACGCAATCAATACCGACGTGCGTAATCTTGCGACGGCGATAGCAGACGAAGCCGATACGCATCTGTCACGTGAATTCGTAGCGCGGCTCAACGCGACGCAGGTCACGAACATCAAGCACCGGGTCAGTACAGTGAAAGAACTCGAGCGCATGATGCAGGCTGGAGAGATTTCGATCGGCGTGGCGATCCCCCGCGACTTCGACCGGCGTGTTATCGACGACACGCGCGCCGCCGTGCATCTGCTGGTCGACGGCAGTGACCCGACGATTGCCGGCATTGCCGATCAGTTGCGCAATATGCCGCTCGCTTTCGACACGAGCGCAGAATCGCGCAAGCAGCGATTGATCGAAGTACGCCCTTACTACAACCCCGAGCGCCGTACGCCGATGAATGTTATTCCCGGGTTGATCGGCGTCATCCTGATGATGACGATGATGCTGTTCACGGCTGTCGCCGTTGTCCGGGAACGCGAGCGCGGCAACCTGGAACTGCTGATCAACACGCCAGTAACACCGGCTGAGCTCATGATCGGCAAAGTCATGCCCTACATCGCCATCGGACTGGTGCAACTCGCCGTGATTCTCGTGGCCGGCGGTGTGCTTTTCGACGTGCCGGTGCGGGGCAGCATTATCGACCTGTACCTGGCCGCCTGCCTGTTCATTGCGGCCAATCTCGCACTGGGGTTGTACTTTTCGACGGCCGTGAAGACCCAGTTCCAGGCGATGCAACTGACCTTCTTTCTGATGCTGCCCTCAATACTGCTCTCGGGTTTCGTATTCCCGTTCGATGGCATGCCCGTCGTTGCGCAGTGGCTCGGCGAAGCGCTGCCGATTACGCACTTTATTCGACTCACGCGCGGCATCATGTTGCGCGAAGCGGACCTCGGCGACATGCCCGTCGCGCTCATCTATCTCGGCAGTTTCGCCGTGATCGCGACGACAGCAGCGGCCTTGAGGTTTTCCAAGCGGCTTGATTGAGTTCAATCGCAACGTGAGACGTCACCATGCAGGCGATGGACAGGCACGATAGACGGTGCTGGGCGCCAGATAATGCTATGCCCCGGCTGCGCTTGATGCTCGCCATGAATTAGAATCAGCCGTGAAAACTCGCAAAATCGTCCTCATTCTGGTGCAATCACAACCCAGATCAACGGCCTCGAGGAAGTATGGCGCAAAGAAGAGAAGAATCCCCGACAGTATTCATCGTCGACGACGATCCTGCGATTCGTTTTGCGATGCAGGCTTTGATGGATTCGGTCAACGTAAAGCATGAGATTTTTGGCTCTGGCGACGAATTTCTCGAGAAAGTCCAGGACAGGCGACCCGGCTGCCTGGTGCTCGATATCCGCATGCCCGGCCTCGGTGGGCTCGAGCTTCAGGAAGAGCTCATCGCTCGCGGCAGCACGTTACCGATCATCTTCATCACGGGCCACGGCGACGTACCGATGGCTGTCGAAGCCATGCAGAAAGGCGCCGTTGACTTCATCCAGAAGCCGTTCCGTGATCAAGATCTGCTCGACCGTGTTCGTGAGGCATTGCTGACCGACAAGGAGCGTCGCGAGGAGCAGGAAAAGCATGCCGAGGTCGACAAGCGTCTGGCACGACTGACCAACCGGGAGCGAGAGGTTTTCGATCTCGTAGTGACCGGCAAACCGAACAAGGTGATCGCGTATGAACTCGGGGTCAGCCAACGGACAGTGGAAATCCACCGCGCACGCGTTATGGAGAAAATGCAGGCCAGGTCGCTCGCCGACCTGGTCAAGATGCACATGACGGCATAACGCTATTCGTGGGCGCGTCGATGCTCGTCGAAGCGAGCACAGTCGATGCATTCCTGTGCATACGGGTAAGCTTGCAGACGCTTGGGATCGATCTCGGAGCCGCACTCGACGCAGATACCGTAGTCCCCTGAATCGATGCGCCGCAGGGTGAGCGTGATCTTGGCGATCTCCGCTCGCGCTTCGTTGCCGAGCGCGTCGACAACCTCGTCATCCTCCATTTGCTTGGCCCGCTCTTTGGAATCGGCCTCGTAGCCGCGGCGCAAATTGGCGGTAATCCGCTCCAGACGTGCCGACAACTCGACTTTTTTGCGCTCGAGCTGCGCACGCAACGCGTCGAAAGAGCCCGTTGACATAGACACAACCTGTGTGGCCTGCACGCCCTAATTTACCCGTACGCCGCGGTATGCAGATATCGGTACATCCACCTACCGTGGCGTACGTAAAATCCGAGATCACCTAGGGATCACGACTTATGGAAACCTTGATAGTAGCGGCATACGCTCCGATTAGGCAAAGGGGTGAACTGCCGCAATAGTCACAGGTGCCGATATGAAAGAAATCTCCACAATTCTGGCGGTCATCGATCCGACAGTGGAAGAACAGCCCGCGATGCGCCGCGCAGCGTGGCTTGCCAGGCACACAGGCGCCGAACTTGAACTGCTGGTCTGTTACTACAACGAATACCTGAGCGGCGATCGACTTTTCGACTCGCCGTCGCTCGAGAAAGCCCGCAAAGAGGTTATCAGCAATCAGGAGCAGCATCTCGAGGAACTCGCCGAGCCGCTGCGCAGCGACGGTATCGTCGTGCGCACGACGGCGGTTTGGGACCATCCGCTGTTCGAAGGCATCGTCCGTCAGGCTATTGAAAGCGGCGCCGATATCGTTTTCAAGGACACGCACCATCACTCGGTGGCTGCCCGCGCCCTGTTGACCAATACGGACTGGAACCTGATCCGGACCTGCCCGATGCCACTCTGGCTGGTCAAACCACGCGATGTCGATGACACGCCCGTGATCGTCGCTTCGATCGATCCGATGAACCAGCACGACAAGCCTGCGGCGCTCGATGACGAGATTCTGCATCTGAGCAAGATGCTGGGTGAGAAGATGGGCGGCTCGGTGCATGCATTCCACTCTTACGACCCTCGAATCGCCGTCGCCACGGCCACGGCCAACGCTTATATTCCGGTCTCACTGCCGTTTGATGAAATCGAGCAGCAGATGCACGAAGACCATCAGAAGCGCTTCGGCGAGATCACCTCGTTCCATGGCGTCAGCGACGAGAACTCGCACCTCGTCGCCGGCCTCGCCCATGAGGAGTTGCCGGCGATTGCCGATGAACTCGATGCTGATGTCGTTGTCATGGGCGCCGTAGCGAGAAATCGCTGGAAGCGCCTGTTTATCGGCGCGACGGCAGAACGGACGCTCGAGCATCTGCCCTGCGATCTCGTGATCGTCAAGCCGGACTGGTTCCAGACCCCGGTCGAGATGACCGCTCACGAAGCGGCGTAAGCTGTAGGAGGCCGCCGTGCGGGCGACCTCCCGCAGTGCGGCTTCGCCGCAATACTCGCGGGCCACGGCCCGCTCCCCCAGTCACTTGATCAGTAGCTGGCCGTCAGCATGACCCAGAGCTTGTTGGTGTCCGTAAGCGACGAACCGGAATCGGCGGAGAAAAGCGCACCTTTGAGCAGCAGGCCATAACGCTCGGTCAGCTTGCGCCCGGCTGAAAAATCGAATTCGCTGCCAAAATCGCCGCCGCCTGTCTCGGCGGCAAAATCGTGGTAGACGCCGGTCAGGTTCCATTTTCCGGCTTTGTATTTGACCGTCAGGTACGTGTCATCGAGTCCGCCGTCAGGCGTGGTTAGAAATTTGTCGGCCCAACCGTTGTGCGGGTGCAACGTTGCGAGCGGTGTACGAAAGGCTGCGCCGGGATCCGGATTGCCTCCCAGCGATTCAAATCCGATGCCAACGGATAGGCCACCCGTCCCGAGCCAGGTCCCGGTTAAATGAAAATAATCGGCATCATAATTGACTGGCGCATTGGCCGCGTCGGACTGCGTAGCAAACTCACCGACAAATGCAAGCTTGCCCTCACCCACACCGATATCGCCGGTTATTCGCGCGCCCAGTGTCGATGTCGAAAACGCCGAAATATCGTCATTATCGATGTAGTAAATGTATGGCGTGACAAACCAATTGTCGTTGAGCCTTATCTTTGCATTCAGTAGGTGAGCATTGACGTCATTGGTCCCCGCGGCAACGGTCGGACCGAATATGCGTCGCACCTGAACGACATAACTGTAAAAAATTTCTGCGTTATCCACCGCTGTCGTCATCAAACTGACGCTGTCGAACGTCTGTTCGTTTTGCCGCCAGCCTACGCCGCCAACGTAGCGCTCATTATCAAGCAAAATACGTTGCCGGCCGAAGCGAAACTTCCATTCGGGTCTCCAGCCGTAATCGACGTACAGCTGGTTCAAGTCCGAGCCTTTGGGATCGGCGACGACCGGGTATGTGCCGGCCTTATCCGGGCTCGTGCCGGCGCCCGAATCGAAGTCGGTCAACAGGACATGAAAGATATGGTCAAACTCGCCAAATGCGGACCAGCCACGCCAGTCGCCGGTGCGATAGTTCAGGCGCAGGCGGAGCGTCGACGCATTGGCGTTCTTGGGCAATCCGTCCTGATCAACGTATTCGTAACGGTATCGCAAGGCCACGGCCGCCTCTCCGCCTGTAATCGCCGTGGCAATGTCGGATCCCTGCCCCTCCTGCGCAAGCGACGTCAGCGGCGCAATGACCAGCAGGCAGCTCAGTAACATCGTGTGATTGCGTGGCATCATCTCTGCGCCTCGACTCATCGCCGCCAACTGCACTCAATAAATATCGTTGAGCGTATTGTAGACATTGAACTTACCTGTCGGCGTTACGACCTCGGCTCCCTTGATGACGGCCTTGAGTTCGCGCGTCTTGTCGTCGACGACGACGATCGCGGACTCCTGCTCCTTGCCGCTCCAGACCGAAAACCAGACTTCGTCGCCCGCCTTGTTGAACTCGGGCTGCACGACACGTTTCGGCCCCTCGCCGAGTTCCGCCCACGCAGCAATCGGCAACATTTCGAAACCGGCATCGAGGTCATTGATGTCGAACACCGCGATGCTCTGGCTGATCGCCTCGTCGGGATTTAATGGTGCATCGACCCACAGGTTTGACGAGTGCGGATGCGATTTGACGAACAGTGAGCCACCGCCCATTCCCTGCAGCACGCGCAGTACTTGCCAGGCGTGGTCCGGATTGCTCTGCGGATCGGTGCCCACGAACGTGACATTGGCATTGCCCAGGGCGCTCGTAACCCAGACGGGCCCGAATTCCGGGTCGATGAGGTTCGCGCCGCGACCCGGGTGCGGTGTCTTCTCGACGTCTATCAGCGCCTCCAGTTGGCGGTCGTGCGAATCGACGACGGCGACCTTGTCCGACTGATTGGCCGCGGTCAGGAAATAGCGCTTGCTGCGGTCCCAGCCGCCGTCGTGCAGGAATTTCGCCGCGCCGATATCGGTCACGGCCAGATCGTCGATATTGCTGTAGTCGACAAGCAGGATGTGGCCCGTTTCTTTGACGTTGACGATGAAGTCAGGATGCTCGTGCGAAGCGACAATCGCGGCGACGCGCGGTTCCGGATGGTATTCCTGGGTGTCCACGGTCATGCCGCGGGTCGAGACGATTTTCAGCGGCTCGAGCGTGTCACCATCCATGATGACGTACTGCGGCGGCCAGTAGGAGCCGGCAATCGCGTACCGATCCTCGTAGCCTTGGTATTTCGATGTTTCGACCGAACGCGCCTCGAGGCCGACTTTGATCTGCGCGACCGTCGCCGGCGGATCCATCCACAGGTCGACCATGTTGATCAGCGCGTCGCGGCCGATGGTGAACACGTACCGGCCGGAGGCAGACACCCGCGAGATATGCACGGCGTAACCGGTCTCGACGATGCTGACGATCTCCTTCGTATCGCCGTCGATGATCGCGACCTGGCCGGCATCGCGCAGCGTGACCGAGAAGAAGTTATCGATATCGCGGTCGTGTTGCGGGCGTTCGGGGCGGTCCTCGGGCGCCACGATGACCTTCCATGTCGCCTTCATGTCGGCCATGCCGAATTCGGGCGGGGCCGGCGGTTCCTGTTGCAGGAAGCGCGCCATGATGTCGATCTGCTCAGGTGTCATCTCGCCCGACGTGCCCCAGTTGGGCATACCGGCCGGTGATCCATAGGTAATCAGTGCCTTGAGATAGTCTGTGCCTTTCTCGAGCGTGATATCGGGTGTCAGCGCCTTTCCCGTCGCTCCTTTGCGCAATACGCCGTGGCAGCCCGCGCAGCGCTCGAAGTACAATTGCGTTGCAGTTGCGAACTCGGCTTCGGACAGCACCGGGCCGCCTGCCGTCATGATCTGCCGCGTCGCCCCGGGCGGAATTGCCGAAGGCGTGCCGCGATATTTGAGTTCACCCTCGGTTGCGCCGGGATGCCGTTGCCCGGCTGCGCGATCTTCCTGCCCGAGTTCGGCGCGCAACGCCGCGACTTCTTCGACGCTGACCGCCGCCAGATCATTGCCCCAGGAGCCGAAGACATAGGTCAGCGCGGCGGCGAGATCGGCATCGGGCAGGTGGCCCAGACTCGGCATCACGCCGTTGTACTCGACACCGTTAACCGTTATCGGCCCCGACAAGCCGAATAATGCCGCGCTCATGACGTCCCTGCGGTTGCGCTGCAGGTAGTCCGACTCCGCGAGCGGAGGAAACGCGCCCGGCAAACCGACGCCTGTCGGCTGGTGGCAGGCAGAACAATTTGCAAGATATACAGCCTCGCCCCGGGCCATCATATCTTCAGCGCCGGCAGCCGCGACTTCGGCCCTGTGCACCGCGGTGTCGTCGGCAGCCGGTCCTGCCGACTCGTCTGCCTGCTGCGAGCATGCCCCGAGCGCCAGCGTGGCGAACGAAATAAGAAACAGCTTGATGTTTTTCAGTTGCATGACTTGTACTCCTGTCATTGCAGTCGTTACCAGTTAAGGTTCAGGCTGATCGACCCACTGCGGCCGGCCTGAGCGAGGTAAGGGATAAGTGGATCATCGGGTGACAGGCCGCGGACGTCGGACCAGTTCCAATAGGTGCGATCGGTCAGATTGTGCAGTCCGATGCGCACCGTGCTGCGCTCGCCCAGTCGCTGCGTCAGGTAAATGTCGACAACCATGTGGCCCGGCGGCTTGAACAGCTCGCCCGAGGACTCATCGCGCTCAGACCAGCCGTCGGTCAGCGCCGATTTGAGACGAATCTCGCGGCGTTCATCGCGCGAACTCCAGGACAGCCCGATTACTGCCTGCGCCGGCCCTACCGAATTCAAAGGCTCACCTGTGTCCCGGTTGACGCCGCGCGCATAGAAAGCTGCGCCATCAAGGCCGACGCGGTCCCACCGGGCCGACCAGCCCATTTCGATACCTTCAATGCGCGTCTCACGCAGGTTTTGTGACTGAAACAGCGTGCGGCCGGTATCGGGATCCGTGCCGAGCCTGAGTTTGGATTCGATAAAATCCTCGTACCGTGTATGGAATACCGACAGCCGCGCCGACGAATGGACGCCCTGCCAGCGCAACCCCATATCGAAACCATCCGAAGATTCGGACTTCAAGTCCGGATTCGGAATTGCGCGGTAATTAAAGAACGGGATGTCCAGACCGATGTTGGCATCGGCATAAGGTGGTGCGCGAAAACCGTGCGCATACTGAACATAGACGTCGATGCCTGGCGTCGCGTTGTAAACGATGCCCAGCTTCGGCGACAGTTCGGCATCCTCAAGCGAGACGATTTCTGCGAACGGATAGTCCTCGAGATACATCGGATCCTGACTCGGGGAGAGATCGAAGCGGTCGGCGCGCAATGCTGCGATAACCGTCCAGTCGCCGACGGAGACCGTGTCTTCGAGATAAGCCCCTATTTCCCGCGTTGTTGATATCGGGAAATCGCGCAGCGGGAAGATCTCGCCCAACAGGTCGTTGGTTTGTTCTCCCGTAAGCATGTTCGTCGACAGGCCATCGCGATACTCCTCGGTGCGGCGCTCGCGATATTCGAGCCCGAACCCGAGGCGATGGCTTACGCGCTCGCCCGCTAGGTTCTTCCACAGGTTGATATCGGCACCGGCTATCCGCTGTTCAAACGCAAAAAAGCGATCGATGGAAACCGGAGTTCGTGCAGCACCGCGCTCGTCGAGCGTGATCTGTTCAACATCGGCAACCTCGTAAAAGCCGCGCAAGACGCCGTCATCCAGCCAGCCGTCCGCCGACCCGAATTCGTAGGCAGCAACGAGGACGTCCATGCGATAGCTGTCGTCGCCCTCGAGCGCCGTGGTCGAGCGGTAACGGCCGCTACCCAGCATCGAGTTTAGATCCGAAGCCGTCTCCGAGTCCTGGTGGATAAAGCCCGAACGCCAGGTATGGCCGAAGCTGTTATCGCCCACGACCTTGAAAAGCGCAGTGCGCCGTTCGGAGCGCCGCGTATCGAGACTTGTCGGCGCAGCCGCGGAGTCTGTCTCGTCGCCATTACGCCAGCTGACGCCGGCGACGACGCCGAGTGTTGGGTTTCCCATGCCTAGCATCGCCTGTCCGTGCATACTCTGGTCCGCCCCGCGCCAGGTGACGAGCGCGTCGCCACCGCTGCCGCGCGTCGCGGCAAGGTCGAAGGGGTCCGGAGTCCTTACGGCAACCACACCACCGATCGCCGAACTGCCATACAGCGCCGATGCCGGTCCGTGCAGTACTTCGATGTGCTGCACGAGGCCGGCGTCCACAAAATCGCGTGTCGCGTTGGAAAAGCTGCCGACGTCGAAGTGGTCAGACAGCGGCACTCCGTCGACGACGATTGCGACGCGATTACCACCAATACCGCGGATGTTGATGCCCTCCGTGCCAAAGCGGGTACCCGCTGCCTCGTAGTCGATGCCCGGCACGTAGCGAAATACATCATTGATTGATGTCGCAAATTGGTCGACGAGTTCGGCACGCGACAGCGTCGTTACGTTGGCGGCAATGTCTCTGATCGATCTTTCATCCTTGTGCGCAACCACCACGATCTGATCAAGCAACTCCGCGCTGGCATCACCCGCGGCGTTATCGGTGGCTGTTGTCGGCGACGCCAGGCACAAGAAGCCGGCCCCGATGACCACAGCGGGCGTGCAGAGAAATCCGTAATATCGCAGCATGCTGCCTGTATTGACTTGTTGCCCAGGATTGAGGACTACCACCTTGCCAAAATCTGCCGGCAAAACCATAAGTAGCTTTCCCTATGCTAACCGGATCACCGAGTAGTCACTAGACTTAGCCACAATATGTACTTGCTGCTGAAGAACATACATACGGCCTGTGCGATCCTGACGATTGCGGGATTCATACTGCGCGGATACTGGATGATGCGGACGTCTCCGCTGTTGCAACACCCGGTAACGCGCGTCGCGCCGCATGTCATCGACACGTTGTTTCTGGCCTCCGGGATCGCCCTGATCGTTGCGATCAATCTCGCCATCTTGGAGAACAGCTGGCTACTCGCCAAGTTTGCCGGACTTATTACCTATATCGCGCTTGGCATGATCGCGATGCGTTTCGGGCGCACGCGACAGACCAAAATCCTCGCATTCGCCGCCGCCGTGACCGTGTTCGCTTATATCGTCGGTGTGGCGCTGTCAAAAAGCCCCGTAAGTTGGCTGGCTTACCTGTCCGTTTAGAGCCTGCTATGCGGGCGATGACCCCTGTCGGGCCCTGTCTAGCAGGCATCTTGCAATCTTCGCGGGCATGGCCCGCTCCCGCGATCAGTCCTGCGGCACCTGGCCTGTCCGCGTCGCGATCCGCGCGGCCGCGAGCAGGCGGCCGGTATTTACCGGCTTGCTCATCAGCGTGCAATTCTCCACGGGACGGGCATCTTTGACGACCTTGGACGTGTCGCCACTGACGACAAAAGCAGGAATGTTTTTGTTGTAGTAACGACGAATATCGCCGACAGCCTCGACGCCGGTCGACCCGTCCAGCAGGTGAAAATCCGAAATCACGAGCACCGGCGCATCTTCGAGATGTTCGATGACGGCACGCGCGTCGGTCGCCGACGCCGCGATCGCGACCCGGTAGCCTTCGGCCTCGAGCAACAAGCCCCAGGCGTTGGCGACATTGACGTCGTCTTCGATCAGAACGATCAGACCCGATGCCGAGGCATCGACGACGGTATCGCCGGTTTCGTCATCATCGGCATGCGCGACGGAGACGTCGACGACCGGCACCGACACCGAGAAGCACGAGCCCTGGCCGGGTTCGGACTGCACCGAAATCTCGTGGCCGAGCAGATCCGCGAGTCTGCGCACGATGGCCAGGCCGAGACCGAAGCCTTCCTTATTTCCGCGGGGCGATTGGCCCTGATAAAACTCCTGGAAGATCATCTCGAGCTGATCTTTCTCAACGCCAATTCCGGTATCCTCGACCTGAATGCGACAGCGGTCGCCGACCCGATCGCAGGTCAATCTGACCTCGCCTGTTTCCGTATAGCGAATCGCGTTGGAAACGAAATTCTGAATAATCTCACCGAGCAAATTGGGGTCACTGCGCACCATCGCGTGACAGGAGGTTGCCGAGAATTCGAGCCCCTTATGGTGCGCCTGGCGTGCAAACTCGGCCGACAGTCGATCGACGAGACGCTGCATCGGAAATTCCTCGAATTCCGGCGATACAGCACCGGCATCGAGACGGCTGATGTCGAGGAGTGAATTGAGGAGATTGGTCATCGCTGTCAGCGAGTTCTCCTGGCTTTCGATCATCTCGAGTGCACGCTCGTCCTTTACCGTGCGACGCAGCGCACCATTTAACAGGCTCAACGCCTGTACGGGTTGCCGCAGATCGTGACTCGCAGCCGCCAGGAAGGCACTGTTGGCCTTGTTGGCCCGCTCGGAAGCCTGGCGCGCGGCGATAATCTCCTGCTCCATCCGTTTGCGATTGGTAACGTCACGGATGACGCTGGAGACGAACCTGCCGTTTTCTGTCGCAACCGGGGCGAGGCTAATCTCGACCGGAAATTCGCTGCCATCCTTGCGCCGCCCAATGAGGTCGAGGCCCTGGCCCATCGGCCGAATACCTGGATCCGCAGCGAATCCCTTGCGATGTGCTGCATGCTTCTTGCGCAGGCGCTTGGGCAGCAGGCTCTCGATCTTGCGACCCAGCAGCTCGTCGCGATCGTAGCCGAACATACGCTCGGCCTGTGCGTTGACGATCGCTATTTTTCCCTTCTCATCGACAATAATCATCGCGTCGGGGGCCGATTCGAGCAAGGTGCGGAAGTACGTTTCCGATTCGTTGGCGGCGTCGATTTCGCGAATCGAACTGGCAACAATCAGACCGTCATCCGTCTTCAGCGGGCTCAACGCGATCTCGGCTCGAAAGTGATCACCGGTCTTGCGTCGCCCGTATAATTCGAGTCCGGCTACGAGCGGCCGGGCGCGCGGTGCGTGGCTGAATTTGCGCCGGTGATCCCTGTGCCGGTCACGCATGGCCTCCGGTATCAGGACCTCGACGGGCTGCCCGAGAATCTCCGCAGCGGCGTAGCCGAACAGGTTCTCGGCCTCGCGATTGAAAAAGATAATCACGCCGTCTGCGTCCGTAATCACCGTCGCTTCCGATGACTTCAGCAGGAGTTTGTTTGCGACCTCGGCCGGCAGTGGCGCGTTGCTCATCGATCGTGACATTTGGCGGGAACCGGAATATGCAGTATAACGTGGCGGCGACCCCGTTTAACGGGATAACGGACTCACGGCGGCCGTGCTATACGCAATCGGCACATACGAGTCCACGCGGTTGCCGCTGCCGGCCTGCCGCCGACCAGTGATCTTCTGGCATACTGGCCTGGACTGCCAATAGCGAAGAACAGCGTGCAGAGACGTCACAATAAGCAATAATGAAGACCGTCATCTCATCCTGGATGTTGTTTCGGCTGCTGTTTCAGCCAACCGCCGTATTCGAGGAACTCGCGGATACGCAACCGGAACCGCATACAGTGTTTTTCAAGTATGTGATCTGGCTGGCGATCGCACCGCCATTATTCGCGTATATCGGCGCATCAAACTTCGGTTGGCGCGTCGGTGCCGAGACGCCCCTTTACGTCCCGGCGGACAATCTCGCGCTAATCAGTATCCTGTATTTCTTCGTGCTGCTCTTCGGCTTCGTGAGCACCGCGATCGTCGCGCAGTGGATGGCAACCACTTACGGTGCGCGACACTCGCTCGGCATTCACTTTGCGCTCGTCGTCATCATCGCCGCACCGCTCGCCGTTGGCAGCATCATGCACTTGTTCCCACACGTGTTTCTCAACGTGCTCGTGCTGATCCCGGTGCTGATCTGGAGCATGTTCCTGCTTTACAGGGGGCTGCCGATCGTGCTCAAGATCAGCCCCGAACGCGGCATGCTGATGGCCTCCGCGCTGATCGGGTATCTGCTCGTTGCCATAGTCAGCCTGCTCGGCGTGACGGTCGCTTTGTGGGGTCAGGGTCTGGGCCCGACGCTGGGAGTTTGAGATTTGGCGGCTAATTCATCACAAGTAGCGGCAGAGGCGTATCACGACCGCGTAGTCAGGTTGCTGGTCATGTGCTCAATCATCTGGGCCGTGCTCGGCATGACTGCGGGCGTCTATGTCGCCGCGGAACTGATCTGGCCGGGAATCGACTTCGGCCAGCCATGGTTGTCGTACGGCCGCCTGCGCACCTTACACACCAACGGTGTCGTATTCGGTTTCGGTGTTTCCGCCCTCATGGGCACGGCGTTTTACAGTGTCCAGCGTACCAGTCATGTGCCGTTGTTCGCGCCAGGCCTGGCATGGTTCTGTGCGCTAGCCTGGCAGACCGGTGTGTTGCTCGGCGGGCTATCGTTACTTGCCGGATGGAATGCGGGCAAAGAGTATGCGGAGCTCGAATGGCCGTTCGATATTGCGATTACACTGGTCTGGGTGTGCTTCGCCATTGTCTTTTTCGGCACGATCGCAAAGCGCCGCATCAAACCCATATACGTGTCCAACTGGTTTTACGGTGGCTTGATTATCGTCATTGCGATGCTGCATATCGTGAACAGCCTTGCGATCCCCGTCACCCTGTCGAAATCCTACTCGCTGTTCTCGGGGGCGCAGGATGCGATCGTGCAGTGGTGGTACGGCCACAATGCGGTGGGTTTCCTGCTCACCGGCGGTTTTCTTGGCATGATGTATTATTTTCTGCCCAAGCACGCCGATCGTCCGATCTGGAGCTATCGCCTGTCTATCGTCGCGTTCTGGGCGTTCACTTACAGTTACATCTGGGCCGGCCCGCACCACCTGCACTACAACTCTGTTCCTGACTGGGTGCAGTCGCTCGGCATGGTCATGAGCCTCGTGCTGCTGGCGCCATCGTGGGCGACGATGATCAACGGCATCATGACGGTCTCGGGTGCGTCACAGAAACTGCGCACTGACCCCGCATTGAAGTTCATCGTGCTATCGCTCGCGTTCTACGGCCTCGCGACGTTCGAGGGGCCGATGATGGCGATCAAGAGTGTCAACGTCGTCAGCCACTTCACGGACTGGACAATCGGTCACGTGCACTCCGGCGCTTTGGGGTGGAACGCGATGATCACGTTTGGCACATTTTACTTTCTCGTGCCGCGACTCGTCGGCACAGAGCTTTACAGCGTGCGCCTGGCCAACGTGCATTTCTGGCTCGCGCTGGCTGGCACGATGCTGTACATCCTTGCGATGTGGGGCGCGGGCGTGTCGCAAGGACTGCTCTGGCTCGGCCTCGACGAAATCGGCGAATTGAGCTTCAGCTTCAAGGACATCATGGCCAGCATGCCGCCTTACTACCTGCTGCGGTTCGTGGCCGGAGTCGTGTTCCTGCTTGGCGCGTTACTCATGGCTTACAACCTGTTCATGACGATAACAGGCCGCAAGACCGTCAGCGTGCGACCGCCTGCGGTGAGCGAAGACTACCGGATGGGCTCTGCGCCCACCTCTCAGACGATTCCGGTGCAGCAATGAACGGCGTCGGACTGCACAGGAAACTCGAAGAAAATGCCGGACTGTTGATATTCGGCATCCTGTTCGTCTCAGCGATCGGCGGACTCGTGCAGGTCTTGCCGAGTATTTTCCAGGAATCGCTGCAGACACCGACGGCGACAACCAAACCGTACGGTGCACTCGAACTGGCCGGGCGCGATGTTTATATCCGCGAAGCCTGCAGCGTTTGTCACTCACAGCAGATTCGACCGCTGCTCGCCGAAGTCAGACGCTACGGCCCGTATTCACGGGCCGGTGAAGCGGTCTACGACCGGCCGTTCTTGTGGGGCTCCAAGCGCACGGGCCCCGATTTGCAGCGGATCGGCGGCAGGTATTCGGACATCTGGCATCGCCTGCACCTGATCGATCCGCGTGCCGTCGTCGAGAATTCGATCATGCCGGCCTACCCCTGGCTGACGCGGCGTGCGGCCAATGCCCGTTCCGACATACAGCTCAAGATGCAGGCGCTCAGGCGACTCGGTCACCCCTACACGGAAGCGGAGATCAGAGCGGCGCCAGCCGCGCTCGAAGGCAAATCCGAGATGGACGCTCTGATCGCCTATCTGCAGTCTCTCGGCATCTCGAGAAGTCCGGGAGACACGCCATGACGTATTTCATCTTTGCCGGCGACATGCTCGTCATGCTGTTTATGGCTGTACTCGTGGTTTGGGTATTCTGGAGATCTTCCGACGCGAACATAGAGCGTTCGGCCCGCATTCCGCTAGAGGATGAAAGAACTGATGAGTGACATGCCATCAGGATTCTGGAGTGGCTGGATAATCGTCATCACGATCGTCAGTTTCGCAAGTCTTGGCTGGCTGATCTTCAGCGTGTATTTCACGCCTGCGGACGAGCGCGAACAAACCGAAGATCCGACCTGGGACGAAAACCTTCGCAAGGGTTTGAATCCCGCGCCGATGTGGTGGTTCTGGTTCATCCTGGCGCTCATGGTATTTACCGTCCTGTACCTGATGCTGTATCCCGGCCTCGGGAGTTTCAAGGGTGCACTGAAATGGTCGCAGGGCGGTCGCCTTGAAGAGAGCATCGCCAGTTATGAAACGGAGTTTGGCGGCATCCGCAATCTCATTGCGGGAGCAGAACTCGAGACGTTGCAGGCCGATCCTGCTCTCATGCGCTCGGCGCAGCGCATATTCGATCGTCAGTGTGCCGTTTGTCACGGCTACGAGGGTCAGGGCCAGGCCAACTATTTTCCCAACCTGGTGGACGCCGAGTGGCAATGGGGCGGCGCACCTGAGCAGATCGAACAATCGATCCGCGGTGGCCGTAACGCCGTCATGGTCGGCTGGTCACAAATACTCGGCGGCGCGGATGGTGTCAGACGCGTAGCCGACTACGTCCGCGTCATCGGTACCGATCAGGCAGGCGATCACCCGGGCCGGGCTCAGTACAACCAGCTATGTGCTGCCTGTCATGGCGTCGCTGGAGCGGGTAACGTCGCGCTCGGCGCTCCCAGCCTGGCGGATGACGTCTGGCTGTACGGGAACGACGACAACGCGCTCTACGAATCGATCGGCAACGGCCGCAACGGTCAAATGCCGGCTTTCGCCGGGCGCCTCGACGAGACTCAGATTCGCCTGCTCGTGGCGTTGCTGACCCGCGACAGAGCGGTCGACTGACAGACACGACTTGCTCGCGGTCGGATTTGTCAACCACGCTCGGCGAATCTGCAATGCACCAGTCTACGGAGGCACTCAACATGCTGACACGACGCCAGGCTCTGCGAAATGTGGCTTTGCTCGGCGCGGCATGCGCATCGCCCGGCAGCTTTCTGCGGGCTTTTGAAAGCGGAGAACTGATCACGCGTGCGATACCGAAAACCGGCGAAAGATTGCCGATTGTCGGTCTCGGCACATCGGCCACCTTTCGCAGGATTGCTGCGAGCGGCGACACGTCGCCACTGCGGCATGTCATCGAGACGCTCTTGGAGAACGGCGGCACGGTCCTCGATACGGCGCCCTCATACAACAACGCCGAAGAAGTTAGCGGACAGCTGGCGCGCGAGGCAGGCCTGACCGAGAGGATCTTCTGGGCGACCAAGGTCAACGTCGTACCACGCGATAGCGATATCAGGGCCGAGCCGGACGCCGTTCGTGCCCAGGTTGAGCGATCCTTCGCGCGCATCGGCAAGCGACCGCTGGATCTGATCCAGGTCCATGACGTCTCTGATATACCCGGACAGCTGCCGATTATCGAGGAATTCAAGGGAGCCGGCAGAATCCGCTATATCGGGACCACATCGACGAGAAAATACCAGTACGAGACCCTCGAGAATGCGATGCGCGACTACCCGATCGATTTCATCGGCGTCGACTACGCGGTCGACAATCGCTCCGCGGCTGACAGCATACTGCCCTTGGCACAGGAGCGCGGAATTGCGGTGCTTGTTTACGTTCCTTTCGGGCGCACCCGCTTATGGTCCCGAGTTGCAGGAAAAGACGTGCCAGACTGGGCGCAGGAATTCGGCGCCGACTCCTGGGGCAAGTTCTTCATCAAGTACGCTGCATCGCATCCGGCCGTCACCTGCGTAACGCCCGCCACGAGCAAGCCCGGGCATATGCTGGACAATATCGGCGCAGCATACGGCGAGCTGCCGGATGCGGCGATGCGGCGCAGGATGGAACAGTTCGTCGAGGCGCTGCCGGGCGCCTGACCGTTGCCGGCTGCAATGAGTCTCTGCCTCAGCTGCCGGCGGACTCGACCTGCATCTTGATCGAGATCAGTTCCAGGAGGTCCTTCAGCGAGATCATGCCAACGAGCTGACCGTCGTCAACGACCATGTAGCGTGACTGTTTCTCACCACCGACGATCGCTGCCAACAGCTTGCTCGTACTCATATCGGCAGGCACAGTGTTCGCAGTCGACACGGGTTGCATGAGCTCGTGAACCTGTGTCACGCCACGTTCGCCATGCGGCAACGTCTTGATGGCATCGATGCCAATGCTGCCGAGCAGCGTCGAGCCATCCATGACGGGGTACATTTTATAATGATGCCGATACACGTAGTCGTCGAGCCAGTCGCTGATCGTTATCGATGGCGGCACCGTAACCGGGTCGCGGCGCATGAAGCGCCGAACCGGCTGGTCCTTGAACATGTCACCGACCACGTGCTGCTGATATGAACCGGTCGCTGCGCCACGCACGAAGATACCGATCAGGAACCACCACATGCCACCGATCAGATTGCCGCGCAGAAATGCGATCGCGCCCACAATCATCAGTGCCAGGCCGAAGCCCCGACCGATCTGGCTCGAAATGTAAGTCGCCGAGCGCAGGTCGCGCTTGAGGTGCCACAGAGCGGCGCGCAGGACACGGCCACCGTCCAGCGGGAAAGCAGGCACGAGGTTGAAAATTGCTACGGTCAGATTGATCAGTGCAATCGTGTAGCACACGCCGACGATCGGGACGGGCCAGGCCGCTGCCTGCGCGAACGACTCGATCATCCAGAAAACATAGGCAAGCAAGAAACTCGCAATCGGTCCTGCAATCGCCATCAGGAATTCGGACTTCGGACTCGGCGGTTCGCGCTCCATTTCGGCCACGCCGCCGAATATGAACAGCGTGATGCCGTGTATCGGCATGCCGAAATGCCGCGCCACGATCGAGTGGGAAAACTCGTGAAAAATAATCGAGAAAAATACGCCAACAGCGACTGCTATACCCATCCACGCGTAAACGAGCGTGGGTAATCCCGGGTATTCCTCTGGAAAAAAGCCCGCGCCGAGCGACCAGCTGATCAGAAGTGCGAGCAATAGCCAACTAAGATCAAGCTTGACCTCGAAACCGAACAGGCTGAATAAGCGGATCTGGCGGATGCCCAGTGACCTTTGTTGTGTCTCTGCCACGGTCGACTCGCTGACTAAAGGCCGAACGGAGAGTCCGCGCGATACGACTCGAACTCCGACGACCAGCCTTCTTCCCCGACCAGTGGCACGAAACGTACCGCCCCAAGGTCATCCATTTCGAAGTCGTCTGCCGATAATCGCCTCACCCGAACGAGTTCCTGAAAACTCTTACTTCGGCCAACCGGAATGACCAGGCGGCCGCCTGTCGCGAGCTGATGCTTCAGCGTCTCGGGAACCTGTGGACCTCCGGCTGTAACGACAATGCCATCGAAGGGTGCCTGCTCGGGCCAGCCTTTCGTGCCATCACCCTGCTGCACGTGCACATTGTCGTACCCGAGCTCTTTGAGTATCGAGGCAGCACGTTCTGCAAGCTCGCCAATGCGCTCGATTGTATAGACCTCGCCGGCTATTTCGCCGAGCACGGCCGCAGCGTATCCCGAGCCGGTACCGATCTCGAGCACCTTCTCCCCGCCCTCGAGTTCGAGCCCCTCTGCCATGAGGGCGACGATATAGGGTTGCGAAATCGTCTGCCCGGCTCCGATCGGCAATGGCGAATCGTCATAGGCATAGGTCGCCTGCCCCGCCGACACGAATCGCTCGCGGGGAACCCTGCGCATCGCCGCGAGAACATGTTTGGATCTGACGCCGCGCGCAGCGATCTGGCTTTTGACCATCTGCCTGCGCCGAGCATCGAAATCCGTCAACTTCAAGTTACTCTCGTCTTAGTCGATGCGGCCGACCTCCAGGACCTCGCCTGCAAAGGAGCTAAGCCAGTTTTGCGCCATTTGCTCGCCGGCCGACAATTCCTCTGGTGCCAGCTCGGCGGCAACCTCGTCGCGCTTGAACTCCGAACTCATGTCACCGAGTTCTGCCGCGACGGCATACCACATGTACGCCTCGACGTTGCTTTGTTCGGTGCCTCTGCCGCTGTGACACACGGCCGCCAACGCGGTTTGCGCCTGCAGGAACCCCTGGTCAGCCGCGAGGCGATACAATCTGGCGGCTTCCGCATCGTTCATCGGCACACCCCAGCCGTTGGCGTGCATAACGGCGAGGCTGAATAGCGCTTCACTGTGGCCCTGCTCCGCAGCGAGTCCGTACCATTTGAGCGCCTGCTCGTCATCCATGGGCACGCCAAAGCCGTTGGCATACAGACGGCCGATACAGAATTGCCCGGCTCTATCGCCCGCCTCAGCATGCGGCATGCACACCGCTAGCGACTTTTCATAGTCGCCAACGTCGTAGGCATCGAGACCGTCCTGCAAATGGTCGCCTGCGGCGGCGCCTGGCAATAGCAGCATTGCCAGCAAAGGGAGCAATCGGATCAAACCACCCATGATGGCCACCTCCTTGCGGTGCGATTATTGATGACACCGACTGGGAATCATTATCATTTGCGCAAAGAGCCGCGAAAAACGCAATGCGGAGTAGTACTTACGGCCGTTTCGACAGGCGCCAGCGGTATTGTTAAATTTGGTTACAAGCCAATCGGTATGTCATCATCGACATAGTATTAGGCTTGTCCGCGACATTTGTTTCACCGCATGAATTACAAGAGGATAGAGACCATGGGACTACTGGATTTTGCTCGTGATGTTGGCCGGCAGATATTTGACACGGATGACGAAGCCGCCGATAACATCAAACAACATCTCGAAATCCGCACGACGGGTATTAAAAACATCGAGGTCACGTTCGATGACGGCGTCGCAACGATATGCGGAGACTGCGATAGCCAGGCGATTCGGGACCAGGCCATTCTGCTGGCCGGCAACATCAAAGGCGTGAAAAAGGTCGTCGCAGACGATCTGACCGCACCGGAACCGGCGCCGGAAGAAGTCTCCAAAGATGAATTTTACGAGATCAAGAGCGGCGATACGCTTGGCGGCATCGCCAAGCAGTTCTATGGCAAGGCGGCGAAGTACATGGTCATTTTCGAGGCCAATCGGGACATTATCTCGGACCCGAACAAGATCTATCCAGGTCAGAAGATCCGCATTCCGCTCGACTAATCACAAGAACACTCAGATAAATCGGAGTTACGACGATGGATTTAATGGATTTACTGCTCAAGACGGGTGCCGGGGACAGCGTCGGCAAGCTCGCCGGCTCTGTCGGTCTCGGCGACTCCCAGGCAAAAGACCTTATCGGGGCGCTGTCGCCGGCGTTGATGCGTGGCCTGCAAAAGCAAACAGAATCGAGCAGCAGTCTCGACGCGCTGCAGAATGCTCTGGCGAAAGGCCGTCATCAGCAGTATGTCGATCAGCCCGAGCTGATGCAGTCTGCAGAGACGCGCGAGGACGGCAACAAGATTCTCGGCCATTTGTTTGGCAGCAAGGACGTGAGCCGCAATGTTGCTGCGCAGGCGGCTGAGCAGACCGGCATCGACTCCGGCCTTATCAAGAAGGCGCTGCCACTCCTGGCGGGCCTTGCGATGGGAGCATTAAGCAAGAAGACGAGTGCTGGCTCGGCTGCAGGCGAAGCCCCCGGCGGAGGGCTCGGTGGCTTGCTCGGCGGGCTGCTCGGCGGTGGTTCCGACGAACAAAGCGGCGTTGACGATTTGCTCGGACTCGCAAAAAAGCTATTCTGACCCGGTTGAGAAAAAAAATGGCTGCTCCTTGTTTTGTTACAAGGACGAGTCTCTCGTTTGTCTTCAGACCTTCGCAACGGTGACCTGATAATGTACGACTTCGAAAAGCTCGGTGCTTTTTACCTCGGCAAGCGAGTCGACATCGATACGAACGAGCCCACCGACGAACTCGTACTTTATGATTCGAAGGATCTGACCACTCATGCGGTGATCATCGGCATGACCGGCTCGGGCAAGACAGGACTCGGCATCGGCATGCTCGAAGAAGCCGCGATGGATCACATTCCCGTGATCGCAGTCGACCCGAAAGGTGATCTGGGTAACCTATTGCTCACATTTCCTGATCTGAAGCCCGAAGATTTCAGGCCCTGGGTCAACACGCGTCAGGCGAGCGACGCTGGGCAAACGCCGGACGAATTCGCCAAAGCACAGGCCGCACTCTGGAAAAAAGGACTAGCCAAGTGGGGGCAAGACGGCTCACGCATCGCGCAGCTCAGGGAAAACGTCGATCTCGCCATCTACACGCCGGGTAGCAACGCCGGTCTGCCGGTTTCGGTCTTGCAGTCATTTGCAGCGCCGGCCGCGGCACTGCTCGATGACGCCGACATGTACAGAGACCGGGTGCAGGCGACCGCAACAGGAATACTTTCGCTGCTGCGAGTCAAGGCAGACCCAGTGTCGAGCCGTGAACACATCCTGATCTCGCGCCTTCTCGATCACGCCTGGCAGGAAGGTCGCGACCTCGGCATTGCGGTTTTGATCGCCGAAATCCAGAATCCGCCGCTAGAGCGCATCGGCGTGATGGATCTCGACTCGTTTTATCCGGCTAAAGACCGTTTCGAGCTGGCGATGAAGCTCAACAATCTGCTGGCGGCGCCAGGCTTCGAAGCATGGATCCAGGGCGAGCCGCTCAATGCAGCCAGACTTTTGTATACGGATGCCGGCAAGCCGCGTATATCGGTCATGTCGATTGCGCATCTCGACGACGCCGAGCGCATGTTCTTCGTCTCGATGCTGCTGAACGAACTGATCGCCTGGATGCGCGCCCAGCAGGGGACATCGAGTCTGCGCGCCATTCTGTATATGGACGAGATATTCGGCTACATGCCGCCGGTCGAGAATCCGCCATCGAAGAAGTTGCTGCTCACATTATTGAAGCAGGCCCGTGCCTACGGCCTCGGCCTTGCGCTCGCGACACAGAATCCGGTGGATCTCGATTACCGCGGGCTTTCAAACACGGGCACGTGGATGATCGGACGCCTGCAGACCGAGCGTGACAAAGCACGCGTCATGGAAGGCCTCGAGGGTGCCAGTCAGGGCGGCAAGTTCGACCGCCAGCGAATGGAACGTACGATCGCGGGTCTCGGCAAACGCCGCTTCCTGTTGCACAACGTGCATGAAGACGAGGCTGTAGTCTTCAACACGCGCTGGGTCATGTCGTATCTCGCCGGGCCATTGACGCGCGATCAGATCAAGACTCTTGCCGCCACCCTGAAATCCGAATTGCCGCCGGCAGCGCCATCTCCGGCAGCATCGAAATCAAGTGTTGCAGCGGCGGCGGATATCCCGGTACTACCGCCGTCAATCAAGCAATATTACGTTGACGGATCGGGAGACAACCTCGTCTATTTTCCACGTTTGATTGCTGCAGCCGATATCGCCTTCACGAATGCGCGTTATCACGTTGACGAGCGTCGTGAACAACTGTATTCGGTCGAGTTCGAAGACGGGCCGGTTGCGGTGGACTGGGACAACGCAGAATTGCTGCCGCTGTCCGTCGCCGATCTCGACACCAGCCCCGAGCCGGGCGCTAGCTTCACGGACTGTCCCGGCTGCGCCATCAAGACGAAGAACTACGCGACCTGGGAGAAGCAACTCAAGACCTGGATCCGGCAGAATGAATCCATACCGTTGTATCGCAGCAAAAAACACGGCCTGACGTCGGAGCCAGGCGAAAGTGAGGGTGAATTCCGCACACGCCTACAGCAGGTCGCGAGTGAAATGCGCGACCAGGCCGTTGCCAAGCTGCGTAAGCGCTACGCATCCAAAGCGACGACGCTGGAGAATCGCTTGCTGCGGGCTGAACAGGCCATTCAGCGTGAACAGCAGCAATCGAGCAAGAAGAAAATCGATACGGCGATTTCCTTCGGCACCGCCATATTGGGTGCCGTGCTGGGGCGCAAACGCTTATCCACCACGACGGCCAGCCGCGTCGGCACGGCAATACGTAGTGCCGGCGGGGCACGCAAGGAAGCCGGCGATGTCGCCAGGGCCAGGGAGACCGCGACAAAAGTCAGTGCCGACCTCGCCGCGCTAAACGACGAACTTGCCGCCGAGGTGGAAGCGCTGGACACGGCGTACGATGCGCAAACCGAGGAACTAACTGAAATCCCAATCCGGCCCAAGGCAACCGACGTTCACGTGCCCCTCATTGGCCTTGTGTGGATGCCATATCGCGATATCGGTGACGGCCGGTTGCAAAGCGCGTGGGACCAGTAAGCAGTACGCCAGTCTTCGAGCAGTAACAATCCAATCATCAAATAACAGGAGATACCACCATGTCTGTAGCACGCGTAACGGAACTGAGCGCAGCCTCGTCCAAGAGTTTCGAGGATGCGATCGAGAAAGGCTTAAAGAGAGCTAACGAGACCCTAGAAAATATTGAGGGCGCGTGGGTCCAGGACCTCAAGGTCACGTGTAAGGACGGCAAAATCGATGAATTTCGCGTAAACATGAAAGTAACGTTCGTGCTGCGCTAGGCCGAACCAAGAGCTGCCTGTCCGAATCCGGGCACGTTGTCGCTTGACCGAAACCGGGCTGTGCTGGCCCGGTTTTTTTTGTGGCATTTGTAAAACATTGTCAACAATCAGAGTGGCTCTCGTTTTTGCAACTAGACTCGTGGCTGTTCGGGCAGCGTATGCCGCTCGGCCAACGAAATTTCCGGGCGCCGGATGCGCGCCCAATCGTGACATAAAGGAATCAGGAAAATGGCAAAACGAATTGAAGATATCGAAGGTATTGGCCCCTCAATCGGCGCAGCATTGCGCGATGCCGGAGTCAACACTGTAGACAAGCTGTTGGAGCTATGTTGCGACAAGAACGGTCGCTCGTCGCTGGCCAGCAAGACGCAGATCTCCGAGACCCGAATTCTGAAATGGGTCAATATGGCTGACCTGTTTCGCATCAAGGGCATAGCCGGCCAGTACGCGGAACTCCTCGAAGGCGCCGGCGTGGATACGGTCAAAGAGCTGCGCAATCGCAACGCCGAGAATCTCGCGTCCAAGTTGATTGAAGTCAACGCAGAAAAAAGACTCGTGCGCAAGACGCCGTCGGTGAAGGTTGTCGCGTCCTGGGTAGAGCAGGCGAAGTCGCTACCGCCCAAGATTTCGCACTGATTCAGCGAGAATTGCACAAGGCAGGGTGGCGCCGTATGGCGCCACCCTTGAAGTAACCAGGGGGTACCACCATGGACTTTAGTTCACTTTTCGCGTCACTCCAGAACACGCTGGGCGACACGCTACCGGGCCTCATAGCCGCCGTGGGTATCCTGATTATTGGTTGGCTGATCGCCGTCATTCTGCGCGCAGGCACGCGGCGATTGCTGGGCATGATGAATCTGAACGAACGCATCCAGTCCACGACCGACGGCGAGATCAACGCCGAGTCGTGGGCCGCAACTGGCGTCTTCTGGATCATTATGTTCTTTGTTCTCATCGCCTTCTTCAATGTGCTGGATCTGGAGATCGTATCGTCGCCGCTGCAGGCGCTCGTGACCCAAATCTTCGAGTACGGACCCAGCCTTATTGCAGGCATCGTGCTCGGTATCGTAGCCTGGGTGCTGGCCAGTCTCGTGAAAACGCTGGTAACCGCGGCGCTAGCCGCAACGACTCTGGATGAGAAAGTCAGCCAGGCTGCCGAAATGAAGCCGGTCAGCCAGAACATTGGCGACGTAGTCTACTGGCTCATTTTGCTGATGTTCCTGCCGGCGATTCTTGGAGCACTGAAACTCGAAGGCCTGCTTGTTCCCGTGCAAGGCATGGTCGACAAGATCCTGGCTATGGTGCCGAACATATTCGCGGCTGCTGTCATCACAGCGGTGGGCTGGTTTGTAGCGAAAATTCTTCGCGACCTTGTGCAAAATCTCCTCGAAGTTGTCGGCTTCGACCGGCTCGGTGAAAAGGCGGGGCTAACCGGCAAGGTAGGCCTGTCCAAACTGGTAGGACTGATCGTTTTCATCTTCATTTTTGTGCCAGCACTGGTTGGTGCGCTCAATACATTGCAGATCGAAGCGATATCGAGGCCCGCAACCGACATGCTCGGCGCGTTCATGGCCGCGATACCTGACATATTCGCAGCCGCCATTATCTTGGGGATAGCGTTTTTCCTCGCGCGCTTCATCTCCGGACTGTTGACGACGATCCTTGAAGGTGTCGGCGTGAACGAGCTGCCCGGGAAGATGGGACTGAAGAATCTCGCCAAGAACGGCTTTTCGGTGGCCGGACTCATCGGCCAGATTGTCAGCATTTTTATCATTCTGTTTGCCAGCGTCGAGGCGGCTAATCAGCTCGGCTTCGGGCAGATATCCGATCTTGTAACCATGCTTATCGCTTTCGGTGGCCAGATACTGCTGGGATCGGTCATCCTCGTAGTAGGTTTCTGGCTCGCGAACCTGGCGCACTCGGGCGTGCTGCGTGTAAGCGGCGATTCGGCTGCTGCACTCGCGGGAATCCTGCGCGTGGCTATCCTCGGCCTCGTGCTCGCGATGGGATTGCGAGCCATGGGCATCGCCGATGACATCGTCAACCTGGCTTTTGGGATTATACTGGGCGCAGTTGCGGTAGCGTTTGCCGTTTCGTTTGGGCTCGGCGGCCGGGAGGCAGCCGGCAAGCAGATGGAATACTGGCTGTCCGGACTGAGAAAGAAATAGACGGGATCGATCGCTATAGCATTCCGCCTTATGCCGGATCAGTGATCGCAACCGCGTAATGTGACCAGATGGAGCAACTAATGAAGAACCTGACGAAAATTTTGATAGTGATGATGTTCGCGTTCGCCACCGCAGCCTGTAGCCAGCGAGACGAACCGGCGACTGAAGCCGGATCCGCAATGGACTCTGCAATGGACCAGGCGACTGAGGCCGTAGAAGAAACCGCAGGCAGTGCGATGCAGGAAGCCGAGGATGTGGCCGGTGGGGCGATGGAAGCCGCAGAGAGCATGATGGACGAGGCTGAAGGACAGGTTGGAGACGTCATGGAGCAGGCTGAAGATATGGCCAGCGAGGCGATGGAAGAGGCCCAGGACATGTCTACCGAAGAACTCGAGGACATGGCCAGGGATAAACTGGGGATCGGCGAGTAGCCAATTACGAATCGTCCAGCGATTAGGGACCGTGAGCCGCGTGTCTGGTTAATATCGACAAGGCTAAGGGCATATATGGCGAAGAATGCAGACAACAGGGTCATCATTGACGACCCCTTCGCCAAACGGCTCATGGTCCGCTATCTAAGCCATCGCGAGGATGATGTCCGGACCTTGCGATCCGCGCTGGCCAGCGAGGACTTCGAACAAATCCGCAAAAAAGGACATAATCTGTTCGGCTCGGGTAGCGCCTACGGACTCGACCGGATCAGCGAGCTCGGGGCCGCCCTCGAGAAAACCGCCAGGAAGAAGAACAGTGGAGACCTTGGCAAGCTGATCGACACGCTGGAAGCGTTTATTCGCAACGTCCGCGTGGTTTAGGGCCCGCAACGCGCCCGTGCAGTACGCAGTATCCTGCCGAGCCTGGCGGCGTCTGCACGCGGTCCCTGAGCCCGCCGCGGCGCAATTCACAGTGAATTATGCACACTTCGCGTAAATCGTTGTAAAATAGGCGATTGCTGCGCCATTTAAATGAATTAGAAAGACGCGCGGCCGTTTTTGTCGACTGAGGCATAGACTCTTTGCGGGAGGGGCCCGGTGCGCATTGCGTTGCTTGAAGACGATTCCAATCAGTCTGAAATCATCCGGCTCTGGCTGGAGGATGCCGAACATTCGGTCGTCGAGTACGACCGCGGCAGCAGATTCTTGCGCGGCGTGCGGCGGGACTCGTTCGACCTGTACTTGCTGGACTGGATGCTGCCGGATATCAGCGGCCTCGATGTGCTGCGCAAGCTGCGTGTGGAACTGCAGGATACGACACCTGTAATGCTGGCAACCGTGAAACAGGAGGAGCGCGATATCGTCCGCGCACTGGAATCCGGAGCAGACGATTACCTCGTAAAGCCCGTGCGGCGAGGGGAATTGATTGCCCGCCTGGATGCGATTTGTCGACGCTCGGGTCAGAGCCCGCCTGTTGCTGATTCGTACAGGGCGCTGCCTTACACGATGGATTTACGCAATAAAGTGGCGCTCTTACACGACGAGGAAATCTCGCTGACTCATCGTGAGTTTGAACTGGCGATGTTTTTCTTCCGGCACGCAGGCCGGGCCGTATCGCGTGCTCACATACTGGAAGCGATCTGGGATATCGACAACGCAGACGTATCAACGCGAACCGTGGACACGCACATCAGCAGGCTACGCAAGAAGATGCAGCTCAATGAAGACAATGGCTGGAAGCTGTCCGCGATTTATCAGCATGGCTACCGACTCGAGCAGGTCGGCCCGGCCGCTCAGCAAACGAATTGAACAAGCGGGAGGAGCGCTCTCCGATGGCAAAAAAGCAAACAACTAAACGCAGTGCGAAGAGCATGGGTACGAATGAGGTCGAAGGAAACGTCGACAAGATCCGTGACATTCTCTTCGGTGGCCAGATGCGCGACTTCGAGCAACGTCTTGACGCGATGGAGAAACGCCTGACACAGGCTATAGAGCGCGGCGCGCGGGATCTCGAGCGCAGAGTCGAACGGCTGGATAAGTATACGCGCCGCGAGGTAGACAAACTCACCGAGCAATTAAAGGCGGAGCGCAAGGACCGCGTCGCCGAAGCAAGACAGGGGGCCAATGAATTCAATACTCTGGTGGAACAGGTAGAGGCCTGGTTTGCGGAAGTGGATGAGCAACTCGCCAGCGAGTCCAAGGATCTGCGCAGCACCCTGAATGAGCAAGGCGAGGAACTGACCGCGCAGATTCGCGAAGCGCACAAGCAACTGCTGGCGTCACTGCAAAAGGAAACGTCCGAGCTGGCGGACGCGACACTGGCAAGGGAAGACATGGCCGCAGTGCTGACGGAAGTCGCAATGCGCCTGAACAAGGACCTCAAGCGGCCAAAAGGCTGAGCCAGCCTTTCGTTGCGGGCAACGCATGAACGATCTCGAGGAACTCAAGAACCTGCTGTTCGGTGCCGAGAAACAGGTGCTGGACTCGATCACCGAGCGGGTTCAGAAGCCGGAGACGCGTGCCGTTGATGTGGCCGATGTGCTGCCGGAGGCCGTCCGCCTCAGTCATCGGCAGGGCCAGCAACTCGTCGCGACGCTCCGCGCGCCAGTCAGTCAATGCCTGCAAGAATCGATTCGCGATGAGCCCAAGGAATACGCCGATGCCCTGTACCCGGTTATGGGCCCGGCCATTCGCAAAGCCATCATGAACGCGTTGCGCTCGTTTGCGCAGCAGATCAACGAGACCATCGAACACAGCCTGTCGGCCAAGGGTCTTCAATGGCGCTTCGACGCATGGCGGGCCGGCGTGCCGTTCGGCGAATATGTCGTGCAGCGAACATTGCTGTATCGGGTCGAGCAGGCTTACCTGATCAGCCGCGAAAACGGATTGTTGGTCGGCCACGTGCATCATGACGCTGCGCGTATCAAGGACAGTGATGCGGTGTCGGCAATGTTTACCGCCATACAGGACTTCATCAAGGAATCCTTCTCGCCCGACCGCTCGGGCAGGCTAGAGACTGCCGATATGGGCGAATTCACGTTGTGGGCCGTGCACGGCCCGCACGCACTGCTCGTGTGTGTGATACGCGGCGTACCACCGCGTTCGTTACGCGCGGATCTGAGCGCCATTCTCGAGAGAATCCACTTTCGTTACGGGGATCGGATTCGTGATTACGCTGGCGACACATCGACGTTACCGGGCGTCGAAGAGGAACTCGTCGAATGTTTGCAGTTCGAGGCGCTGCACACCAGCGATCCCGGCAAGCGCCGCTCGTCCGTGCCGCTCATCGTTGGGTCCCTGCTCATCGTCGCGGCGCTGACTTACTTCGCATTCAACAGCTGGCAGGCCACAAAGCAGCAGCAGGCGCTGGTGACAGCACTTGAGACCACACCCGGTCTGTATGTATCCGGCATCGAACGTGACGGCGACCGTTATATCGTGCGCGGACTTCGAGACCCGCTGGCAGAGCCGGTCGACGCCATCGTCGCCGGCGCTGGCCTGACGTCCGACCAGGTTGTTGCGGACCTGCGCCCGTATCAGTCGCTGGATCCGGAGATTGTGTTTCTACGCGCTCGAAAAGCCATCGATGCGCCAGGAAGCGTCTCTGTCTCGCAGAGTAAGGGCGTCATGATCCTCTCCGGCACTGCCCCGCAGGAATGGATCGACTCGGTACGACAGAAAGCAGCTGTCGCCAACCTGGGCCTGGCGATCGATCTCGATGGCCTTGCGCCGGCAGCCGACCTGCCGCCGCAATCTGCGACGCAGCCTGAGTCGCAGCCTGGGTCGCAGCCGCAGCCCCAACTGCAGCTGCGGCAGCGGCTACAGGAGGATGTTGCTAAATCTGGGGATGCCCAGTTCCTCTTTGCCAGCGGTGTTATTTTGCGCGAGCAGGATGCCGGCCGACTTCGTGACCATGCCGTAACCGTTCGTCGTCTTGTCGGCAGTGCCGAAGCACTTGGCACGGGCTTGCGTATCGAGGTCGTCGGCCGGACCGACGGCACCGGCTCGCCAGCCGCGAATATGCACCTCGCCGAACGCAGAGCAGATGTCGCGGTACAGTCCCTGCTCGCACAAGGCATCGATCCGATTCTGATAACCCGATCGACACAAATCGACGCTGGCGAATTCAATGCTCCCGATGCCGAGCTACGGCGCGTTTCTGTGCGGCTGATTTGGCCGTTACATGGAGATGCGCTCCCCCCTCCTGCCGAATGAGCCATTTTAGTTCGAAAATCTGCGTCCTCGGCGATTTTGCCGTTGGCAAGACAAGCACGATCGAACGTTTCGTCAACAATCAGTTCTCCGAGAAGTACCTGACGACGATCGGTGTCAAGGTGGATACGAAGGAAATCACGCTGGCAGACGACCTGACGCTCAAACTGGTAGTCTGGGACGTCGCCGGCACACATACGTTCGGCGATGTCGAATTTGCCTATCTGCGCGGCGCATCCGGTCACATTCTCGTCGCCGACGGCACTCGGCCCGATTCTGTAATCACCGCACTCGAGCTCAGGAAGCAGGTCGAAGATCGTTACGGCGAATTGCCATTCGTATTTCTCGTCAACAAATCCGACCTGACTCAAGCCTGGGAGATTACTGATGAACAGGAGAAGGCCTTGCGCAGCGAACTTGCCGATGTCTACATAACCAGCGCTAAAACCGGTGATCACGTTGCCGAGGCTATCGAGCGGCTCGGCCGTATGATCGCCGCGCGCGAGTTCCAGTAATCCCGATGAGTTTCCCCAGTGCGATCCTCGAATACCTGCAGTCGGATTTCGTACAAAGACGGCGTCCTTTCTGCTTTTTAATCGACGCCGATTATCGCTTGCAGGACTGGTGGGGCGACGCGGAACTGCATGGCTTTGCTGATCTTCGCACGGGCGAGAACATGCTCGATCGCGCACCGTACCTCCTCGGACATCTCGGCACTGCGCTGGAAGTGTTGCCGTTCGTGACTCCGGCGGGCGGCGGTACCGTAGAGATGCATATCATGCCGAGCGATGAAGGTTTTCACGTGATCGTCATGGATGCGAGTCGCGAACACGATTTTCGTCAGCAGCGCCAGCAAACGGCCAACGAGGTGCGCCTGCTGCACGCCGGTCAACAGCAGCTCATCGAGCGGCAGCGGACGCTGATCGGCGAACTCGTCGAAGCGAAAACCGAGCTCGATCACCGCAGACGCGAAGCAGAGCGCGCGAACGCGAGCCAAAGCCAGTTCATCGCGATGATGTCGCACGAATTCCGCACGCCACTGTCTTCGATTATCAATTATGCCGACCTTGCCCGGGAGGAAGGCACCAGCGTCGAGAATATTCGCAAGAGTGCAGAAGCGATCGCCAGGGCATCGCGCCACATGAACCGCCTTGTCGATACGGTACTCGATGAAGCGCAACTTGAAGCCGGTCACGTCAAGCTGAACGAGCGACCTTTTGACCTACGCGCCTTATTCGATGACATCGCAGCAATCATGGCCCCGCTGGCCGCAGAGAAGGGTTTGTCATTCGGTATTTATCTCGGCAAAGGCACGCCCGATTTCCTGATCGCAGATGATGTGTGCCTGCGACAGATTCTGATCAATCTGCTCGGCAATGCCGTGAAATTCACGCAGTCAGGCAGTGTGCGCCTTGACGTAAGCTGGGAGAACGACCATTTACACGCAGTCGTGACCGACACCGGTCCTGGCATCGACCCGCAGGATCAGCAGCGGATCTTTCAGGCCTTCGAGCGTGCGGGCGACACCAGTAGATCCGAATCTCCGGGAACCGGCCTCGGCCTGACGATTACGCTGGAGCTGGCGCGTCTGATGCGTGGGAATATCGACCTCAGCTCAAAGCCCGGCGCAGGCTGCAAGGTCAGTGTCGATGTCCCGGCACTGATTCACAGACAGGGTCCGGAGGAAGAGTCCGCACTGCCTGAGCCCGATCACGAATACCGCGCGATTCGGCCTGCGACTATCCTCCTCTGCGATGACGACGAAGACCTGCTCGCGCTTGCCGAGTACTATCTGCTGCGCGCGGGCTACGGCCTGTTGATCGCGCGTGACGGTGAAGAGGCTGTCGAGAAGGCGCTCGCCTATCACCCCGACCTGATTCTGATGGACATCAACACGCCGCGCCTGACCGGCTCCGCGGCCGCCTCGCGACTTCGCGCCGAGGGCTTCGCTGCGCCGATCGTCGCACTGACCGCCTCGGACGTGAGGAAACTCGACAGCAAGGACTTTACAAGCAGTTTGCGCAAACCCATCCAGATGCCGCGTTTGCTCGCACAAATCCAGTCGCATATTTGAGCGCGCCGGACGCCACGCCGACACAATTGTTAAAAATTGTTGCACGCCGGCGTGCACGACACCTCAACGCTATCATATGCCCCATCAGAATGCCTAAAGTGTCGAAAATTCTGCGCGAACGGCGCACAATAGGCGCGCGTTGAGTTGAATAAGAAAACACACTCTTGAGGGAGACCAACATGTTAGATGAGTTCAAGCAATTTGCTATGCGAGGCAACGTCGTCGATATGGCCGTCGGCATCGTTATTGGTGCTGCATTCGGCAAGATTGTCAGCTCCTTTGTCAACGACGTCCTCATGCCGCCGATTGGCTTGTTGATGGGCGGGGTTGATTTCGGCAGCCTGTTCATAAATTTGAGCGACACGGCTTACACTTCACTGGCGCTGGCAGAAGAAGCCGGCGCGCCGGTCATCAAGTACGGCGTATTCATCAATACCGTACTCGACTTCCTGATCGTCGCATTCGCGATCTTCATGGTCATCAAAGGCATGAATGCGATGAAGAAGAAAGAGGAAGAAGCACCGGCAGAACCGCCGAAACCGTCGGACGAAGTTGTCTTGCTGACCGAGATTCGGGATTCGCTACGGAGAGGATAACGGACGCTAACGATCACGCCCTGAGTGATCAGACCGGTGTCTGCTACACAATAAAACCCCGCCTTTTGGCGGGGTTTTATTGTGCGACGGCGTCAGCGTTGCTTGCCGTTACGTCAAGTCAGGGCCCGGTAGAACAGGCGGCCCGATGCGATAACGAGAAACAGTCCAAACAGCATACTCAGGCGCCGTTCGCTAAACGCGTGCGCGATCTTCGCGCCAATTGGCGCCGTTAACACGGTGGTCGGCGCAATCAACGCGAAACCGATCAGGCTGACATAGCCGAGGCTGCCTGGTGGCAACCTTGTGTCACCGAGTCCCGTGACGACATAGCCGATTGTCCCGGGCAGGCTGATGACGAGGCCGAACAGGGCGGCGGTGCCGACCGCACGATGGATTGCTTCGTTGAACAGCGTCAGCGTCATAACCGAAAACGTTCCCCCACCGATCCCCATCATGCTCGAAAAGCAACCGATCGCCGTGGGAATGACCGGAACCCATGGGCCGCGCGGCACGTCGTCTGTCAAGTTGCGGCTCTCAGGCAACAGCACCATCTTGATCGCTACAAGCAGGGCCAGCGTCGCAAAGATCATTGCCAGTACGCGGCTGTGCACCTGTGACGCGATCCATGCGCCGAGCAACGCACCGATAAGAACAAATATCGCCCAGCGCCTGACGATGTCGACATCGACCGAGCCACGCTTGTGGTGCGCGCGCGCAGAAGAAATCGACGTCGGGATGATCGTTGCGAGTGATGTTGCAACCGCAACGTGCATGCGTATCGCCGCATCGACATCAAGAAGCCCGAGTGCAGCCTCAAGCACGGGAACGATGATAATGCCGCCGCCGATGCCGAACAAACCGGCCAGAACGCCAGCGACACTTCCTGTCGCCAACATCGCGGCGGCGAGGAGAATCCAGTATTCCATCTGGTTAGCCGGATCAGGCGCCGAGCAGTTCGGCGTGGTGCTTAAGGTGATCCTCGATGAACGTCGAGATGAAGTAATAACCGTGGTCGTAGCCTTCGTGGCGACGTAGTTCGAGCGGCAGGCCGCTCTCGTGGCAGGCCGCTTCGAGCAGCTCGGGTTTGAGTTGCTCCTCGAGATAGATATCTGCGAGTCCCTGGTCGACAAGAATCGTGCTGTGCTGAGGCCCGTTCGCTACATGGCGCGCAACTTCGGATGCGTCGTAGTCGAGCCAGGTCGACGTGTCGTCACCCAGATAGTGGCCGAGCGCCTTCTGGCCCCACGGACTGTGCAGCGTCGTGCAGATCGGCGCGAAGGCCGACAGCGATTTGAACAGGTCCGGGTTTCTGAGCCCTATTGTCAGTGCGCCATGCCCGCCCATTGAATGCCCGCACAGGCCATGCCGGCTGGAATCGCCCGGAAAATTGCGAAATACGGCGACCTGCAGCTCGGTCGTTACGTAGTCATACATATGATAGTGCTGCGACCAGGGTTGCTGCGTGGCATTGAGATAAAAACCGGCCGCAAGGCCGAAATCGTAGGCGCCATCGTGATCATCGGGCACGTGGTCGCCACGCGGACTCGTGTCGGGCGACACAAGCATGATGCCGAGCTCTGCCGCATAACGCTCTGCACCGCTCTTGACCATGAAATTCTCTTCGGTGCAGGTCAGTCCTGACAAAAACGTCACAACTGGAACGTTGCCGTGCCTCGCTTGCGGCGGCACAAACACGGCAAACTGCATATCACAGTTGTTCGCGCTTGACGCATGCCGGTAAAAACCGATCCTGCCGCCAAAGCAGTTAGTCTCGCTCAGAGTTTCGAGTGTCATGGCTCATGCATTATGCCCGGCGATCAGCGTTTCTGGAATACGAGCGTTGCGTTGGTGCCGCCGAAACCAAAGCTGTTTGTCATCGCGGTCCGAATTCCGGCGTTATCGACACGCTCGGTCACGAGCGGCATGCCCACGACTTCGGGGTCCGGGTCGTTAACGTTGATCGATGGTGCGATGAAGTCGTGCTCGAGCATGAGCAGGCAATGGATCGCCTCCTGCACTCCCGTCGCGCCGAGCGAGTGACCACACAGAGACTTCGATGAGCCGAACCGCGGCACGGCATCGCCGAAGACGGTGCGCATGCCCTCGATCTCTATCACATCCCCAACCGGGGTACTCGTGCCGTGCGTGTTGACGTAATCGATCGGGATGTCGACCGTGGATTTGGCCATCTGCATGCAGCGCACGGCGCCTTCGCCCGATGGCGCAACCATGTCGTAGCCATCCGATGTCGATCCAAAACCTGCGATTTCCGCGTAGATCTTCGCGCCGCGCGCCTTGGCGCGTTCGAGTTCCTCGAGCACGACTATGCCGCCGCCACCCGCGATGACGAAACCGTCGCGAGTCGCATCGTAGGGACGGGATGCTGTCGCAGGTGCATCATTGTATTTTGATGACAGCGCACCCATGGCATCGAACAGGCAAGCCAGTGTCCAATCGAGCTCCTCGCCGCCACCGGCGAAGATGATGTCCTGCTTGTCCCACTGAATCTGTTCGGCACCCACGCCGATGCAGTGCGCACTCGTTGCGCAGGCCGACGTCAACGAGTAGTTCAGGCCTTTGATCTTGAATGGCGTCGCCAGGCAGGCCGAGATCGAGCTGCTCATCGTCTTCGTGACAGAGTACGGTCCGATCTTGCGTACACCACGGCTTCGCAGGACGTCAGCCGCTCTGACGATCTCCCGGCTCGATGCGCCGCCCGAGGACGCGATCAGTCCGGTCCGGACATTGGATATATCAGCTTCTTCGAGACCGGCATCATCGATCGCCTGCTGCATCGAGATATAGGAGTACGCCGCGGCGTCGCCCATGAATCGCAGCACTTTGCGATCGATATGCTCGGTAAGGTCGATTGCGACTCCGCCGGATACCTGGCTCCTGAGGCCCATTTCCGCGAACGACTCGTTTGCGGTGATGCCGGAGCGGCCGTTTCTTAACGAATCAACAATTTCAGCCTGGCTGTTTCCGAGACACGATATCGCACCCAGACCCGTAACGACGACACGCCGCATCGCTTATGTCCTAGAAGTCATCCGTTGAGGTAAATAGTCCGACGCGAAGATCCTCTGCAACATAGATCTCGCGACCGTCCACCGACATCCTGCCATCACCGATGGCCATATTCAGCTTTCGTGTGATCACGCGCTTGATGTCGATCTGAAACGTGACGAGTTTTGCTGTGCGCAAAACCTGCCCGGTGAATTTCACCTTGCCGACACCGAGTGCCCTGCCCCGGCCCTGCAAACCCAGCCACACGAGGTAAAAACCGACCAGCTGCCACATCGCATCGACGCCGAGGCAGCCCGGCATCACCGGGTCGTCCTCGAAATGACAATCGAAGAACCACAGATCCGGTCGTATATCGAGCTCGGCCTTGATTTCGCCCTTGCCATACTGACCGCCATCCGCGGTGATCAGCGGTATGCGGTCCGTCATGAGCATCGGCGGCAGCGGCAGGCGGCCATTTGTCGGCCCAAACATGCGGCCGTGCGCACATTCAATGAGCTCTTCGTAACTGTATGAGTTCTGTTGTCCGGACGTTACCACGGCAGCAATATTACGGGAATTTGTCATACGCTCTCCGGCGTTCGGGAATCGAGCATAACGCAATGCACAATACGCTAACGCGATTTTACCGCCTGGCAGGCGCCTGGGCTTTCGAATACGCGCCAATCTGAAGATCGGCAATGCCCAGGACGCAAACGCCTGCTGCGGGCCGACAGCAGACATTGGCGAAAGTGATCTACGTTAACTTACACGTACTTCTTCATGTAACTTCGAGGAAAGTCCTGCGCGTCAATGATTTGGAGTTTGCGGCTCGTGCTATCTGTCGATTTCTGGAGTACTCTCGAGACAGAACATGCAATCAGTACACGCAGTTTGAATAAGGAGAATAAATACATGTTCGAAAAAAACCAATATCAGGAGGCTGCATCGACGTCCGTTCAGACAATGCCCACAAGCACGACCAAGATTGTGCAGTCCGCCGATGACAGGGAGCCGACGTTAACGGAAGCAAAAAAAAGCACAGTTGCGCCAGCGGTGTCATCGGTAAACGCCTCCATTATCGGCTCGGACGTGACCTTTAAAGGCGAGCTGATGGCGGGCAACGATATACACATCCACGGCAGGATTGAAGGCATGATTGCCCGGCACACGAAGAACGTTATCGTCGGCAAAGAGGGTCGGGTACGAGCATTGATACACGCGAGTTCCGTCAAGGTTCTGGGACAGGTTGACGGGGACATTCACGGTGACGACCTCGTCGAGTTGTTGGCAGGGGCCAAAGTCGACGGCAATATTTTCTGCCCATGCGTCAGAATCGAAAAAGGTGCGCAGTTTAATGGCACTATCAGTATGGATTGGCACGAGACACCGCCAGCCGTCTGATCAGATGCGATTATAAGAACCTGGACTTACTCGATAAATTTCAGGATTGCTGCTAAAGCTCCCGCCGGCTTCGATTCTCCGGACCCAGCCCCGGCCGTGCCGGGGCTTTTTTGTCTCCCCATACTATCTTGGAGAGGTGCACGCAATGAACACCAGGGTCAGTGAAATCCTCGCCGACATTCGCAAGCTGGAGGAAGAGCTCGAAGAGGCGATCAGAACTCACCAGGTTGAATTTCTGTATCGAGTTGAAGGAGCCAAAGTGCGGTTCGAGCGCGCCGCAAAGCTGGCTCACCAGAAACTCAAAATCGGCATTTTCCGCTGGCTGCGCGAGAGCCAGCTGCGCAACGTCGCCTCAGCGCCTGTGGTCTATTTCATGATCGTGCCCCTCGTCATGCTCGATATTTTTGTTTCGCTATACCAGATCATCTGTTTCCCGCTGTATGGGATAACAATAGTCCATCGTGGCCGTTTCATCGTCATGGACAGGCACCAACTCTCGTATCTCAACGCGATCGAGAAGTTCAACTGCGTCTACTGCGGCTATGCCAACGGTCTGATCGCCTATGTCCGGGAAGTCATTGCGCGCACCGAACAATACTGGTGCCCGATCAAACACGCGCGCAAGATTCTCGACCCGCACAGGCGCTATGCGCGCTTCGCGGACTTCGGTCAGGCCGAAGATTTCCAGGAACATGTCGAGGCGATGCGCAAATCGCTGCGCGACGCCGGCGATCCGACGAATAATTCACTCCCCGGGTAGCAGTTCCGTATCGACATCCGCCTGTGCATCTGGAGAATAGCGAGGGCCGCTGACTGTCTCGAAATTTATCAGCCGGTCGAGCTCGGCAACGGTCGCATCAGTCAGCGCGACATTTGTGGCGCCAAAGTTCTCCGCGAGATGATCGGTGCGGGTCGTTCCCGGTATCGGATGTATGTGCGGGGCCCGCCGCAGCAGCCAGGCCAAGGCCAGCTGTGCTGGCGTACAGGCGGTTTCCTCGGCGATGCGCCGATACTCTTCGCGCAAGCTGGCGTTTTTTGAAAAATGCGGCTCCTGGAATCGGGGCATGTTGCGGCGAATGTCTTTCTCGGCGAAGTCTGCGGGATCCAGATTGAGATCGGCAAGGAAGCCACGACCGAGCGGCGAAAATGCGACATACGCCACACCGAGTTCGGCACAGGCGTCGAGCACCGCGACTTCGGCATTGCGGCTCCACAACGAATACTCGGACTGGACGGCTGCTACCGGGCAAACCGCATGCACTTTACGCAATGTCGGCGCGGAGACTTCAGACAATCCGATCGCCCTGATCTTGCCCTCGTCGATCAGATCAACCATGGCGCCGACCGTATCTTCGAACGACACGTCCTTGTCCAGGCGATGCAGATAATAGAGATCGATGACATCCGTTTGCAGGCGTTGCAACGCCTCTTCGCAGGTCCGTTTGATCGTTTCCGGACGGCCGTCGATCGTGCGCTTGCCGTTGACACCCGTCATGCCGCACTTGCTGGCAAGGAAAATCTTGTCGCGATACGGCTTGAGCACGGGCCCGAGCAGCGTCTCGTTCTTGCCGAAGCCATACAGCGCGGCCGTGTCAAAATGTACATAGCCGATCTCGAGAGCCTGCAGCAAGACTTGCGCCCCGACTTCGGGCGCCGGCGGAACGCCGTAGGCGTGCGACAGTACCATGCAGCCGAGACCGATTGCCGGAACCTCGGCCGTGCCGATTGTGCGTAATGCCGCCGTCATCGCATCAGTCGCCGAACTGCAACTCGATTTCGCCCATCACGCGATAACAATCGAGAACCCGTGCGATGGACGCGTTCGGCTCACGTCCTTCGGCAATGGCGGCGAAGAAATCACGATCCTGCAGCTCGATGCCGTTCATCGACACATCAACTTTCGATACGTCAATCGGCTCGCCATAGCCATCGCTCAGATCATCGTAACTCGCAATGTACGTGCCGTTGTCGCAGATGTAGCGGAAGAAAGAACCCAATGGGCCATCATTATTGAATGACAGCGATAAGGTACAGATCGTGCCGGCGTCGGTCAGCAACTGGATCGACATGTCCATCGCAATTCCAAGCTCGGGATGGTGCGGTCCCTCGATGCCGTTCGCTTTGACGACCTTTTCACCCGTCTGGTACTGAAACAGATCGATCGTGTGCGCCGCATGATGCCACAGCAGATGATCGGTCCAGGAACGTGGCCCGCCTTCGGCATTGATGTTCTTGCGGCGGAAGAAATACGTCTCGACGTCCATTTGCTGAATTTTGAGCTCGCCACTCCTGAGTCGTCGATTGACCCACTGATGCGACGGATTAAAGCGCCGCGTATGCCCGACCATGCAGACGAGCCCGGTCTCTTTTTGCACGCGATCCACCTCGAGCGCGTCGGAGTAAGAGTCGGCGACCGGTATCTCTACCTGCACGTGCTTGCCGGCATGCATGCACTGGATTGCCTGGCTCGCGTGTATCTGTGTCGGCGTGCACAATATCGCCGCCTCCACACCAGGCAATTCGAGGGCTGCCTCGAGATCGGTCAGCGCGTGCTCGACGCCGAATTCCTTCGCCTTTTCCTGGGTAGGCTCCAGGCGCCGGCCAACGAGGCCGACGACCTCGACGCCGTCAATGTTCTTGATGCCGTTCAGATGCTTGATGCCGAAAGCGCCGATACCGGCTACGATCACTTTCATTTTGTCCCCCTCTCCGTTGCTTCTATTTCTCGACCTCCTCGGGCCAGTATAGCCGCCGTGGATTGTCGACCAACAGTTTCTCCTGTAGCAATTCCGTTTGCGCAATCCTGGGGATGAAATCGACGAGCTTGCCATCGTCAGGCATGTGCGATTTGAGGTTCGGATGCGGCCAGTCGGTGCCCCACAGCACGCGATCAGGAAACGATTCGACGATACGCCGCGCGAACGGCATTACGTCGTCGTAGGTCGGCGGGCCGCTCATGGACAGACGGTCCGGACAGCTGACCTTGCACCAGAAGTTCTCATTTTCGCTCAGCAAGCTGAGGAACAGGCCGAACTCGTCGCCTTCAGGGTCCAGGGTCACATCGGGCCGACCCATGTGATCGACGACAACCGTTGTCGGCAGTGCCGCGAAGAAATCGTACAGGTCCGGCAAATCCTGTGACTCGAAGTAGATAATGAGATGCCAACCGAGCGGCTTGATGCGCTCGGCGAGTTCGGCCAATGCATCACGCGGCGGCGTGTCGACGAGCCGCTTGACGAAATTGAAGCGCACGCCGCGAACGCCAGCCGCATGCATCGCGTCGAGTTCGGCATCGCTGACGTCGCGCGACACGACCGCGATGCCGCGTGCCATGCCGTCGGCATCTTCGAGTGCATCGATCAGAGCCGCATTGTCGGTGCCGTGACACGAGGCCTGCACGATGACGTTGCGTTCGAAACCAAGGAAATCACGAAGCTCCCAGAGCTTCTCCTTGGGCGCATCGCAGGGTGTGTACTTGCGGGTTTTGGCATACGGAAACCGTTCACCAGGACCAAACACGTGGCAATGCGCGTCGACGGCGCCGGATGGCACCAAAAACTGCGGCTTCGACGGATCGGGATCAAAAACACGCCAGTCTGCGTCCATTTGAAATACTGGCTTGCTCATGTCGATTGCGCCTGCATTATCGGGCGATCTTGTCGGTATCCATGCGCATGCTATCGAGCAGCTCGATCAGTTGATCATCGCCGGGCGTAGCCGCGAATGACGCCGCCCGGTCCTGGCGCAGTGCGCAGGCGCTGCTCATCAACGGTTCGATGCCGGCGTCGCCGACTGTGTTCGCGACCTCGCGCATCTCTTCGGCACGGCGCGCACCATGCAACAGGCTGCGCGAGATCATGTACCGGGCAAAGCCTTCCCAGTCGTCGTTATTCGCAAGACCTCGAAGCGATGCGAGCACATCGTCTTCGACCCCGTAATGACGCGCCGCGAGTAATGATTCGGTCAGCAATGACTCGATGCCCTTGACGACGACGCTGCGGCACATCTTCGTCGCCGAAGCTGGCCCGATCGCGCTAGAGAAAGCACGCGCCCCGGTAAAACCGAGGTCGCGTGCGACGTCGGCAAACAGTTGCGCGTGTGGGCCGCCGAGCAGTATCGGCGACGCGGAGCGCTGCGGCTCGATCGGCGACATCACGGCGCCTTCGACATAGCGGCCGCCGGCCGTCTCAATAAGGTCGGCTACCGCCATTTTGGTCGTCGGCGCAACCGAATTCAGATCGAGAAACCAGGTTCCGTCGTCCAGCGCGGCTACGACTGACTGCGCCGCGTCCAGGTCCCGGGCCGCTGTCACCACCGAGATCAGCAGATCGCAGCCGGTGACGAGTTCGAGTGCCGACTCGCATCTGACAACGCCCGGCAATTGCACGGCCGCCCTCGATGGTGCGCTTTGCGCGTCATCGAAAAGAATGTCATACGCTTTTATTGCCCCACCCGTCAGCGCATGGATATCGGTGGCCAGAATCCGGCCGACCTCGCCGAGGCCTAACAGGCCGATTGAGTTCGGTCGGTCAGGACGCATTTTCCAGCACGAGTACACCGGCGCCGGTGTTCGATACGGGCACGTGGTAGTGCTTGTGCACAACGTTGACGTCGGCATTCAACGCGCCACGCATCGCCAGCCACATAATGACCTCGACGCCTTCGGTGCCGGCCCTTTTCATGATCTCGGTCGTGCTGAGACCAGCCAGCCAGCCGGGATCATGACATATCGCCTCCATGCACTGCAGATCGAAATCGACATCGATTTGCCCGGCGCGCTCACCCTGCAACTGGTGTGACATGCCACCCGTACCGAAGATCACGACCTTGAGATCCTCGGGGTAGGACTCGATCGCCGCACGCAGCGCGTGTCCCAGCGCCAGTAAGCGTTTTGCGCTCGGGATCGGATGTTGCACGGTGTTGATTGCGAGCGGGATACCCTTGACCGGCCACTCGGGCAGATGCCCCCACATCAGAGCCATCGGCACGATGAAACCGTGATCGACGAGCATTTCCTGGCAGGTCGTGATGTCGAATTCCTGCCCGATCAGCGATTCGGCAAGGTGCCAGGAGAACTGCGCATCGCCATCGAATGACGCCAGTGTCTGCAGGCCCCAGCCCTCGTCCGCATTTGCATAGCGATCGGCGCAGCCGAGCGCGATCGTCGGCACTTTGTCGAGAAAGAAATTGAGGCCGTGATCGTTATAAACGACGATTGCGATGTCGGGGTCCACGTCGTGCAGCCATTGCTTGACCGGCTCGTAACCGTCGAAGAACCGCTTCCAGTACGGCGTTTGCTCAAGCTTGTTAGTCATCGCGTTGCCGACGGCCGGTATATGTGATGTCGTAACGCCGCCAACGATGCTAGCCATTCCAGAAGCCTCCGGCTGCGTCGAGTTTGGCCCGCAGATCTTCGGCCTTGGCGTCGAGCTTCGCCTGGAACTCCTCGGTCGTAATGCCCTGAAACGCGGCGCCTGTGTCCTGCATCGTAAAACCTCTCGGCACGGCAAGTTTGGCGAGGAAGTAGATATTCGCACCGAGGCGCAGCAGCTGCAGATAGTCGCTATCCAGCAGCGCAGCTTTTTGCGCCGCGGTGATACCGAACTTGTCGGCATATGCACCCGGATCCGCGGCAAACGCCTGCCGGTTTTCCTCGTGATTAAACGAGAACAGCAGCTTGTTCAGGCCGTAAGCCGCGTTGGCCGTCTTGCCGTCGAAGACATAAGTACCCGGGATGTCGTCGTAGTCGTGCTTTTTCCAGTTCATGTCAGCGCCTGTCCGCCGCGTCTGCACAGATGCGAATAATGGCACAATCCGGCACAACTGGAAGAGAAACAGAGATCGGCCGACGTCAGGTCTTATGGTAGTCGAGGATGACCGCGGCGCTGATAGGCCGCGACTGGCAGGCGAGGACGAAGCCATTCTCGACTTCCCAGGGTTCGAGACCGTAGTTGGTCGCCATGCTGACTTCGCCTTCACGCACGTGGCAGCGGCAGGTCGCGCAGACACCGCCTTTGCAGGAGTACGGCAATTCGATCCCGTGACCGGCTGCCGCATCGACGATGTTGTCGTCGTCCGGTCCCATCTCGAACGACTTCTTCTGGCCCTCGATGATGACCGTGATCGTGGCGTGATCGGCTGTTTTCGCAGCAACCTTGGGCTTTACGCCCTTTTGCGGCACGCCAAAACGCTCGGCGTGGATGCAGGTCGGGTCAAGGCCGAGATCAACCAATGCCGCAGTGACGTCCTCGATCATCGAGTCAGGGCCGCAGATGAATGCTTCCGCCGGCTCCAGGCCCGTGCAGAAATGCTCGCAAAGCTCGTGCACCTTGGCGGCGTCGAGGCGGCCGCCCGAAATCGGAAATTCCTGCTCTTCCTGGCTGAACAGGAAGTGCAGCTGCAACCGCTCGGGATAGAGGTTCTTCAGCGCGTACAGATCCTCGATGAACATCGTCGTCGATTGCCTGCGATTGCCGTAGAACAGCACGAAACGGCTATTCGGTTCATGTTTGAGCACCGACCTGAGCATCGACAGTATCGGTGTGATGCCGCTACCGGCTGCGAAGGCGAGATAGTCTTTGGCGTGGTTTGCGTCTAATTCGACGTGAAACTGGCCGGATGGTGGCATTGCCTCGAGCGTATCGCCGACTTTGAGTTCATTCGCCGCGAATTCAGAGAACTGTCCGCCGGGCTGGACGCGAATACCGATCTCGAGCGGCCGTTCGCCGGCGCCTGAGCAGATGCTGTACGTACGCCGCAGTTTCTTACCATCCAGTGTGACCTCGAACGGCAGGTGCTGGCCGGGCAGGAATTCATACTCGGCCTCAAACTCTTCGGGCACAGCCAGCGCAATGCGCACCGAATCTCTGGTCTCGGGGTCGAGTCGTTCGATCGTCAGCGAGTGGAATTGCTTCATCGTCTAAATACACTTGAAATACTCGAACGGCTCGAGGCAGTCGTTGCACTTGTAAGATGCTTTACATGCCGTGGAGCCAAACTCGCTGACGACCACCGTGTGCGACGACTCGCAGCGCGGACAGCTGATCGTGCGCTTGCCGTGCAGTAACTCGCGTTTGCTGCCACCCTTTTCCGGTGGCGCGATGCCGTATTTCCTGAGCTTGTCTCGGCCGGCGTCGGATATCCAGTCGGTCGTCCAGGGTGGCGACAGTACGCGATTCAGCAGTACATCCTCGATGCCGCGATCGTGCAGCGTATCAACGACACTCTGCTCGATCATTTCAGTTGCGGGGCAACCGGAATACGTGGGTGTCACGTCGACAACGACCTTGTCACTGACTGTGACATCGCGGACGATGCCGAGATCGGTGATCGTCAGCACGGGGATTTCTGGATCAGGTATCTCGCTCAGCCATTCGAGCACCTGTTCGCGACTGACCGGCGAGGTTACCAAGTCGCCCCCGGATGCGTGCGTTGCAGATACTGCATCTCGGCGATCATGTAACCAAAGTGCTCGCTGTGCCGGCCCTGTTTGCCGCCCGATGCCATCCAGCCGTCTCCGGGCATCGTGAGCGTAGCCTCCTCGAGGATCGTGGCGACGTTCGCCTTCCATTGTTCCTGGATCGCTTCGAGATCGGGGCCAGCGAACGACTCTGCGAAAATCTGATCGACTTCGTCGGCCGCGAATAACTCGCCCGTGTACTGCCAGAGCGAATCGACCGAATCCTGCACGCGCGCATGGCTTGCTTCGGTGCCGTCGCCGAGGCGTACGAGCCACTGCGAGTTGTGGCGCAGGTGATAGCGAATCTCTTTCTCGGCGCGCGCAGCGATCTCCGCAAGCCGCTTGACATTGCAGTCCTTTAGCGCTTCGAGCAGCAACAGGTAAAACGAATCGAACAGAACGAGCTTAGCGATCGAGTCGCCAAAATGTCCGTTCGGTTGCTCGATCAACAGATAGTTATGAAACTCGTTCTCGTCACGCAGGAACGCGAAGTCATCTTCGCTGCGTCCACTTCCCTCAAGCTCGCCCGCGTAGGTATAAAACATGCGCGCCTGGCCGATGTAGTCGAGCGCAAAGTTCGCATTTGCGAGTTCTTCTTCGAGCTCCGGATAGGCGGCCACAACCTCGATCATGCGTTGGCCGAGGATAAGCCCGTTATCGCCGAGTCGCGAGACATATGCGAGTAATGCCTGATGCTGGTTCACAGGTTCTCCACCCCGTCGGGTATGTCGTAGAACGTCGGGTGCCGGTAGATCTTGTCTTCGGCAGGCTCAAAAAATGCAGCCGTCTCGGCTGGATCCGAGGCTACGATTCGACTCGAGCGCACGACCCAGATACTCACGCCCTCGTTACGTCGCGTATAGGTGTCGCGGGCGGCATCGAGCGCCAGCTGGTCGTCCGCGGCGTGGATGCTGCCGCAGTGCCGATGGCTCAGGCCCGACTTGGAGCGGATGAAGACTTCGTAGAGTGGCCATTCTTTGTTGGTCATGATTTCCTCGATGTGGCAGTTCGCCCGCATGGCGGCCTGCCTCCCACGGCGGTGGGTTTCCTGCTATAGGAGGCAGCCATGCCGGCGACTGTTCCCTCAGGCGGCCGCCCTGGCCGCGTGTTTCTCGGCATAAGCGCGCGCAGCGTCTCGTACCCAGGCGCCATCAGCATGTGCTTTGCTGCGTTTCGCCATGCGCTGTTCGTTGCACGGACCGTTGCCCGAGATCACGTCAACGAATTCCTGCCAGTCGATTTCGCCGTGTATGTAATGCCCTGATGCCGCATCGAATTCCATGTCGTAATCGGGCACGGTGAGGCCGAGAAACTCGGCCTGCGGCACCGTGACGTCGATGAACTTCTGCCTGAGCTCGTCGTTCGAGAAACGCTTGATCTTCCACGCCATCGATTGTGCCGAGTGCTTCGAATCCCTGTCGCTCGGCCCGAACATCATCAGCGATGGCCACCACCAGCGATTGAGCGCATCTTGCGCCATCGCCTTTTGTGCGTGCGTACCGTTGCAAAGCTTGACCATGATGTCGTAGCCCTGGCGCTGATGAAAGCTCTCTTCCTTGCAGATGCGGATCATCGCGCGCGAATACGGGCCGTACGAGCAACGGCATAGCGGAATCTGATTCATGATCGCGGCGCCGTCGACGAGCCAGCCGATCGCACCGATGTCGGCCCAAGTCAGCGATGGGTAGTTGAAGATACTCGAGTACTTGGCCTTACCACTCAGAAGATCGGCAACCATCTGGTCGCGCGACACGCCAAGTGTCTCGGCAGCGCTATAGAGGTACAAACCATGACCGGCCTCGTCCTGGATCTTCGCGAGCAGGATCGATTTACGCTGCAGAGAAGGAGCGCGTGTCAGCCAATTGCCTTCGGGCTGCATGCCGATAATTTCGGAATGCGCATGCTGCGAGATCTGCCGGATCAGCGTGCGACGGTAGGCCTCGGGCATCCAGTCCTTGGCCTCGATTTTTTCCTCGGCATCGATGCGCTTCTGGAACGCCTCGAGCCGCTCGGGCGTCTCGAGAGCATCTCGCTGCGAATCCGATTGTCCTTTTTGATCAAGACCCTGGGTGTACATAGAGTTACCTGGCGCCTGCGAGCATCATCGCTCCGGCGCTAATGTGTCACGAATTATTAAAATTTTCAAGGATCTTTGTATCACTTTACTCGTCTTCGAGGATCCGCTCGCCGCGGCTCACAGACCGGCCGCGAAACAGCGCGACGAGTTCGTCGTCCTGATTGAAAACCTCGATCGTATAGAAGCTCACGCGCTTGCCGCGGCGGTCTTCGCGGGCGACCGCGCGCAACTCATCATCGAGCCTGGCAGGACGCAGGAAATCAATGCTCGCCGATGCTGCCACGGTCAGATCGTCATAGGCATTACAGGCGAATGCGAATGCCGTGTCCGCGAGCGTGAACACCAGTCCGCCGTGACAGATGTCGAAGCCGTTGACCATGTCCTCGCGCACACGCATGGTTGCAACGGCGCTCGCCGGCGCAGGCGTGCTGATATCGATGCCCAGGGCTCGCGACGCCCTGTCGTTCGCGTACATCTTCTCGGCGCAGCGCCGTGCGCGTTCGAGTTTGTCCATTGGCTGCGGTTCCTCTTGTCGTTGGGCGGTTTAGTCGAGGCCGCCAAAGCGTTGCATGAAACTCTTGGCAGGCGGTGGCAGCGCCCCCTCCGCCGTTTCCATGACGTCGGTCAGATAGTCGTCGGCCTGCCGGTATACGGCCAGGTAGAGATTGCGGCAGAGTTGATACGCCGCCGTGCCGTGCCAACCCGATGGCAACAAATCGGCCGGCAATTGCGGGTCCCTGAGCAGTACCTTGCGGTATTCCTGGATCAGCAAGGTACGCACGAGAAACGCAGTCTGCGGCCTAACTGCAGCGTTCTTGCCAAAAGCAGCAATCAACGGCCGGAAGCGTTTGACGAAACTCGCGTAGCGCTCGTCGATGTCGTCCAGATTCCAGCTCGACTGCGCCAGTCTGCGCATCGCTGCTTCGTTCCTAATCGTCTGTGCCGACAGGATGACAAGATCATCGGCGACACCCAGGCGGCTCAATGTAGTATCGAGCTCGGCGCGCTCGGGCGTCGGATGCGCCAGGACGCTCGTGGATAACGCACCGAAGCCAAGCCAGCCGAGTTCCTTGCGTACGGTGTCCTTTGTCGCGGCATCGAGATCCACGAGCAATATCAAACACCAGGTGTGATCCCAGCCGCTGGCCGGCTCGCCGTAGATCTTGTGCGTCGCCTGCACAAATCGCAGCCGGCCCGCGTCGGTCAGGCTGTAATAGCTGCGGCGACCTATCTGGGTCGATTGCAGCCAGCCGTCCTGCACGAGCCTGAACACCGAGGTGCGGACGAGCCGTTCGCTGATGCCGAATTCCTGCATCACCGTAATCAGGCTACCGAGCCACACTGTGCCGCCGCGCGGTGCGATCGAGTCACCGAACACGGTCGTTATCAGTGAACCCGCGCGCAGCGTGCGCCGGGATCTAAACTCGGCGACAAGTTTGCGACTGGCGGTTTCAATGGTCATAAACGTGCGTGCTTGCGCTCGGAGTGGATGACCGTATATTGTGATACCAAATTTTTCAAATCCAATCCAATTCTGTATCTAACATGAAATTAGGCAACCTCGTGCAGGACCGGTGGGTCGAGGGCTCAGGCAGCGGCCGCGTACTGACGTCCGCAGTAACCGGAGAGCCCGTTGCCACAATTACGAGCGACGGACTCGATTTCAAGGCAATTCTGCAGCACGCAAAGTCGGTTGGCGGACCAAATTTGCGCAAGCTGACGTTCCACGAGCGCGGCGACATGCTCAAGGCACTCGCGAAGCACCTCAACGACATCAAGCAGGAGTTCTACGCGTTGTCGACCGAGACCGGCGCGACGCGCAAGGACAGCTGGCCCGATATCGACGGCGGCATCTCGACGATGTTCGTGTTCTCGAGCAAAGGCCGGCGCGAGATGCCGAATGATCATGTGTACCTCGACGGCGGTGTCGAGCAGCTATCGCGTAACGGCACTTTTGTCGGCCAGCACATCTGCACGCCCAAACTTGGCGCCGCGATTCATATCAACGCGTTCAATTTTCCGTGCTGGGGCATGCTCGAGAAACTGGCACCGACTTTGTTGGCCGGCGTGCCCGCGATCATCAAGCCCGCGTCAAGCACGGCGTACCTGACCGAGCTCATGGTGCGACGCATGATCGAGTCAGAGATATTGCCTCCGGGCAGCGTGCAGCTCATTTGCGGCGGCGTCGGTGACCTGTTCGATCACCTGACTTGCCAGGACACGGTCGCGTTCACGGGCTCGAAGTCGACGGCCGAGAAACTGCAGCAGCACCCGCGCATCATCAGCGAATCGGTCGCGTTCACGGCGGAGACCGACTCGCTCAACATGTCGATCCTCGGCCCGGACGCAACGCCCGGTACCCCGGAATTCGACCTCTATATCAATGAAGTCAGAAACGAAATGGTTGCGAAAGCCGGGCAGAAGTGCACGGCGATCCGGCGCATTATTGCGCCCGCCGCGATTGCGGGCGACGTCGTGCGGGCGCTGTCCACCGCGCTCGGCGCGGTGCGCATCGGCAACCCCGGTATCAGGGACGTCGACATGGGCGCGCTAGCGAGTCAGGGGCAGCGCGACGAGGTGCGTCAGCGCGTTGCGGACCTGTCGGTCGAAGCCGACGTCGTCTTCGGCGGCAAGGATGATTTCGAGCTTGTCGATGCCGACAGCGAGAAAGGTGCGTTCTTCATGCCGACGCTGCTGCACTGCGAGAAGCCCTTGGCTTCGCGAGCCGTGCATTCGGTAGAAGCGTTCGGCCCTGTCAGCACGGTGCTGCCGTATGACGACCTGGGTGAAGCGATCCAACTCGCGAAACTCGGAGAGGGGAGCCTCGCCGGTTCGATCATCACGAACGACAACGACGTCGCTCGCGAGCTCATCCTCGGCACGGCCCCGTATCACGGCCGCATGGTTATTATTAACCGGCACTGCGCTGCCGAGTCGACCGGGCACGGCTCGCCGCTTGCCCACCTCGTGCACGGCGGACCCGGTCGCGCCGGCGGCGGCGAGGAAATGGGCGGCGTGCGCGGCGTGCTGCACTACATGCAACGCACGGCGATCCAGGGCTCACCCGAGACACTATCAGTCATCGGCCATCGCTGGATTCGCGGGGCTGACGAAAAAGACCCTGGCGTGCACCCGTTTCGCAAGACGTTCGAACAGCTCAAGCTCGGCGACACGTTCAGAAGCGAAGCGCGGCAGGTCACGCTCGATGACATCGGCCATTTCGCCGAGTTCACGGGCGACATGTTCTACGCGCACACCGACGAGGAAGCGGCGGCAAAGAACCCCTTCTTCGAGGGCCGCGTCGCACACGGTTACCTGATCGTGTCGTTTGCCGCGGGCCTGTTCGTCGATCCCGACTTCGGACCCGTGCTCGCGAATTATGGCGTCGATAATCTACGCTTTCTGACGCCGCTTAACTACGACGACTTGATGTCAGTGCGTCTTACCTGCAAGCAAAAGACCTTGCGCGGCGACAGTGGCTACGGCGAGGTACGCTGGGACGCCGAGGTTACAAACCAGGATGATGCAATAGTCGCCCAATACGATGTGCTAACGATGGTTGCGACTGACGAGCACTGGGCATCGGTGCAGTAGCTACCAATCGATTCGGCATCGAATTGTCATACATTCCTGGTGCGCTGCTCGGCCAGGGAGAATTTCTGGTAATCGGTTACCTCTGCACCAATACCGAAGGTACGCGTATGCACGTCCAGCATGAAGGGCCGTCCCTCTGCCAACGTACGCAGGCCCTGTCGGATTGCCCCTTTCAACTGATCAGAATTGCCGACTACCGCCCCGGGAATATTATAGGCTGCCGCAAGCTTGGTGAAATCGACGCGTGGATTTCCCAGATAGGAAATATAATCACGATTGGCCTGACCTGCAGCACCCATACGGCCCATTATCGACCATCGGGTCTCTTCATAGGTGCCATTGTTAAATACGACCGTCATTACCGGGATATCGTAACGGGACATGGTCCAGAGAGAATCCGTCTGGCCGAAGAGGAACCCCCCATCGCCCATCAGGGAAATCACCTGTTTATTCGGCAAGGCGAGTTTTACACCGGCGGAGGCACCCACGCCCCAGCCCAGGGCTCGGCCTTCGGTGCGACCTATCTTCGTCATGGCACCATCAGCAAACGGGAATAAGCCCAAGGACTTATATTCCGTCCCCTGCTCTTCGACGATGACCGCATCCGGCTCCAGTTGCTGGCGTAACTCATAAACGAGGCGCTGCCAGGGGACGGGTTCGCCTTTACTCAACCGCCCTGCCTCCATCCGCGCCGCCCGAAATGAATCGGTCATCGATGCACATATCGCCTGCCGATCACCCCTTATTTTCTTTAACTGTGCAGGACTGGCCATGCCTTTCACAGCATCGATCAGATCTTTGGCAACGTCATTCAGATTGCCTACCAGTGCGCCTACAGTCGGTGAATTTCTGCCAATGGTGTTTTGATCGACACTGGCATGGATTTCACGAACTGCTGCGCCCCTGCGGCCAAATCCGCCCGGATCCTGTCTGGCACCAAAATTCAGATATACATCGATGGGTTGCTGATATTCACGAACATAGGCGGGAATAGCATTTCTCTCTCCCAACCAAAGCGCATGCGTATTGGGGAAATCACAATAAAAGCTGCGATGCTGAATTACGGGTATCGCAAGCAGTTCACACAACTCCACAACCGAAGATCGCGCATCGCATTGGCTGACTTCCGGTCCCACCTTCATCAATGGCGATCTTGCGCTTAGCAATACTTTTGCTGCACGCTCGACTTCTGTCTCATCAGGTCGCAATTCCATGGGAACATTCAGAGCCTCACCGGAATAAACGGCACCCCTAGTCTTGGCATACATATAATCGCGGGGGATACGCAGCGCGGTCGGCCCTCCTGGGAGCACGCCGGCAATCTTGTAGGCACGACGCACCCATTCCGCAAGCCGATCCGATTTGTGCGCCTCCCAACGCCACTTGGTATAAAACCTGACTGCCTCTATCCAGTTATCGATATCCTCGTGGCTGTCAGTTCCTTCCCGGTCGGAGTCTGAGTGATCACTCATGATGACCAGGGGAGTTCGATCCTTCATGGAGTTGTACATATTGGACGTCGAATGCGGTAAGCCCACACGGCTATACATGCCGAAGGCGGGTTTCTTGGTAATTTTGGCGTAGCCATCCGCAATTGAGACCACCTGGCCTTCCTGGGTTGCCTGGATTAATTGAATCTCGGGATGACGCACCAGTGAGTCAGCTATGGGTCCCAGGCCCGAGCCATTGGCACAGAAGAGATACTTGGTACCAGCCTCTTTCATCTGCTCGACCATCAGGTCAGCACCCGTGCCTTCGACGGTTCGTACGTAATCCGATGGTAATTCGGAGCCGGGTATAAAAGGTTCGACAGCGGCCAGCGCCGACCGGGCTGCAGCGGCACTATAACTGGCAGCCGCCATGCCCGTAAGGAATCCACGTCTTGAAATCCTTGCATTAACAAGGTCTCTAACTAGTTCGCGCATCTAAATCCCCTGAACATGTTTTGCCATTCTCAAAAATTGATCCGCCAAGCAACCGATTTTCATCATTCTATGCTGCTACTTGGTCGTAAAATTATCAGCCAGATATTTGATGATATCTGCCATGTCCTCTTTCCGAACCGGCGCACCGCGGGCGACCATATCGTATACATAGAACTCCCAATCCTCAGCGGACATCTTGTTCGAAGCATTTATAATGTTTTCCAGACCATGACATGCCGAACATCCCATAATTACCTTTTCCAGGTTCTCATCTGCCGGTAAACCCTGCCCCCAACTGATTGCAGAGAAAAATAGGCCTGTTGCAAGAAGACCAGATCGTATCAGCCGCTTACTGTTGCTGTATTTCATTGAACCTCCCGCCGAATAGATTCTTCCCAACGTTCATCGCGATAGATTTTCCTATTCTTTAGCGTAATTTTCTAAGATAAATCGTTCCACCGATGATAATGATAAACATACCGGTGATAGCTGCAGCCAACTGCAAACTATCGGATGGCGTTTCCGGCTCAAAGTCTAGCACCATAGTTCGGTCCGGCGCAGGTGTGGCTTTCGCAGTAGACGATGAAAGTTCTGTGGTCGTCCCTTTTTTTGGATCGACCGTTATCAGTTTTCCTGTTTCTGGATCAACGGTAACGTAGGGAGCCATATAATCGACATCATTATCGTAGGCAAGAGTATTGACCGATAACATTCCGATACAGACAACAAACAGCAGCGAATGGACAATTGTATTTCTACGCATATGTCAGAAATGCCTAATAAAGTTTACGAAGAAGCCTCATAACTCTTGCGACTCGAACGCGACGCTGCCGCCAACAAGCGTCAGGACCGGTTTTAGCTCCGCGAGTTTATCAATCGGTACCTCAAGAATATTACCGTCAAAGACAACCAGGTCCGCGAGCATTCCCGGCTGGATGGACCCCATATCATTTTCCGCGCCGATAAAACGCGCCGGCCAGCGAGTCAATGCGAGGAAAGCGGACTTTCGATCCAGTGCCTCGTGTGGCGCAATCACGCGTCCGTCACGATCGATGCGTGTGACTGCCTCCTGGATCTTGCGCATTGGCGAACTGGGCCCTCCGCCCTCAATGTGGAAGGGAATTCCCCGGTCCTGCAAAGTTTTCAATGGTGCCAGTCGTTCAACGCCTTCAATGCCGTACTGAGCTTCGGTGACATTGCGAATCCCGAGAGGTTCCGCGTCGCGCTGGTTGATGAAACTGCTGACACTGACCCCGAAACGTATTAGCTCTTTCAATTCCGGGCGAGCATCATAATAATCATAGACCTCCGGCACCCACTCAACGTTATGATCGAAGCCTTGTGGCCGCCACAGTTTCTTCACATATAGATTCTCTTGATTCTCCGCTTCCATGACATTCTGCATTGCCAAACGGATGCCTTCACTGCCCCGGTTGTGGATCCCCGTGACATTCCAGCCATATCGGCGCGCCAACATGACGTTGTAATAATCTGTTTGCCGCTGCTGTTGTCCTGTCAGATCTTCCTGACTGAGATCGGTGAACCATTGAGACGTCCAGCGATTGTAACCGTGGGTGTTGGGACTGATCTCGGGGATGACATGCTTTTTGGGATAAATCGACAGCAGGCTGGCTGCGGCATCCTCAGATCCTGAATGGGGTCCGACTGACGCGCCCACTATTGTCACCATCTCACCGCGATTATCGCTTAAGGAAAAATCAACCAGGTTGCCCATGCGTTTCAAATACATTTCGCCATTGGGGTTTTGTCGCAGGAAATCGAGGCCCGGATAGACCCGTATCGCCATCTTTTCCGGCTGTTCATGAAATATCCGGTTCAGTACCGTCATGGTCGGCGCGCTCATGTGACCAGTGGCGACGGTAATGCCATTGCTGGCGTATTCCGCCAGGGTCTTGATGGCCCCGGGAATAGCGACTTGATCGAACCACTCCGGATCCGGCCAGGGACGAATTTCACGACCGACAAAACCCACCAGTTGCGCGCCGGCGACGCCCGTATAATCGCCGTTCTCATCCCTGTCGATGTGAAAATGGTCCGCAGGAAACCCTCTCTCAATGGCAAGATCGATCATCGCTGTATTTAAAATGCCGTAACTGCTGTCGAGGTAGACGGCGACCGGATTTTCCGGGGCGACTTCGTCCAGGGTTGAGATTCCCCAGGCCTTCATGGCTACAGCGGCCCATTGGTCCTGCAAGTTAAAGAATATAGGCTCGCCCGATTTGCCCTCGAGTTCGACAATACGTGCCAGCGTCAGCAGGGCCTGATCAATCGTTGCGCCACCCAGGTGAGGGTATGTCATTCCGTTCCACTGGCTGTCTTTGAGGATGTCGCCGGCGGGGACGGCATTATCGGCATCATTGTAGATAAACCCCGGTGTTACGGATCGGCCCCTGAGGTCTATAGCGCGTGTACTCGGACCCACCAGGCGGCGGATTTCTGCGCTTTTTCCGACTTTGAATATACGGTTGCCACGTACGGCGACTGCTTCTGCGATGGTGAAGTCCGTATCCGCATCTGCGGTCAACACCTGACCGTTGTAAAAGATGAACTCAGGATAATGAACCAGATCGACCGGCACATTGACACTTTGAGCATCTGTACCTGCACTTAAGAAGCATCCGGCAATTAAGGCGCCTGTGGATAAAACCTGCGTAACCCTATTGGGCTTGCGATTTCTCGTTCGAAGAATATAAATTTTTCTGCCTCCTAACTGAATGAACTGCAAGCAGGGCCTGGTCGGGGTTTTTCGTCCGAATGGGTCCTGAATTGTCTCGAATCATGTTTTCCTGACTACATCAGCGTGCAGCGCGGCTTCTCACTCAAACTTCGGATTGTACTCCTTCCAAGCACCGAACCGATTGCGAGCCCAGCTCGAAACACGCCATAAACTGCTCTCGTTTCAGGCCACAAGTTATTGACACTTATAGCTTAATTTTTCTGCACCAAAATTTTCGCTCAACCTGTGCAATCCTTACGGTGTATGCGCACAAAATGCCCGCGGCGTTGTCACGCTATTGGCACTAAACACCATTGATATAGCAGGTTCAACTTCTGGTTACGCCAGAATCAGTTACTACGGAAACGGTCTGGGGCAGCAGGAAGTTACGAAGAAATCGGCACCTGTCCCGTGGCTCGGTACATCCCGGACATAAAGCGGTAGAGCATCGCTGTCGTTGCACACACGGCCACAACAACGGGATAATCTAGCCCGCTCTCAGGACATTGGCATAGTCCGGAATTAAGCTCCAATACGTCAAAGAATAAGGAGAAGTGCGTCATGTTCACACGCGCCTATTCAATACCATTAGCCCTCGTATTTCTCTGCAGCGTTGCCGCGACGGCCCGCGGCGATGGTCATTTCATCTCGAAAGAAGTCGAGTATAAGACCGAAGACGGGTGGACGATCAGTGCAACGCTGCGCCTGCCAACAGGGGCGGACCGCAACAACGAGTATGCGGCAATGTTATTGCTGCACGAGAAAGAGCACGAACGCCTCGATGTCGGCGATAACGACCAGGAGCTCGCACACCGGCTGCCCATCGAGGCCCGCATCGCGACGCTGGCCATCGACTGGCGCGGCCGCGAAAAAAGCATGGGAGAACATCAGCCCATCCCGGACGAAAGGCATGATTTCTCGACCAGAATGCAGGAACAGATGTACCTCGACGTCAAAGGCGCACTCGAGTTTCTGGCCGCTTACCCAGGGGTCGATCGTCTCCGGATCGGCGTACTGGCCTCGCAATTCAGTGCCGAACCAGCGGTGCGCGGCATACGGGAAACAGCATCGATTCCGACGCGCGCCCTGGTGTTGCTCGGTGGCGAGAATCTGAGCGATGACTCAAAAGACTATCTTGCCTCGGTCGACACGCCACTTTACGTTGGAGCCAGCATCCTCGACAAACCTGTCTTCCTGGATATGGCCGAGGTTTATGCCAACGCAAGAAACCCTGCCAGCCACATGTTTGCGCCGCAGTCGGCCGGGCGCGGTTTCAACCTCGTCCGGCGCGGTACGCAGCCGCAAGTCGAGCTGCAGCATCTGATCGACTGGCTGAGTGCGCAGGTCAAAGGTCTGGGCCGCATTCGAGCCGTGTCATATAGGACCAAGGACGACTGGGAGATCCATGGGAACTTGCGTTATCCCGACGACCTGGGCAATAACGGCAAACGAGTGCCTGGCGTCATCCAGGTCTCCGGCGCCCGCTCGAACCGCTACTCCATGTATCGTTTTGAAGAGGAATTCGCGCGCCGGGGCTTTGCCGTATTGAGCATCGAGCTCCGCGGTCGCGGGCAGAGCATGCAAGGCCGGTTGTTCGACTCAGAGGAAGTATTCGAAGTGCGGGAGAATCTGTTGGCGAGCCCATTCGAGTTGGATACCGAGGGCGCAATAGACTTTCTGGCATCGTTGGGCGGCATCGACCCGGACAGGATTGCCATCGTTGGTGAGGCACGAGGAACGAGGTCTGCGCTGCTCGCAGCCGAGGGCGATGCTCGGGTCAAAGCGATGATACTGATCTCGGCTTACGAGGCCGACGAAAGAATGGAACAGGCCACGGCCTCGCTGGATATCCCGATGCTGCTCATCGACACCGAAACCAACTGGGCGCGGGAAGGCACCGAGTTGGTTCACGAACGCGCGAAGAACAGCCAACTCATGATCTATCCGCGACTGGGCCACTCACACCATATTCGTTACTTCCATCCGCAGATGGTCGGTCTTATGGGTGATTTCCTCGCCAGGGAATTACCTGCCGCAGACTAAGTTCATCCCGGTGTCACAATTCGGGGGACTCGTAAGCGACTCGTCCACCGACCAGGGTCATCACGGGTTTGAGATCAGCGAGCCGCTCGATGGGTGCATCCATGAGATTGCCCTCGAAGACCACGAGGTCCGCCAGCTTGCCGGGCTCAATCGAGCCCATGTCTTTTTCTGCGCCGATGAACCGCGCGCCCCAGCGCGTCAAAGCCAGTAAGGCCGATTCCCTGTCGAGCGTTTCGTGCGCCGCAATCACACGGCCATTGCGGTCGATTCGGGTTACGGCTTTTTGCATGTACCAGGTCGGGTAGGCACGATCGTCCCGGGGTTCGGTGCCCTCGATGTGGAACGGGATGCCGTTTTGCTGCAACGTGCGCAAGGGTGCAATCCGCTCCAGGCCTTCCATGCCCCACTGCACTTCAATCAGATCGACGAGACCGAGAGGTTCCGAATCCCTCTGGTTGATGACGCTGCGCAGGCTGACGCCGAAACGAATCAACTCCTGCAGCACTGGATTGGCCTCCCAGTACTCGAAGATTTCGGGGACCCACTCGATGTTGTGATCGAAGCCCTGCGGCCGCCACAGTTTCTTAACATAGAGTTTTTCCTGCTGTTCGGCTTCGAGTATGTTCTGCATGGCCAGGCGGATGCCTTCACTGCCCATGTTGTGGATACCCGTTACATTCCATCCGTGCTGGCGTGCCAGCATGACATTGTAGTAGTCCGTCTGTTTCTTCTGCGCCTCGGTCAGTTCACCCTGGCCGAGACCGGTGAACCACTCGCCGGTCCAGCGGTTATCGCCATACGGATTCGGGCTCAACCCACGGACCACATTCTTCTTGGGATGAATAGACAGCAGGCCGGACAGGCCGTCAGGAGTTCCCGAGTGTGGCCCGACCGAGGCGCCGACGATCGTCACCATCTCGCCGCGCTCATCGCTTAGTGAGAAGTCAACGAGATTACCCATCCGCTTGAGGTACATTTCGCCGTTGGGGTTCTGGCGCAGGAAATCGAGTCCCGGGTAGACCCGCACGGCCAGGTTCTGCGGCTGTTCGTGGAAGATCCGGTTCAGGACCGTCATGGTCGGTGCGCTCATGTGACCGGTAGCAACGGTCACGCCATGGCGCGCGTACCTTGCCAGCGTTTCCACGGCCCCGGGGATGGCCACCTCGTCGAACCACTCGGGATCCGGCCAGGGCCGGATTTCACGGCCGATGAAACCGACCAGCTGTGCACCGCCGCGACCCGTGTATTCGCCTTCGGCATCGCGATCCAGGTGCATGTGATCGGGAGGAAACCCGTGTTCGAGCGCCAGCTCGAGCATCGCGCTGTTCAACAGCCCTTCGCTGCTTTCGAGGTAGATGATGACCGGAACGTCCGGTGCGACTTCATCGAGCGTCGATTTTCCCCAGGCGTGCATGGCCGTGCCCGACAACGTGTCCGTCAGATTAAAAAACAAAGGAACGCCCTCTTCCCCTTCCTTTTCGACGATGAACGAGAGCGTCGCCAGCGCCTGGTCAATCGTGGCGCCGCCCAGGTGCGGGTGCGTTCTTCCTTTCCACTGCGTGTCTTTGAGTATGTCGCCCGCAGGAACGGAGTTGTCACCGTCGTTGTAGATGAACCCCGGCGTAACCGAACGCCCGCGCAGATCGATGGCCCGCGTTGGGGGGCCCGCCAGACGTCGGATCGACTCGTTCGTGCCCACGGCGAAGATCCGGTTACCGCGCACGGCGACAGCCTCGGCAATGCTGAAATCCTGATCCGCATCCGCAGTCAGGATCTGGCCGTTATAGAAAACGAATTCGGGATAATGGATCAGTTCTGCCGGCACACCCGCATTCTGCGCGACAGCCGTTATAGACAGGAACAGTGTCGCGAGACTGACCCCCGCGAGTAACGCCGGCGAACGATTGCCCGGGTTGTCGCACCGAATACTGACGTTCTGTGTTTGTCGCATGATGATCTCCTCTCAGAAAGTACCGCTCATGCTCAATACCTGACGGTATATCGAACGAAGCGTCCCGCTGAGTCAATAGCTGCCAAGTCCTTAGATCATTTCCAGTGTAATTGTCTGCGCAGCTACCACGCAGAATACACCCAGATGATCGATTCAACAGAAATTGTAGATGCGCCCCGAACGACCATCTCCGACGCCATGAGTGCACTCCTGCCTGTCGTTCAGGCGGTAGCGGATGGCGGCTGCTATCATTCGGACAGTGATGTGCCGCGTGCGACTGGCGGGAGGAACCATGAAAAATGGTGACCAATGCAATCTGCCCTGCAGATTGGTGTTTGTAGCAGCGTGCTTTTCCGCAATATTGTCGGTCCGGGCTCAAGGCTTGCCGGAAGGGGAAGGCCTGCCCGTCGTTATCGTAGCCTGCACGCAATGTCACGGGCTGGATCGCCTGACCGATATCAAACTCTCGGCCATGCAATGGGAGAACGCGCTGTACGACATGATGGCGCGAGGCGCCATTGTCGAGGAGAAGGATTTACTGTCAGTCAGAGAGTATCTGATCGAAAACTTTGCCACTGACCGGGAATAGCGCGCCAGTGGATTTGCTGTAGAGGTTCCCATGCGCGAATTAGTCAAGAACCTGATCGATAAGAAAATTTCCAGACGCGGTTTTCTGGCCGGTATGGCGGCGGCCAGTTATGGCGCAACGGCCGCCAGGTCTGCCCTAGCCGCGGTTGAGCCCGTTCTCGCCGGCTCCGCCATGCCCGACGAATACACGCGATCGGTTACCGGTACCGGCGCGGACCTGATGGTGGAACAAATCCTCGAGACTGGCACAAAATATATGTTTGTTGCCAACGGTTCCGGATTGGGCCCGCTTTGTGACTCCATCGTTTCGCACCCGGAGCTGCAGCTCATTCAGGCCACGCATGAAGGCCAGTTGCTTTCTATTGCAGATGGCTATGCCAAGGCTTCGGGCAAAACCGGCTTCGGCATGTTCAGTCGGGTCGGTCTGCCGCACACCAGCTCGAATATGTACAACGCCATGAAAGATCGCACACCGCTGGTGATGATCAGCGATCACGCGGACTCGGCATTAGAGGGACGAGATGGTCACGAGGATCTCGATGACTGGACGGAAGCCGTCAAGCAATACACGAAATGGCAATGGGTGACGCATGACGCGCGGCGAATCCCGGAATGGATCCGCAGGGGTTACACGCTGTCCAATATCAAACCCGGTGGACCGACGCATATTCGTATTCCCCGCAATCTTCTCTACCAGCGCGACGTCACGGCGCCAGTCTATGCGGGCCAGGCGTTTTCGGTATCGATGGATCTACACCCCAACCCGCACGAAATTGAGCGGGCGGCAAGATTTCTGCTCGAGTCTTCCTCGCCATTGATGGAAGTCGGATTTGAGGTAAGCCAGTGCAATGCCAAGGACGCGGTGGTCGAGTTGGCTGAACTTCTGGCCATTCCGGTGGTTCAGCACCGGCGCAGCTTCCACTGTGACTTCCCGAATTTTCATCCGCTGCATATTGGTTATCTGCGTAACCTGTCGAGTTATTTTCGACATTACCCACAGAATATTGACTGTTGCATCAGCCTCGGCACACGCGCTCAACAGGGTGTTGAAGAATTCATGCGACGCCGCAAGATTCCACTGATCCACGCGAGCGTGGATCCGGAAAAAATCGGCCGCAACACGCCTGTCGCGAGTGGCCTCGTCGGCGACATCAATCTGATCGCCAGATCCTTGACCGATGCGATCAAAGGCATGGCCAGTCCCGCACAGATCCAGAAACGCACTGCGGAACGCCGCACAACACTCGCCCGGTACACGGCTCAAAAACAGGCCGGGATTCGCGAATCCGGACGGCGCAGCCAAGGCGAGCAAGTTCCCTGGCAGCGGATCATGTATGAACTCAATGAGCTGCTGGATAGCGATGCCGTTGTCGTCGAGGAACTCGGCGACGGCGCCAGGACCCTGTCGCACATCGAGTTCAGTAACAAGGGCAGACTGAAAATCGGCCGTACCACGGGAATGGCACTCGGCTGGGGTGTCGGCGCCTCGGTCGGTGTCAAGCTTGCCCTGCCGGACCGGCAGGTCGTGTCCATCCAGGGAGACGGAGGATTCTTGTTCGGTCAGTCGGATTCGCTATGGACGATGTCACGCTACCACGTCCCGGTGATGACGATCATTCTGAACAATCGCAGCTACGAGGCAACTCGGCTGCGCATCATGAACAGGAAGGGACCGGCCTGGGAGACCAACCGCGACTATGTGTCTTATCTTGGCGACCCGGATGTCGATTTCGCGAAGCTGGCAGCCGTCTACGACATCCCGGGCGCAGTTGTGACCAACAGCGAGCAGGTGCGGCCGACTATCCAGCGGGGTCTGCGAACCCTCGCCGAGGGCCGGCCATTCATGATCGACGCACGGACAATGTCATGGGGGACAGGCGCGGAACTGACTTATTATCAGAAGTTTTCCGTCGCCGACATCCGCAACCGCAAAGTCTGACAACCATGACATCCAGTCAGGTCCACGTCGCCTGCCACGAATCGAAAGCTGACCTGCGCGATCCGGTCTGTGGCATGACCGTGACTCCGGAGTCCGGGCATTATTTCGAACACGCGGGCGCGGTCTTCTACTTTTGCTGTGCCGGATGTCGTAACAAGTTTGCGGCCGATCCGTCACACTTTCTGGACCGTGGTTCGGCGGCAGACAGTCACGGTAGTAGTGCGACAGCGGGAAGCGGTCCGTACACCTGCCCGATGCACCCGGACATCATTCAGGACATGCCCGGCGACTGCCCGATCTGCGGCATGGCACTCGAACCTGTAACGGCATCGCTCGATCCGGAACAGAATCCGGAACTCATCGACATGACGCGCCGCCTGTGGGTGTGCGCAATACTCACCGTGCCGGTGCTGTTACTCGCAATGGGTGAAATGCTCGGCCTGTCGTTCGCATGGCTTGCCTCGCAACGAACGCTCACGTGGCTCGAACTCGCGTTCGCAACGCCCGTCGTTATCTGGGGCGGGTGGCCATTCTTCCAGCGCGGCTGGAACTCGATCATCAGTCGCAACCTCAACATGTTCACGTTGATCGGGCTCGGCACAGGCGTTGCGTATGGCTATAGCGTCGTCGCGAGCGTGGTGCCCTCAATATTTCCGGCCTCGTTTCGCGACGTTCACGGCGAGGTCGCGGTGTACTTCGAAGCTGCCGCTGTTATCGTGACGCTCGTGCTGCTCGGCCAAGTGCTGGAACTGCGGGCCCGGAATCGTACGGGTAACGCTATCCGTGCGTTGCTGGGACTCGCACCCAAGACCGCGCGGCTCGTCGCCGAGGATGGCGATGAACGCGATGTACCCCTTGACGAAGTGCGAGTTGGTGATCGTATCCGCGTACGCCCGGGCGAGAAAGTACCCGTCGATGGCGAAATCACCGACGGTGCGAGCAGCATCGACGAGTCAATGGTCACGGGCGAACCGACGCCTGTGACGAAACGCGCCGGCGATACGGTGATCGGCGCCACGGTCAACGGCAGCGGTTCACTTATAATAGTAGCGCGTCGCGTCGGTGACGACACGCTGCTCGCCCAGATTGTACAGATGGTCGCCGCGGCACAGCGCAGTCGTGCACCGATACAGAAACTGGCCGATGTCGTTGCGGGCTATTTCGTCCCGGCCGTTGTACTGGCAGCGGTCATCACCTTCATTGTCTGGGCCGTGGCGGGTCCCGAGCCAGCCATGGCGTATGCGATCATCAATGCCGTGGCAGTGCTGATCATCGCGTGTCCCTGCGCGCTCGGGCTGGCAACACCGATGTCCGTCATGACGGCCACTGGCAAAGGCGCGACGGTCGGTGTGCTGTTCAGGGACGCCGAAGCCATAGAGATCATGCGCGAGGTCGACACGCTGGTAATTGACAAGACCGGGACGCTTACCGAAGGTAAGCCAAAGTTGGTGCACTTCGAGTCTGCAGGAGCCGTCGATTCCATGGAAATGCTGCGGGTGGCGGCGACGCTGGAGAAAGGCAGCGAACATCCGCTGGCCGCAGCCATCGTTGCGGGTGCTACGGAGCGACACATTGTCCTTGGCAAGGTCGAGCGGTTCGAATCCGTCACCGGCATGGGCGTCACCGGAATTGTGGACGGCGTTCACGTGGCACTGGGCAATCCCAACCTGCTCGAGTCCCTCGATATCGCCGCCCGTGATTGGGTCCAGCAAGCCGAAGGGCTGCGCGCGGAGGGACAGACAGTCGTGTTCGTCGCCATCGCCGGCAAGGTGGCTGGGCTAATCGGCGTTGCCGACCCGATAAAGGATACGTCGGCCGCTGCCATCGATGCGCTGCACAAGGATGGCGTGCAAATAATCATGCTGACCGGCGACAGCGAGACCACGGCACGAGCGGTGGCCGACAAACTCGGACTCGACGACGTCGTGGCAGGGGTGCTGCCGGATCAGAAAGCGGAGCATGTCAGAAAGCTTCAGGGGCAGAGTCGGGTCGTGGCGATGGCCGGCGACGGGATTAACGATGCGCCGGCACTCGCGCAAGCCCATGTCGGCATAGCAATGGGCACCGGAACCGACATTGCCATGGAAAGCGCGGGCATAACCCTGGTCAGGGGTGATTTGCGGGGCCTGGTTCGGGCGCGGCGTCTGTCACAGGCAACGATGAAGAACATCCGCCAGAACCTGTTTTTTGCGTTCGTCTACAACTCGGTGGGTGTGCCGATTGCGGGTGGCCTGCTTTATCCGGCCTTCGGCATCCTTTTGAGTCCGATGATCGCGGCAGCAGCGATGAGCTTCAGTTCCGTTTCGGTGATTGGTAACGCTCTCCGGCTCAATCGCATCGAGTTATAAATCGATCATTTGGATCCTGACGCTGTCCATATAAATGAACTACAGACTTTTCCCTCGCCTTATGCTCTTGTCCCTGATTATCATGGTCAGCCAGGCCACCGCACAGGTGGATGGCCGGGAAGTCCCCATGCAGGCAGAATTTCATTTTGCACGCCTGGCGTTTGGGGTGAACGGGCGTGAATTCACAGGCTATCGTGGGGAGCCCTGGCTCAGGGACTGGCCAGATGCGGAATTCCATTTTCTGCAAGGTTTGCGACGCATGACTCGCGTCAATGCAGATGGGGAATTCCGCCAGGTCAGCCTTGTCAATGATGCGCTGTTTGATTATCCGGTGATTTACGCTGTCAAGGTAGGCTACTGGTACCTGAGTGATCAGGAGATAGAACGCCTGCGCGAATATCTGTTACGTGGCGGGTTTCTGATCGTCGATGATTTTCATGGGCCGAATGAGTGGGCCCAGTTCGTTTTCTCGATGCGCAAGGTATTTCCTGGCAAAGCGATAGTGGACATACCGAACGAGCACGAGATCTTTCATGTGCTTTATGACCTCGATGACCGGCAGCAGATACCAGGCAGGAATTCGATCTACAGTGGCGTCACCTGGGAACATCCGCTTGGTGTTCCCGAATACTGGCGGGGTATCTATGATGACGATGGCCGGATCATGGTGGCCATCAACTTCAATATGGACCTGGGCGACGCATGGGAACACGCAGACGATGCGTTTTACCCAGAACCCATGACGGCTCTCGCATATCGTATCGGTATCAACTATTTGATTTATGCCATGACTCATTAATTGAGGTACTCGACTCTTGCTTGAGTTTTTGTTCAAGTATTCGGCCCACGACTACGATCGCGGTGAGCTCGTGTTCACCGGGGATTGGCCAACCTGGCTGATCATTGGCCTCGTGGCCGTTGCAGCAATCGGAATCGCCTTCGTCCTGCTGCGCCGACGCAGTGACACAGGCCCGGCACAACTGATAACAGTGGGGCTGATGCAATTCGCCGTCGTGTTGATCGTGCTGGCAATGCTGCAACAGCCCGCGCTGAAGACAGAGGCTCTCCTGCCCGGTGAGAATACGCTGGCGCTCGTGCTCGACAGCTCCGCAAGCATGCGCTACGGAAGCGGTGCATCGCGACTGGAAACCGGTCGCGATTATGTGGCCGATGCCGAAACGAGGCTCGCCTCGCTCGCAATTTCGATTCAGCGCTTCGAACTCGCGGACACGGCCAGTAGCGTAACGTCTTTCGCCGAATCCCAGGCCGTGGGCGGCGTTACTTCGATAGCGGATTCGCTGCTCACGGTGCTGGGTGAAGCGCGATCAAGTTCATTGGCTGCGATCGTGTTGATTTCCGATGGAATCGATACATCTGGCGGCATATCGGCCGAACAGCTCGGCGATATCGCGTCGTTTGCGGTGCCAATTCATACCATCGCGGTCGGTCGCGAGACGATGCCGGAGGACCTCGAGCTAACTCAGGTACTTATACCCTCCACCGCACTGCCCGGCAGTACCGTGTCGGCCCGGGTTTCGATCCGGCACGACGCGCCCGGAGCTACACGGGTCAAGGTCTATGATGGCGATGAGCTGCTCGCATCTGATGCTGTGCAGCTGCAGCCCGGCGTAACGACGACAAGCGTTCGAATCGATATCGAGCAGATGGCTGCCGGTCACCGGCAGCTCAGTTTTAGCGTCGATGCGCTGCCCGACGAACGGGAGCTACGCAATAATAACCGCGAAACACTCGTCAACGTTGCAGCAGATACCCATCGCATTCTTTATTTCGAGGGCGAGCCGCGCTGGGAATACAAGTTCCTGCGTCGCGCAATCGCCGGGGACGAGGAAATTAATCTCATATCACTGCTCAGTGTCAGCCCCAATAAATTCTATCGGCAGGGACTGGAATCTGCAGAACAACTCGAGGACGGCTTCCCGGCGTCTCGAGAAGAGCTGTTCGCCTACGACGCCCTGATCATCGGCAGTGTCCAGGCCGCAACATTCACGCCCGAGCAGCTCTCGATCATCCGGGATTTTGTCAGTGAGCGAGGCGGCAGCCTGTTGCTGCTCGCCGGACCGAACGGCCTCGGCAACGGCGGCTGGGGACAGTCGGCGATCGCGGATCTGCTTCCCGCCAGGTTGCCGCCATCCGCGACAAATACGTTCGTGCGCAAGAAAGCAACACCGGCGCTCACGCCACAGGGAGCGGATTTGCAGATGCTCAGGCTCGCCAACACGGCTGCAGACAATCGCAGCAGCTGGGACGGGTTACCGGACGTCGCCGATTATCAGCAAACAGGCCGCCTGAAGCCCGCAGCCACGACGCTCTTGACGGTGAGTACCGACGCTGGGCCCGTTCCGTTACTCATCACGCAACCATTCGGACGCGGACACACGTACATCCTCGCGACCGGCGGCACGTGGCGCTGGCAGATGAGTCTGCCTGTCGAGGATCAGCGGCACGAGACGTTCTGGAGACAGTTTCTGCGTGCACTTGTTGCCAGCGCCCCGGCAACGGTTTCGGTCTCGGCAGATACCGGCGCATCGACGCTCAAGTTGCGCGCGGAGTTTCGCGACAAGGCGTTCGACCCTGTTACGGATCTCAATGTAAGTGCAGCTGTATCTCACGAAGCCGGTGAATCTCAGCTAGTCGAGCTGGCGCCGAGTCCAGCGGAGCCCGGTGTATATCTCGCGGAAATTGACTCGGCAACGCCCGGTACCTGGTATGTGGAGGCTGTCGCAAATCGCGATGGAGAACCATTCGGAATCGCACGTGCGAGCACTTACGCCGATCCTGGTCAGGCCGAGTACTTCAATATCCGGGCAAATGCCGGCTTATTGCAGCGGTTGTCGGACGCTACGGGTGGGCAGCACCTCGACCCCGACGACATTGGAGCATTGACTGAGCTCGTACGGTATTCAGACGCAGGCATCAAGACGGCCGTGTACCGGCCGATCTGGGACGCACCGATACTTTTCCTGTTGCTGTTGGCACTCAAGTCCGGCGAGTGGCTGCTGCGCCGCCGCTGGAGGTCGATTTGAAATCACTCGCGACGATACTCGGCACCAGTCTGGTGTTCACGCCGATTCTGCTGTTCGCCGAACTCCACGTTGTTGTCGTTGAAGGATTGAGTGGCGAATCGCGATATGCCGAAGAATTTGATGTACAAATTACGGCCATCGAGACTGCCGCCAAATCTCTGACTTCGCCCGAACGCATTCGCATTTTTCGAGCGGCAGACGCCTCCCGCGAAGTCGTTCTGGCCCACTTCAATGAACTGGCAGCCACGCTGTCCGCGAGTGACCGGGTGGTCGTGTATCTAATCGGGCACGGTAGCTACGATGAGTACGATTACAAATTCAATATCAGCGGCCCGGATCTGACGGGCCAGGACATCGCGCAAGTTCTCGACGCGCTGCCGAATAGTAATCAACTGCTCGTGGATACGAGCAGCTCGAGCGGCGCGCTTGCCGATCTTGTCAAGAACGAAGACCGCGTAGTCATCCTCGCGACCCGCAGCGGCGCGGAGCGTCACGCAACACACTTCGGCGTTCATTTTGCCACCGCACTATCCGACCCGGAGGCCGATACCGACAAAAACCAGTTGGTGTCCGCACAAGAGGCGTTCAGTTATGCGGAGAGACGGGTAAGCGATTATTTCGAGCGCAACGGGCAGCTCAGCACCGAGCACGCGAAGATAGAGGGCCCACAGGCGGACCGATTCCCGCTCGCCCGCCTTAGCCCCGCCCGACCGGCCGGTATCGGAGACCCGGAACTCGGCGAGTTGCTCGAGCGCCGCAACGCGCTGAACGCCAGCATTGATGAGCTGCGCCTCGCGAGGGACCGGATGCCTGTCGAGGAATACCGGTCGGCGCTTCTCGAACAGATGCTCGAACTTGCCCGCCTCGAAAAAGCGATCGAAGAGCGTGAACAGGAATTCGATAGCCGTGACTGACGTCGCCACAAACCGGAGGCATATGGTATCGATTGCCGCGATCTGCTGTGTGCTCGTACCCGCGACTGGCGCTGCAAGGCCGATTCACTACGGCGCCGTGCAGGACCCGGCTGTCCTCGCCTGTGACCGGCTGCAATGGCGCGGTCGGGTCGATGACGCCGAAAAGTGCTATACGGCGCTTCTCAACGGCACGGCCACGCCTGCGATCAAAGCGGAAGCAGCATGGGCGCTGAATGATCGCAAAACCGCAAATCGCTGGTTTCAACGTGCGCTCGAAGAGGCGCCGGATGACACTGCGACCCGGGTCCGCTGGGGCGACCTGTACGCCGATTCCCATCAGAACGCCGATGCTATCGAGTTATATCGCGAGGTCCTGGCGCAGGATGCCGATGATGCCTACGCAAGACTTGGAGCTGCGCGCGTGTTCGTCGGCAGTTTCGAAGGCGCTGCGAACGAAATCCTCGGGGATCTACTCGATGACTCGTCAATCGACAATGGTGCGCGAGCCGCAGGACTAATGCTGATCGCAACAATGTCTCTCGAGGGCGGCAATCATCAGGAAGCGTTGCAAAATTTGGACGAGGCCGAAAAAATCATTGCAAGCGACGACTGGCCACCGCTGGATATTTACGCGCTGCGTGCAGCTGCCGACCTTGTCAATAATATCGAAGCGAGCGAATGGACCGAGCGAGCGCTTGCTTACAATCCACGCTACGGCGGTATCTACGCGACACCCGCGTATTTTTACGTCATTACCCGACGTTATCGCGACGCGATCGAACTCTATCAAAAGGCTGTCGACATCGATCCCGGGCTGGCGACAGCGCACGAAGAGCTGGGCATTAATCTGTTGCGCGACAATCAGATCAGTCGCGCCAGGAAACACCTTGAGATTGCCTATCGAGAAGACCCGTTCAGTCCGAGGGCCGTCAATACGCTGCGGTTGCTGGACTCGTTTGCCAATTTTCGTCTCGTCGAAGACATGCCCGGCAAACAGGGCGACATGCCCGTGATACTTCGTCTGCATAAGGATGAAGCCGATGTGATTGCGCCGTATGCCATCGAACTTGTCAGGTCGAGCATCGCCGAGTTCTCGCGACGCTACGATTTTGCGTTACGCGAACCCGTCATCATTGAGATGTATCCGGATCATGAAGATTTTGCGGTGCGCACGGCTGGCATGCCAGGTCTTGGTATTCTTGGCGCGACGTTCGGCTATGTCGTGGCGATGGACTCACCGTCGGGGCGCCCGCCGCATGCGTATCAGTGGGGTACGACACTCTGGCACGAAATGGCGCATGTGTTTACGCTCGAGGCTACCGATCATCGTGTGCCGCGCTGGTTCAGTGAAGGCATATCGGTCTACGAAGAATGGCGCAGTGGACCGAACCAGGGTGTGCGCATGCCGATGTCGGTCTATAGCGCCATGCGAAAAGACATCTTCCTGCCAATAGCCAGACTCGACGAAGGCTTCATCCGTCCGACTTACGAGGGTCAGGTGCTGGTCTCTTACATGCAGGCAGGCCTGGTCTGTCAACTTATCGATCGCGATTTTGGCACGACAAAGTTGCGTGGCCTGTTGCAAGCGTTTGGCAATGGCCAGCAGACAGCCGCAGCAATCGAAACGGTGCTCGGTATCACCGCCGACCAGTTCGATGAGGCTTTTGCCGAGTACATAGACTCGACATACGGCGCCGTGACCGCCGATCTGGATGACTGGCACGACACGCAACTACAAATAAACCTTGATGCAAAAGCCGGCAAGTGGCCCGACGTTCGGGCGAACGCTATGCGGCTTGCCGAGATGATGCCCCAGTATGTAGAGCCTGATAGTCCGTATCTGGCGCTCGCCACTGCTCACGAGGAACTTGGCGACCGATCGGCGGCGCTGGACACGCTCGAAACGTTTTGGCAGAAAGGCGGATACGATCCAGCTTCTCTGAAAAAGCTTGCTGCAGGACTTGGCGAAGCAGGTAGACAGCCCGATGCTATCGCCGTACTGCGGAGTATCAATATGGTCGATCCGATGGATCGGGAACTGCACGGCATACTGGGAGACCGGCTGCTCGGCGCCGGGCTGGCCGCCGACGCGTTACAGGAATTCGAAATTGCACTGGCACTTGATCCGCACGACAAAGCTACGGCCTGGTACCGAATAGCACAGGCACACTATCAACTCGGCGACATCGCAGCATCGCAACAGAGTCTATTGCAGGCACTCGATGTTGCGCCGAACTTCAGACCGGCACAGCGTCTGTTGCTCGAGCTCGCCGACAATCAACCCGAGTAGAATCGTTCATACTCAAACATGGAAGCAAATGGCATGGCATCAGAACAGGAAATGGTTTTCGAAACCGACGAAGTCCGCGAGCTTATTGGCGCTTTTCAAAAAACCACGTCCGGCCTGCGCGAAGAGGTTGGCAAAGTCATCATCGGCCAGACGGATGTAATTGAACACCTGCTCGTAACCTTGCTCGTCGGCGGTCATTGCCTGATTACCGGCATGCCGGGAACGGCTAAAACGCTGCTCGTGCGCACGCTGGCTGACGCGCTGGGACTGACGTTCAAGCGTATTCAGTTCACGCCGGATCTGATGCCAACAGACGTCACCGGTACCGACATCATTGAAGAGGACTCAGCAACCGGACACCGCACGTGGACCTTCGTCAAGGGGCCGATCTTCACGAACGTGCTGCTCGCCGACGAGATAAACCGGACACCGCCGAAAACACAGGCGGCATTGCTCGAAGCCATGCAGGAACGCTCGGTTACGATTCGCGGCAAGAATCACGAGCTGACGCCGCCGTTCTTCGTCCTGGCGACGCAAAACCCGATTGAACTCGAGGGGACATACCCGCTGCCCGAGGCACAGCTCGATCGCTTTCTTTTCGACATCCTGCTCGATTACCTCGATAGCGACGATGAAGTGGCTGTCATCGACAGGTTCACAACACGCGTCGACATTCCGGAAGTGCGGTCCGTGACGAGTGCCGAGGAGATCCTCCGCTTCCAGTGGCTGGTCCGACAGGTACCGGTTGCTGATTCAATAAATCGCTTTGCCGTCAATCTGGTGCGCGCTACACGACCGAGCGAGGTCGTTGCGCCGGACGTGATCAAACGCTATGTCAACTTCGGCGCCAGCGTGCGTGCAACGATGTACCTCAATCTCGCCGCCAAAGCCAGCGCACTGCTTTCCGGTCGATACCATGTAACCGTGGAAGATGTTCGCAAGATGGCGCTGCCGGTGCTGCGGCACCGCGTGCTGTGCAATTATTTCGCGGAGTCGGACAACATGAGCGTCGATGACGTCCTGAACGAAATGCTTCTGCAGGTACAGGGCTGAATCGATGTCGGTGATGCAAGCCAGTCAAGCCACGGCGCGAGAGCTGCTGCGCCCCGAAGTACTGGCACGCATAAAGAATCTCGATCTCGTCGCGCGGTCGGTCGTTGAAGGTTTTCTGATCGGCCTGCATCGTTCGCCGACATTCGGATTCAGCCAGGAATTCGCCGAGTATCGCGCCTACACGGAAGGCGACGACCCGCGATTCATCGACTGGAACGTCTTCGCCCGCACAGAGCGTACTTATATCAAGCGGTTTCTGGGCGACACAAATTCGCATCTGATGATACTGGTTGACGCCAGCGGCTCGATGGGATTTGGCGGCCCGCCCGTCAGCAAGTTGCGTTACGCGCAATTCCTGGCGGCGAGCCTGGCATTTCTGGCCGCGCGACAACATGACGCCGTTGGCTGCATGATATTCGACGAGCAGGTGCGTGACTATCGCGCTCCATCCACACGTGCCGGACGATTGCAGAGCGTCCTGCATTGCATCGATAGCGCCGAGGCGCGCACTGGCACTAAATTTGACAAACCCTTTGCAAAGTTTCGCGAACACATCACGCGCCGCGGCCTGGTGGCCGTTATTTCCGATTTCTATTGCGACACCGAGAATCTGCTCGCCGGAGTCCGACCGCTGGCCTGGCAAGGGCAGGACGTTGTCCTGTTTCAAGTGCTCGATGATCAGGAACTCGATCCCGACATCGGCAGCAATGTGTTGTTCGAGGACCTCGAAACCGGGCATGCCGTCGAAGTTGCACCGGCCTTCCTGCGCGAAACCTACCCCGGCCGCATACGTGCGCATATCGACTCACTGGCCAAAGCGGCTGCCGGCATCGGCGCCGACCATGTGCTGGTCAGAACGAGCGAATCGCTGGATCAGGCGCTGCGCAATTACCTGCTGTTCAGGCAGCGGCGCAAATAGCGATGAGTTTACTCGCACCCTGGTTCCTGTTCGTGGCCCTGGCTATTACCCTGCCTCTCTGGCTGCATCGACTGCAGACCCAGAGCGCAGTCAGGCGACCATTCAGCTCGACGATGTTGCTCGAGAGCACCGAAAAGCAGGTGCATGTCAAGAAAAAGCTAAAATACCGGGTGTTGCTGTCAATGCGCGTGGCGATGCTACTTCTGCTGGCGTTAATACTCGCTAAACCGATCTGGACCAAAACAGCGCCCGCTTTTTCAGAATCGGCTGCCACACACGTCGTACTCATCGATACATCTGCTTCGATGCTCCGTGCCGGTGTTTTCGATCGAGCGGTCGAGGCGGCGCGGAATGCCATCGATTCAATTCCAAATGGCTCGCTGATTCAGGTTGTCAACGCCGACAGCCGCATTCACGTTGCCGGAGAGCTGTCCGCCGATAAAGCAGTGCACCGCTCCGCTCTCGCGACCATCGAAGCGGGTGCGACAAGGCTTGATTTTGGTGAAGCGATGGGCGCGATCGATACATTCGCCGAGAATCTGCCACCGCCCGTAATACTGCACTTCGTCAGTGATTTTCAGGACAGCGGCATGCCGATCCGTTTTGCCGATCTTGCCGCTACGAATATCGCTGAGCTGATCACGCACCGGGTTGCTGTCGATGCACGATTCAACTGGCGCGTCGAGTACGCACGAGCGACGGCCGCAGTTGTCGATATTGGCGTGATCGGCTCCGGCGAGATTGCGGGTCGTGCCAGTGTCGGCGCAATCCTCAATAATCGACTTGTCGAACAGCGGGATCTTGTCGAGACCGGGCGAAGCGTTCATCGTTTCAGTGGCCTGCAGCTCGAGCCGGGCGACAACAGGCTCACTGTCAGCATCGCTGCCGCCGACGATCTTGCGATCGACAATGAGTGGTATCAGGTCATCGAGGACACACCCCCTGCACCAATCCCGCTCATTACAGCGAACCGCGGGCGGCGCGCGGCGATGTATCTCGAAACCGCATTGCAGGCGGATCCGCGAAGCAACTATCGTATTGAATTCATGCCTGTCAGTGAGACAGATTTTCGCACTTTATCGCGTTATCGATGGGCAGTGATCGACGACCTCGGCTCCATAGGCAGTGAACTCGAGGCGGTCATTGTGTCGTTTATCGAAAACGGCGGAAATCTTCTCGCATTCGCAGGCCAGGGTCGGGCCGCTGCCGAACAATTACCGGTGAGCAGGCATCGAGTGCGCGCGACCGCGGTCAGTGCCAACGAGAACGAATTTCTGACGATCGGGCAAATCGATACCGGACATCCGGTATTGTCGGACATCGAGGGGTGGCATAGCGTCAACATAACACGCAATATCGCCGTCGACGTTGAGGATGGAGATCAGGTACTCATTCGACTGGAAAACGCTACGCCTTTTCTGATCGAACGACGATTGGGTCGGGGACGCATCCTGTTGCTAACGTCCGGCCTCGACAACGAATGGAACGATTTGCCGATTCGTCCGGTATTCGTCAGCTTTGTGGTCGAATCGGCCCGGTATTTGTCCGGTGTCGGCGACACCACCAAGTCATTCACAACGGGAGACGCGTTGCCGCTATCGCTTATCGGTGGCGCATCGGGCCAGGTTGTCGATCCACAGGGCAATACCGTACTGTCGCTGGTCGATACGACGCGTGAACAGCAGATTCGGCTGGAGCAACCGGGATTCTACGAGGTCTATACTCCACAGGGTGACTACCTCGTCGCGGTCAACACGGATCCGCGTGAATCGCAGGCAGAAACCGTTGCAGATGAGACCCTGGGCCGATGGGCGGCAACGATGGGTGGCCAGGTGGAGCGCAACGGTGGCCCTGTGGCGGCAAGAGAGCCGGCGGTGCGTGAGCTCTGGCATGCATTGCTGTTTATACTGGCCTTACTCGTGATTGGTGAGTCGATTGTCGGCAACATCAATCTCAAGCCGCACACGGAGCATTAATCGGGCCAAGCAGATGATTTTTTTTGGACAGTTTGACGACTACATTGCCCGATTTCGGCGGCGGCTAAAGTCACTGGTCGCTATCCGTGGTTTTGCCCTGGTTGCCGGTGCAGCAACGCTGATTACGATCGTCGCGGTAGCGATCGCGAATCGCACGGGCTTTTCCTCCGATTTGATCATCGCTGCACGCTTTGTTCTCTTCGGCTCTCTCGCTGCCGTGGTCTATTTCTACATTATTCAACCAAGGCGGCACATTGATGAGCACGGCTCGCAGGCGATCGAGGCCAGGACACCGGCTTTCGGCGGTCGCGTAGAAACCTACCTCGACATGCGCGACATGGATAACCCGCTTCGCGATTTGCTGGCCGAGGATGCACTCTACGTTGCCAGGCGGTATCCGCCCGATGAACAGGTGCGCGCGCAGGAATTCCGGCTTGCCTGGATCGGCGCCAGCGTCGCCGTGTTGACGCTACTGGTACTCGCTATCGCCGGGCCCGGTAATTATGCCTTCGGCGTTCGGCAGCTGTGGGTCGGCTGGGCGTTCCCCGGCCTGCTGCCACCGCAAAGCATTGAGGTTTCGCCCGGAGACGGTGGCATACGTTTGGGCGGTAACCTGCAGATTGCGGCGACGTTGCGGGGCTTTACGTCGGATAAGGCCGTCGTCAACGTAAGTTTCGACGACGGAGAGTGGCAGCAAGTACCGATGATCGGCGATGAGCGCGATTTCGAGTTCATGTTCTTCTCCGTGCGCGAGCCGCTCGAATATTATGTGTCGGCAAATAACGTGCGCAGTCCGACGTTTGCAGTGGATGTCGTGGACCTGCCGGTCGTCGAGAAGCTCGTACTGACGTATCACTACCCGGAGTGGACGGGTCGCGATCCCGAAGTCCGGGATCCGGGCGGAGACGTGAAGGTTGTCGAGCATACCGCGGTCGACGTACAGGTGGCTGCCGACCGGCCAATGACGCCCGGAGAGCTGATCGTGGACGACCGTGTCATCCCTCTCAGGATCACAGGATCGTCGGCGACGGCAACGTTCACCGTGCTGACAGACGGTCAGTACCATGTCGTGGCCCGGGTCGGCGGCGAACGCATTCGGCTCACCGACGACTATTTCATCACTGCGCAGGATGACGAACCACCCACTATCGAGTTCGCACGCCCCGGACGCGACTGGAGTGCCAGTCGCATCGAGGAAGTCACGACGAAGATTTCGGCATCCGATGATTTCGGTATCGAGTCTCTCGCCCTGCGCTACTCGGTCAATGGCGGCGATTGGGAAGAAATCGCGCTGGGCACGGAGACAACAGAGGCCGACGCCGAGCATGTTTTCTTGCTCGAGTCTCTCTCGCAGACAGACGCGGAAGCGCCTCTCGCCCCCGGCGACCTGATTGCTTATTACGCGATCGCCGAAGATCGCGATAGTTCGGCACGAACCGATATGTTCTTCGTCGACGTACAACCCTTTGATCGGCGCTACACACAATCGCAGGCCGGCGGAGCTATGGGCGGCATGCAGGGTGGCCAGCAGGACGAAGTCTCACAGCGGCAACGGGAGATCATCATCTCCACCTGGAATCTGATTCGCGAACAGAACGAAAACCGCCGCGATGATGCCGCCTATGTAACCGACAATGCGGCATTGTTGTCACGCCTGCAGGCGACGCTGAAGGAACAGGTCGAAACGCTGGCGCGACGCACTGAGGCACGCCAGTTGACCGCGACCGATGAAGATATTGCGCGTTTCGTCGAGCATTTGCGGAAAGCGGCGGATGCGATGGCGCCTGCCGCACAACGATTGGGTGCGATCGAACTCGAGCAAGCCCTGCTACCCGAGCAGGAAGCATTGCAACATCTTCTGGCTGCCGAGGCCGTATTCACGGATATCAGTGTTTCGCTGCAGGCAAACAGTCGCGGCGGCGGCCAGGCGGGGCGTGATTTGACCGACATGTTCGAACTCGAAATGGACCTCGAGAAGAATCAATACGAAACCGGCAGCAAGGCGACGCCGGACCCGCCGCAACAGCAAATGCAGGAAACGGCGGATGAACTCGCCGAACTCGCGCGCCGCCAGGAGCAGCTGGCGCGCAACCAGGGTCTGCGCCAATCGCAAATTCCGGCACAGCGCTGGCAGCAGGAGATGCTGCGTCGGGATGTCGAGGAACTGCGCGAACGTCTTGAGCAGCTGGCGCAATCTGCTGCGAATGATCGAGCGCAAGCGTCTTCATCAGCGGGCGACTCGGGCAGTACTGATGGCCCAGCGCAGTCAATGCGTGGCGAGGCGTTGGACAGGGAAATCGACGCGTTGCAACGCCGGCTGGACAGCGCCGTTCGCGCAATGAACGACGCAGACGCAGCAATGAGCGAGAACGCCAGCCCCCTGGATCTGCAGCGTGCCATGGAAGAGGCCCAGCGACAGCTCGAAGGTGCGCGCGATCGCGCGAGCAGTGCGCGACAACAAGGGATACAAGCGTCGGCGAACGATCTTGCCGAACGGGCCGCCGAGCTACACGAATCTCAGGCCGGCCTGGAACAGAAACTGCAGGACGCAGTGCGCACGGTGCTCAGCAGCCCGGAGAATGCGGATCGATCCGAGTCCGGGATGACCGTTGCCGAGGAATACAATCTGGCCGCGGAGAAGCGCGAGCTGCTGTCAAGACTCGAAGGTTTGCAGCTGGATGCATTGAACGTCGCCAAGGATCTCGAACGCGACCAACCGCGCGCGGCGGAGATGATCAGCGACGGTATCGAGAATCTCCAGGAACTCCAGATTGAGGCGCGCATCGCCGTCGCTGCAGCCTATATCGAACGGGGCCAGGGTATCTACGTCGCTGCGAGCGAGAGCGCGGTCACCGAAGGTTTGCGTGAGCTGCGCGACGACCTGTCTCGCGCGGAAAGGCTGGTCGCTGGCGGCACCGGCACGTTGGACGAGACAGGCCGCGACGCGCTGGACAACGCGCTGGCGGAGACGCAACAACTACGGCGCACTTTGCAACGTCTTGCAGACGGCAGCGGCGATGCGAATCGCTTCGCTGAGCAAGGGCGCGATGATCCACAGCGACCTCCGGCTGTCCGCGCAGCGGAAATCGATGCCGGTCGTGACGTTGCGCGTCAGGCTGCAGACGTATCCCGCGGTGTCAGCGGATTACTACGCGATCTTGCCGATGCTGGAGTCGGGGCCCGCGACATTGATGAATTGCGCCAGCTGGCTGCAGACATACGCGCGGCGGAGTTCAGCGGTAATCCGGATCTGCTTGATCGCGAAGCCAGGCGCGCCTTGACACTCGTCGAGCAACTCGAACTTGCGTTAGCCCGCTCGACCCGTCGCGATGACGGCGGAGTACGCGTCAGCGCTGATACCGAAATACCTGAGGCGTATCGCGACATCGTCGCAGACTATTACCGCAGGCTCGGTAGTGCCGAAGACACGGACGAATAAACGGGGACATTCCTGATTTAGCGTGTTAAATCAGGAAAGTCCCTTTATAAATTATCTATCTAGTGCGTCATCGCGTAGATGACGTAGTTCACCGCGAAACGGTACGCGAGCGACGTCATCGCTAATGGGTACACCGGATCATCGGCGTGCTCCCATGCGTCGCCCATGTCCATATTAAAATTGATCGCAACGACAAGCCTGCCTTGATCGTCGTGTATGCCATGCCACTGTGCGGGACCGTGCAACATGGCTTCGATCTCACCACCGGCAGTACGATACAGGTGCCGGCGGCCCGGTATTTGCGTGTCCTGGTCGAGGTCATAGAGGACCTTCATCAGGTCATGGTCGGCGGCGATTCTCTGGATCGGCCACTCGGGGAACGCCCGGCTCAAGACGTATTTCATTACCTGCCAGTCGTACTCACCGTGAAAATCGTCGACGACCAGAAATCCACCACGGTGAACGTACTCGCGCAGTCGCGCGATTTCGTCGCCGGACAGGCGCCAATGCCCAACCTGTTGCGCAAACAACCAGGGATAATCGAAGATCTCATCGTCGGTCAGACGCAGATGCTGGCTGTCGTCGGCAAGGTCCAGAGTCGTAAGCCTTGCGAGGCCTCTCATCAGGTGGAATTCGGCTTCCGGATAGTCGATCGCCCAGCGTGGACGCCAGCCTCCCCAATCACCTTCTGTACCGTAAATGAGACGCGCCATGTGAAACTCGGCAGCCGGCTGCGCCGATTGCTCTGCACGCACCAGCGCGGCTCCCGGAAACAGACACAGCACTGCCCACGTCACGCATGCCAACAAGCGCGTCGGAATTGCTACCTGCCTGTCTGTGTCGGGGCCAGTCATCTTCGATACTCCCCAGCGTACCAAGGATAGTACTTATTGCAGGGCCCGGGATCTTATATTCGCCTTAGCCCTTGATGCAGATGATCGGGTCCAGGCGCGCCACTTTGCGCGCAAGCCCCGCGAGATCGGCGATATCGACAACACGGTCGACGTCCTTGTAAGCGAGGGGCGCCTCCTCGGCGACGCCGCGCGACGAAGGACTGCGAATGACAATGCCACGCTCGGCCAGATCATCGACGACCTGCCGACCCCGATACTGGCGGCGGGCCTGTCGACGACTCATGGCCCGACCGGCCCCATGGCAGGCTGAGCTCAGCGACTGCGTTTCACCCTCGGTTGTGCCTGCCAGCACATACGAGGCCGTGCCCATTGAGCCACCGATCAGCACCGGCTGGCCGGCTGCACGTAGTGTTTCGTCCAGTTCCGGATTGCCGGGACCAAACGCCCGCGTTGCGCCTTTGCGATGCACGTACAGTTCGCGCTCCTTGCCGTCGATTTCGTGCCACTCGACTTTGCAGATGTTATGCGACACGTCGTAAAGCATGTCGAGCTGCGCATGTGGCAGGATTTCACCAACCGTTGCACGGGTCAGATGCGTGAGGATCTGCCGGTTCGCAAGTGCACAATTCATGCCGGCGCGCATCGCGCCAAGATAGCGCTGGCCGAGAGCCGAGCTGATCGGAGCGCAGGCGAGTTCACGATCCGGTAGCTTGAGCCCAAATTCCTCGGCCGCGATGACCATTTCGCGAAGATAATCGGTTCCGATCTGGTGCCCGAGTCCGCGCGAGCCGCAGTGAATGCTAATCAGGATGTCGTCCTCTGCCAGCCCATACTGGGTCGCTATCTCGGGTGCGAAGATCTCTGCGACGCGCTGCACTTCGAGATAGTGATTACCAGAGCCGAGCGTACCCATCTCACGCCGTTGGCGGCGCTTTGCATGATCCGATACGTCGGCCGGGTTCGCGTCGCGAATGCAACCTCGTTCCTCGGTCTTGTCGAGATCGTCAGGCATCCCATAGCCCTGTTCGACGGCCCAGCGCGCACCGCCTTCGAGCATCGCGTCCATCTGCCGATCATCGAGGCGTATCGATCCCCGGCTGCCGACGCCTGCCGGAATATCGGCAAACAGCGCGTCGGCGAGTTGTGTCTTGACGGCATCGACATCAGTCGGCGTCAGACCCGTGTGCAGCGTGCGGACACCGCAGGAGATATCGAAACCGACGCCGCCGGCTGACACGACGCCACCCGCATCGGCGTCGAAGGCCGCGACACCGCCGATCGGGAAACCATAACCCCAGTGTGCATCCGGCATGGCGTATACAGGGCCGACGAGGCCCGGGAGCAGCGTGACGTTGCGGAGCTGTGTATAGACCTTGTCGTCCATTTGCAGGATCTGCTCGCGATCGCCGAACAATATCCCCGGCACGTGCATTGGTCTCTCGACCGGTATGCTCCAGCGATACTCGCTATCCTGTACGAGACGATTCAGATCCATGCGTCACACATCCACAACACATTCGCCATGCCATATCCCCTCGCTGTCCTGCGTAACCGACAGTGCCGTGTAGGTTGCACCTTTGACTTCGACCACGGGCCGGTGCCGGAGCCGCTCGACGACCTCGCCCGCGACCCGCGCCTCCAGCCGCTGTCCATCAAGGTCAACCTGCCAACTGCAAAAGACCATGCCTCGCGTTGCCATTTCGAAGATCAGCGCGTTGAGCCAGTCAACCAGCAACATGGCATCGTCCGGCGCCTCGCAGCGAACCGTAATCGTCTCGATCGGCTGTACCGCTGCGGGATCGGTGATGATTGCGGTCAGCGCCTCGGCCATGGCTTCGAACAGACCTTTCCGCGTCGCCGAATCGACCCGCAGACCGATGTCCGCGTCATGGTCGAAGTGTTCCCAGCTACGTTGTTCCATTCTCATCTCCACCGTGGAACACCTCCGATGATTTGTCTATACGAGCAAACGCTTAGGCAATTCCCCGTATCGCCGCGATCCGCTGCACTTGATAGCCTTCAATCTCCGCAGTTACTTCGGTGGAGAGAGAAAATGTCAGTTGCGAGAGTTACGGAAATTACAGCTATATCTCCGAACAGTTTCGATGACGCAATCGGGACCGGCATCAAGAGAGCCGTCAAAACCCTGAAAAATGTCAAAAGTGCATGGATACAGGACCAGGAGGTCGTCATCGACGGAGACAAGATCAGCGAATACAAGGTGCATATGAAGGTGACGTTCGTCCTTACGGACTGATACCTGCATCGCATCGCGTGGTACTGCGATAGTATTCGCGGACGCCCCTGCACCGGTTTAGCCAATTGCTGCAGGCTCGGTTATTCTAACGTCGTAGCAGCCAGGCAACTGTATTAGTGAAAACCAACGCGATACGTATACACGAATACGGCGGACCCGAGGTATTGCGATGGGAGGAAATCGATGTTCCCGAACCTGCAGCCGGCGAAGCATCGATCCGTCATACGGCAATTGGCCTCAATTTTATCGACACGTATCATCGCACCGGGCTGTACCCGGTGGATTTACCAACCGGACTGGGGCGTGAGGCCGCCGGCGTAGTCGAGTCCCTCGGAGCGGAAGCAGGCGATGTCGCAGTCGGCGATCGTGTCGTCTATACCGGCGGGCGCCTTGGTTCCTACAGTGAACGGCGTACGCTGGATGCGTCGGGCCTCGTGCCAATTCCGGACTTCATTACCGATGAATTGGCGGCCGCTGTCTTCACCAAGGGCCTGACTGCATGGTACCTGCTGCACCGCAGTTACCCGGTGCAAAAAGCAGATACGATCCTGCTGTATGCCGCCGCCGGCGGCGTTGGCTCTATCGCGAGCCAGTGGGCAAAGCGGCTCGGTGCAACGGTTATTGGCATCGTCGGTACGCCGGAAAAAGCGGAGCTGGCGCAGGCGCAGGGCTGCGATCACATCCTCATGGCCGACGACACCGACATTCCCGGCATGGTCAGGGAACTGACGGGCGGCGTTGGCGTCGCCGCCGTGTACGATTCCGTCGGACGCGATACGTTCATGACGTCGCTCGACTGTCTGCGCCCGCATGGCACGCTGGTCACTTTCGGAAATGCATCGGGGGCAGTTGCACCATTCGCGCCGGCGGAGCTTGCCAAGCGTGGTTCGCTGTATGTAACACGGCCAATTCTCGAGCATTTTGTGGCAACGCGCGCAGAACTTCTCGACGCCGCCAACACGCTTTTCACGTTCATTCGAGAGGGCGAGCCGCATATTCGCATCGGTCAGACCTACGCTCTCAGGGACGCGGCACAGGCACACCGCGACCTTGAGGCGCGAAAGACCACCGGCTCGACGATCCTGTTGCCCTAGGCGTTTTTAGTAAATGACTCGTCCCGTGCAACTCGATGATGCTCTGCTCGCTGACATTCGCGATTCCGTTTCGCGCGCGTTGACCGAAGATGTCCGTGACGGCGATGTTACGGCACAGCTCATTCCGGAATCGGCGACCATTAGCGCGACCGTCGTGACGCGCGTACCGTTAACGCTGGCCGGCAGACCATGGGTAAATGAGGTGCTGCAACAGGTCGATTCAGAGATCGGGATCGATTGGCACCACGACGACGGCGACTCCCTCGATGCCGACACAACGATCTGCAGGCTGCGCGGCCCGGCTCGCTCGATTCTCACGGCCGAGCGCACCGCACTGAATTTCCTGCAGCTGTTGTCGGCGACCGCGACCGTCACGGCAGAGTACGTTGCAGCCGTGTCCGGCACCGGCGCCCGCATCCTGGACACGCGCAAGACGATTCCGGGCCTGCGCCTGGCGCAGAAGTACGCGGTCCTGTGTGGCGGCGGCGTGAACCATCGAATCGGGCTCTTCGATGCGATTCTGATCAAGGAGAATCATATTATTAGCGCCGGCGGCATCACGGCTGCGATCGAAGCCGCACGCGAATTGCGCGCGGACATGCCTGTCGAGATAGAAGTCGAATCGCTGGCCGAACTGCGCGAAGCCCTGGCAGCCAAAGCGGAGCGGCTGCTGCTGGACAATTTTTCGCCGGATATGTTGCGGGAAGCCGTTCTTATCAACCGCGACACCGGCGATCCCCGCGCCGAGCTCGAAGCATCTGGTGGCGTAACCATCGACGTGATCCGCGATATCGCTGAGACCGGGGTCGATTACATTTCTGTGGGCGCGCTCACGAAAAACATCCGCGCTATCGATCTGTCGATGCGCTTCTCGTCACTCGGCTAAATTCAGAAATTCCCGCGCGTTGCCGCCGAGAAGTTTGAGCTTGGCGGCATCGCTAAAGCCCTCGGCGTTGCGGATCAGTTGGCCCACGATCTCCTCTCCCAGCGGGAACGGATAATCGGAACCGAGCATGATGCGATCCTCGCCCATGACATCCGCGAGGAAACGCAGCGCTGTCGCGTCGAAGACTGCGGAATCGACATAGAATCGATTCACGTAACTGGACGGCAAGTCCGTCGATGCGCCGCGCACAATATCGCGCCGGCGCCAGGCATTGTCGAGCCGGCCCAGAAGAAAGGCAAAACTGCCGCCGCCGTGTGCGAAACAGAGTCGCAATTTTTCGGGTAACCGGTCGAACGCCCCGCCAAGAATCATCGACACGATGCTGAGCTGGGTTTCGGCCGGCATGCCGACGGTCCATGCCATCATGTATTTCGCCGTGCGGTCTTTGGCCATCATGTCCCAGGGATGCACGAGCACTGCCGCACCTTCGTCCGCGCAGTGTTGCAGGAACGTGATGACACCCTCGTTGTCGAGATTCAGCCCGTTAACGTGACTGCCTATCTGCACCCCGATGTGGCCGTCATCCATCGCATGACTCAGCGTCGTGCAGGCCGCGTCCGTATCCTGCAGCGGCACCTGGCAGAATGACAGCAGGCGGCCCTGCCCACGGGCACAGATTTCCATCGACAAGTCGTTGAACAACTGGGCACATTCCGCGGCATGCCCGGCCGGCCGGTTATACGCAAAGAGGATCGGCGTCGCACTGATTACCTGCAGATCAATGCCGTCGCGGTCCATTTCCTCGATGCGCCGGCTTGCACTCCAGCACGCATCGTAGACGGGCCGAAACTCCCTGTCGCCCAGCATCAGCATGGCTTTGCCTGCCTCCCCGGTGTGACGCATCCACGGCCAGTCCGGCGTACCGAAACGCTCCGCGAGGTCCGGCCACGATTTGGGCAGGAAGTGTGAATGGATATCGATGACAGGCGCGGCGCTCACAGTTCGACCCAACCCTCTGGCGGCTTGCCTTTACCGGGATGGACCGTCCCACAGTTGCTGCAAGTGCGGGCACCCATGTTCTTGGCGAACGCGTCGAAGATCTTCGGCAATTCGTCGACGATGCCGCTGGGATCAAGCAGCGAAACTTCCGCCCGGTGCACGCGCTGCCTGCAATCAAAGCAGTACCATTCGAAACCATCCTTCATGCCCGTCATGCGTGGCGACTCGACGACCAGGCCGACAGAGCCTGCTTGCGGGCGCTGTGGTGCATGCCGGATGTGCGGCGGCAACATAAAGACCTCGCCCTGGCGGATCGGCACGTCGTAGATATCTCCGGCATCCGCGATCTTCAGCAGCATGTCGCCCTCGATCTGGTAGAACCACTCTTCGACCGGATCGTCGTGAAAATCCATGCGCGTGTTCGGGCCACCGACGATCATCACGATCATGCCCGTGTCTTCGTGCAGCAGGCGATTGGCGACCGGCGGCTTGAGCAGATGCCGATGCTCGTCGATCCAGGTCTGCAAATTAAACGCACGCAGATCGGGGTGTTGTATAAACGTCATGCCGGCGACTCCTCGCTCAAGGGTTTGTATGCCACGACCTTGATCTCGATCAGCAGATGCGGATGCGGCAGCTGATGCACGGCCACCGTCGTGCGTGTCGGGCCGGCATAATCGAAGTAGTCGGCATAGACCTCGTTATAGCCATCGAAATCGTCCATATTGACGAGAAAAGATGAGACCTCGACAATGTCGTCGAGTTCGGCACCGACACTCCTCAAGATATCGCGGATGTTCTCGATGACCGCCCGGGTCTGCGCGCGAATATCGAGTGTTACGGCGCCTGAGTCGTCGATTTCAACGCCCTCGACACTGTCGTCCGGCCGGCGCGAGCTTGTGCCCGACACGTACAAAAAGTCGCCGGCCCGCTTGACATGCGGAAAGCGACCGCGTGGCGTCGCCTTGCCCTCGACCACTTTTCCCGGTTGCGATTTCACAGTTTGATGCAGACGTTGGTTGGTTCCGAATAGAAGTTCAGCGAGTGAATGCCGCCCTCACGCCCTATTCCCGACAGCTTGACGCCGCCGAACGGCGTGCGCAAATCGCGCAGGTACCAGGTGTTGACCCAGACGATACCGGCTTCGATTCTCCGCGCAATTCGATGTGCCCGTGAAAGATTTGTCGTCCAGATCGCCGCCGCCAGACCATACGGACTGTCATTGGCCATCGCGACCGCCTCGTCTTCGGTCGAGAATTTCGCGACGTGACACACCGGGCCGAAGATTTCCTCGCGAACACAGCGCGCGCTTTCGGGCAGGCCGGTCAGTATCGTCGGCTGTACCCAGGCACCATTGTCACGTTCGTCGCCGAACTCCGGTATGCCGCCGCCGGTAACGACGTCGGCACCCTCGTCGCGCGCGAGATCGTAATAAGAGAGCACTTTCTCCCGATGCGCACGAGATACCAGCGGCCCGATCTCGGTTCGCTCATCCTGTGGCCAGCCCATGCGCAGGGCTGTGGCCCGATCTTCGAGCCGCGCCACGAATTCGTCGAACAGCGACTCGTGCACATAAACGCGCTCTGAACACAAGCATACCTGCCCGCAGTTCGAGAATACCGAACGCACCGTGCCATCGATCGCCTGTTCGAGGTCGGCATCGTCGAAGATGATTGCCGCGTTCTTGCCGCCGAGTTCGAACGACAACGCTTTTACGTTGTCGGCCGCGGCACGCATGATCGCGCTGCCGGTTGCGGATTCTCCGGTAAACGTAATCGCATCGATGCCGTTGTGCGTCGTGAGAAACTCCCCCGCCGAGCCAGGACCGAAACCGTTGACGACATTAAACACTCCCGCCGGCACGCCGGCCTCGTGCATGACTTCTGCGAGCAACGCCGCACTTCCCGGCGTCTCCTCCGAGGGCTTCGCCACAATCGTGTTGCCGGTTGCAAGCGCCGGACCCAGTTTCCAGGTCATGAGCAGGAATGGCAGGTTCCAGGGCGAAATCACTCCGACGACGCCGAGCGGCTTTTGCACCGAATAATTGAGCGCGCCGGCGCCATCGGCAGTTGCCGTTTCGAAATATTCACCGCTGGCCGAACTGACGAGCCCCGCGAAGAAGCGCAAATTCGCCGCGCCCCTGGGAATATCCAGGGTGCGCGCCTGCGTCAGCGGCTTCCCGGTATCGGCAATCTCAGCCGCAACAAAATCATCGAAGCGCGCTTCGATGCCGTCGGCGACCTTGTTGAGAACCGCGCCACGGCCAGCGGGGGACAGGGAACCCCACTGGCCTCGCAGCGCCCGGCGCGCCGCCGCAACGGCATCGTCTACGGTGGCCTGGTCGGCCTCGTGCACCTTGCCGACCAGGGACCCATCAACCGGGTTGATGTCATCGAATTGGGCCTTCGACGCCACAAACTGGCCGGCAACGTAGTTTTTGATATCGTGCGGCATGGCAGCGTTCTATTGTAAGGTAAAGTCAGACGAATGACGGCGTTGACAATAAAATATGGCGGCAACGACACGCAATGACCTCAACGCGCTCGACCGGGCTGACTCGCTGGCCGCGTTTCGCGACGAGTTCTTCCTGCCCCCCGGCCTTATCTACTTGAATGGCAATTCCCTGGGCGCGATGCCGCACAAAGCTGCCAAGCGTGCACGACAGGTCGTCGAGCACGAGTGGGCAGAAGGTCTCATCGGCAGCATGAATACAGCAGGATGGTACGAGCTGCCGTCGACACTGGGCCGCAAGATTGCACCGATTGTCGGCGCCAAACCGAACGAAGTCGTGCTGACCGACGCCACCGGCATCAACCTGTTCAAGGTCATGGCGGCTGCGCTCAAGATGCAGCCGGACCGCCGCGTCGTCGTCATGGAAGGCAGCAATTTCCCGACCAATAATTACATGGTTCAGGGGCTGCTCGAGGAGCTCGACAAGGGCCACACAATCCGTTTCGCCGAGGCCGACGGGATGATCGACGCGATTGACGATGACGTCGCTGCGATCTGCATCACGCACGTGCATTACAAGACGGGGCACATCCTTGACATGGCGGCAATCACGGAGAGGGCGCACGCTGTCGGCGCCGCTGCAGTCTGGGATGTCTGCCACAGCGCCGGTGCGATGCGCGTCGATCTGAATGGCTGCCATGTTGATTTCGCAGTCGGTTGCACCTACAAATACATCAACGGCGGGCCGGGCGCACCATCGTTACTATTTGCAGCCGAACGCCATCACGGCAGATACACGCAACCGTTGACCGGCTGGTACAGCCATGCTGCCCCGTTCGAGTTTGAGCGGGACTACCGGCCGGCCGCTGGCATTCGCCAGATGCTGAGTGGAACGCAGCCGACGGCCAGCCTGTCGATGGCCGAGATTGGCATCGACATCATGCTGCGCGCCGATATTGATGAAATCCGCAACAAGTCGATGCAGATGACAAGCCTCTTTATCGAACTTGTCGAGGCGCGCTGCCATGACTATGGCTTCGAACTCGTGAGCCCCAGGGATGCCGAACAGCGCGGCAGTCAGGTTTCATTTTATAAAGACGACGGTTATCCGATTGTGCGCGCACTGCACGACAAAGGCGTGATTTGTGATTATCGGGCTCCGGGAAATATGCGCTTCGGATTTTCGCCACTGTACACACGCTACGTCGACGTCTGGGATGCCGTCGATCGACTCCATGACATCTTGTCCAGCGAGACCTGGAAGGAATCACGCTACCAGGTGCGTGCAGCGGTTACCTAAGGAGAATAACAATGACTACATCCGGCGGCTTACAGTGGTCCTCGCGATTGACCTTCATCATGGCGGCCGTCGGCTGTGCGGTAGGCCTTGGCAATATCTGGCGCTTCCCGTACACGGTGGGTGTGAGTGGTGGCGGCGCGTTCGTGCTTGTCTACCTGGGGGCGGTTGTAGTGCTGGCCCTGCCCGTGCTCATGGCCGAGCTCATGATCGGCCGGCGTGGTGCGGCCGGTCCGCCGGCAGCGATCGCTGCCGTCGCAAAAGAGTCGGGACGCTCCGCAAACTGGCGCTGGATGGGCATTATCCTCGGTGGTTTCGGCGCCATGCTCATCCTCTCATTCTATGCCGTCGTGGGTGCCTGGACACTCGCCTACGCATTCAAGATGGGCGCCGGGCAACTGCACCAGGTCACCGCACCGGAAGCCACGCAGATATTCGACGAGTTAAACGGTAATCCGAACGCGTTGCTGGCCTGGTTTACGGCCTTTTTTGCAGCAACCGTGTTCATCTCGGCTCGTGGCCTGAACGCCGGCGTCGAGAAAGCCGTCAAGTTCATGATGCCTGCGCTGTTCGCAATGCTTATCGCGATGGTGGTCTATGCAGCAATGATCGGCGACCTGCAACGTGCGCTGGGCTTTCTGTTCACGCCGGACTTTAGCAAGATCAACAGCAATACCGTACTCGCCGCCTTCGGTCAGGCCTTTTTCACGGTCAGCGTCGGCATCACGAACATGATGGCTTACGGTGCCTATGTTCAGAGCAGCACGCGGCTACCAGGTGCATCCGCCACTATCGTTGCTGCTGATACCGTAGTGGCGTTGCTCGCGGGCCTGGCTATCTTCCCGATCATATTTATGTACGGCCTCGAGCCTGCTGCCGGGCCGGGCCTCGTATTTATGACATTGCCGTTTGCATTCGGGCAAATTCCGGGCGGGCTGATCTTCGGCACGGTGTTTTTCATACTGTTGTTTTTCGCTGCTCTGACGTCATCGATCGCGATGCTCGAGGCGCCCGTGTCATGGCTCAGGGACGCGACAACGCTGTCGCGGCGCGGCGCAGCGCTTCTCGCCGGATCCATCAGCTTTACGCTGGGAATTCTCGCCGCCCTGTCGTTCAACGTGCTCTCGGATTTTCACCCGCTGGGCGCGTGGTCGCTGTTCGAGAACAAGACCTTCTTCGACCTGTTCGACTACGTCGCCATCAACATTATGATGCCGATCGGCGGTATTTTGATCGCGGTCTTCGCCGGCTGGCTGGTCAGGCAGAAGTTCAGTCGCGACGAACTGTTCGACGGCAGACAAACGTTACAGCACACGGTATGGCTGATTCTCGTGCGCTTCGTCGCGCCGATAGTGCTCGCATTGGTATTAATCGATATGGTTACTGCCTGATCGTCGTGTAGATCTTGTCGTTGCCCGGCTGGGCGGTGGACGTGTAGTTCTGAGTACTTTCGAACGCAATACCCCCGCCGTCATTCGTCATTGATACCTGGTTGGCTCGTCGGCCGAGGGATCCCGCCGCAATTGTGCCTTCGCGAAGAAACTGCGCAAACGGTCCGCCACCTGCAGGGGCCCAGAATAGCGTGTGTTCCGTATCCGGGTTCTCGCCCGTCAGATTCGCGACAGAACCAAACGCAACAAAAGAGCCGTTGCCGGCTATATCGAAATCGCCGGGACCACCGCTTTCGAACGTACCCGAATCACGATCGCCGTCGCTGATCTGCACGATACCCGTACCGTCTGACCTCGCGACGAAAACTTCGTAGTTGCCATCGACATTGCCACCGGTCAGGTCTTCCCGTGATGTGAATACAACGAGGGAACCGTCGTCGGAGATTTTCGGTGCGTACGAAGAACCGTCCGACATGGATATTTGCGCGAGATTACTGCCATCGATATCGATCACGAAGATTTCCCACGAGCCGTCGGCATTGGTGCCGAACGGATCGCCGATGCCCTCAAATGCGATTCTTTGCCCATTGTCCGATAACGCAATATTGTTCGGCACCAACCGTTGACTGGTGACCTGCGTCAGATTGCTGCCGTTGACGTTGATCGAAAAAATCTGGATTTCATTGTTCGGATTGTCGCCGGTCAGATCGGTGTCCGAGACGAAGACGACAACCCCGGTACCGGACACCTGCGGATTGAATGCCGATCCCGCGTCAATGCGCGTTACCTGGCTGATGCCGGCACCGGAGGTCGAGCCGATGAAAATGTTCACCTGATTATTCGGATTGTCTCCCGTGAAATCTTCGGACGACGCCCACACGACGGAATCACCGTTGTCCGTCAGGTCGAAGTCGAACAACGCCGGCACCGCCGCCATAGAACCATCCGTGATCTGGGTGACCGTGCCGGAACCAATATTGTAGGAGAACAGCTGCCACGCACCGTCCGGATTGGTGCCAAGTGGGTTACCCTCGTCGACAAAGATTATTTCGCCTGCATCGCCCGCGATCTTGATGCCGCCGAAGCCGACCATTTCGTCCGGTCCGTACTGCATGTTCGGCTCGGTCGTCACGCCGGATCCGCCGCCGCTCCCACCGCCGCCGCCGCCGCCGAGGCCCCCGCTGCCACTACCCACGACGCCCGTGCCGGAAAAGTCGGTACGGTTGTCGCAGGCGCCCAGCACCAGGGCGACGACGAGGAAAGAAAATCTCGCGTAGTCCAGTGATTTCATTACGATCGACTCCGAATTCGTCTCTGCCCGGGCATCGTCACAGACTGGGGCCAGCAATTCTGGGATCGGGGTCTCAGTTTTTGTCATAACGCAGGAACCCGGCCGCATTCACGCCGCTGAACTGGCAATTCCCGCCTCAACCCTTGTCTTCCAGCTTCGCGAGCATCTCTGTGAAGCGCGGATCCGCCCGCAGGTTCGCCAGATCCTCATCGTTCTTCATCCAGGCCGCGCTTACGGTGCCATGCTCCATAGCTCGTCCCAGGTATTCCAGCGCCTTGTCCACCTCACCGAGCGTCGCGAGATTACAGGCTACGTTGTAGAGCACAATAGGATCATCTGGGTCCATCTCGATCGCGCGAAGCAACCAGCGTTTCGCGCGGTCGACGTCGCCCAATATGACGAGCGTTCCCGCGCCGAGGTGATATGCGCGGGCGTCATCCGGGTTCCATTGCAGGTGCCTTTCCACGACTGTGATCGCGTGTTCCGCTTCCCTGGCGGCATCCTCCTCGCGACCCAGGCCGCGCAGGATCTGTACTCTGAGGCAACGCGACTGGTAATCGGCGGGCTCGACTTCAGCCGCTTTCTTAAACAACTCGGCTGCTTCCTCCAGTCTGCCTTGATGGAATCGCGTGCGACCGAAATAGTAATACGCTTCAAAGAGTCGCGGATTGAGCTCCAGTGCCGCTTTGAAATCGGCTTCGGCGATATCGAATTCTTCGCAGACAAGATGTGCCAGTCCGCGTGAAGCATGCGCCTCGGCCAGTTGCGGGTCGAGTTCAAGTGCTCTTGTGCTGGCCTCGCGGGCTTTGTCGCGATACTCCGGCTTTGGGTCCGCATACATGACCAGGAAAGAGAAACAGTCTGCGTAGCCCGCCCAGGCCAGCGCAAAATCAGCATCGATATCGATAGCCTGCCGAAACATCTGTCGGGCGTGTTCGATGTCCACCTTGCGGAATCGGTTAAAGAACTGGCGGCCCCGCAGATAGTACTCGTACGCGCCGACGTCACTGCTCGAAGTGGTCCTGATGGCCAGATGATCCGTGGGTGTGAGGGTCTCGACCAGTGACTCGGCTATGCACTTCGCGATCTCGTCCTGAATAGCGAAAACGTCCTGCAGATCTTCATCGAAACTGTTCGACCACAAATGATATCCGTCGGCCGCCTTGATCAGTTGCGCCGTTATGCGCAGACGGTTGTCGGACTTGCGAACACTGCCTTCGAGAATAGTTTCGACGCCGAGCGCTGCGCCGATTTCCCGTGCATCGCCGGCAGCCGCATCGAATTGAAACGATGACGACCGCGCTGCAACTTTCAACTGGCGAATCTTGGTCAGTGCATTGAGTATCTCTTCGGCGACGCCTTCACAGAAATAGCCCTGATCCTGCTCAGGGCTCATGTCCACAAATGGCAGGACGGCGATTGACGGCCGTGCATCGGTTTCTGCCGTCTGCGGGCGCAGTTCGACCTCGCGGCGAATTCCGGTCGGCGTGATATCGAAGAACCAGGCAAACATGACGGCCATCGGAAAACCGATTACGACGAGGACGATGAGCGCGATCATCACCCAGTTGGGTAAACCCAGCGGTCCGAAAGTGATCTCTCCGATTTGCAGCAGGACGAAAGCGACGACGGCATAAGCGGCGACAACCGGATAGACCCGCCGGCGTTTAAGCTCGGCGGCCAGTCCGGATCGGGAGTACACGCGGCGCTTGTTCGCTCTATTCACCGTTCCAGTTTACGGTATATCGCAGCCCGTACGTACGCGGTGCTTCCAGGAACGGCGCTCCCGGTCCGGGATCGGTCACCGGGTTTCCGGTGGCCGCAGCGGCCTGTACGTCCTGATCTTCCAGGTTCTTTGCCCAGAAGCTGATGGACCATTTGCCGCCACCCGAATAATACGTGAATGCCAGATCGGTCTTGGTGTAGCTGTCCTGGTAAAGGCCGGATGAATGCGAGAAGTCGCCCCAGAATCCGCTCTCGAAACGCGAACTGATGTCGGCCTGGATGTAAGCGCCGGACGACAACCGCCAGTCGTGTCGCAGACCGAACGTCGCCGTCCAGTCCGGTGCATTCTGCAACTGACCGTCGTTGAACACGTCCAGCGAGTCGAGGAGAAAATCATCGTAGCGTGCATGCAGGTAGCCGAGCGATAAAGTGAAACGGGTGTTATCTAAGGCATGCGGCACGAAGGCGATATCAAGCTGGTCGCCATAGATGACGACGTCGGCATTTGTCAGTCGATTGGTGCCCGTTGCCGCATCGAAAGCCTGGGTCAGAAGGTTGTCAAAGATGTAGTAAAAAACTTCGTTGTTGAGCACAATTTCGCCACCGAGCAGGCGATTCCGCGCCCCCACCGTGAATGCCAGTAGTTCCGATTCCTCGGTCATCGTGTCCGGGAAAAGGTCGAATGTGCCAGGCTGAAATCCGGTCTGCACCGTCGCGTACAACAACGACTCGTCGCTGGCATCGAATTCAATACCGAGCTTCCAATCCACGTGATCCCAACTCTCGCTGTTCGACCAGGTCGGCGGCGCGAGGCCTGTGAACAGTGCAACCGGATCATTCTCGACCGCGGGCGCTAACACGATGTCCGGCTGAAACCCCGACCCCGCCCTTTTGTCATGCGATATCCGGCCACCGACAACCAGCCGCGCACGATCGGACACGGCATAAGTGACCTCGCCGAACAGAGCCGTGCCGGTCAGCTCATGATCCCGGACATCGCTCGCGTCGAGCCACAATCCCGCCGGTGCGCCCGGAAACAATTCGTCGGGTCCGAACTGGATAAACAACTGGCCCGCAGTCTCGATCTGATAGTTATAGATGCCGGCAAGCCAACTGACTGCGGAGCCCCCATCGTAGGCCAGACGCATCTCGTGCGTCTGCTGGTTAATGGTCTCGTTGAAATCACCGTCCTTGTGCGTCAGCCAGTATTTCTGCCGCCAATCGAAGTCGAGGTAGGACGGCAGGTAGGTCAGGGACAGGTGCTCATTGATGTCCCAGATCACCTCCGCGCCAACAAGGACGGTATGCCAGTCCCGGTACTGCGCGTCGATCGGGCCAAGCGTTGCGAACGACGCCAGATCGCCTTCGAGACGGTCGTCCCAGGGATCGCCGTTCGGAAATGCCTGGCTGCGTGGGCTGCCGACGCTACCTTTGCTCAACAGATTCGCCGCGTATCCGCCCCTGTCCTCGATGTGGCTCCACAAGTACACGTTAACGCGCTCGCCAGCCATCCAATCGAGTGCCAAAAAGCCTGCCAAATCGTCTGCGGAATCCGCCCCGGATTTCAGGTAGCCGTCGTGTTCGAGGTAGCTCAGCGAGCCGCGCAGACGTAAGGTCTCGCTGAGCGGAATGTTCTGCGTGACGGTGCCACGGACGTGCGCAAAATCGCCCGCCTCGAGCGCCGCAAAGGTTTCAAATTCGTCCGTTGGTCGCGCAGTCACGGTATTAACGACGCCACCGATCGCGCCACGCCCATACAAGGTTCCCTGCGGACCGGGCAGAACCTCGATGCGCTCCACGTCGACCAGCGAAGCCGACGTAACTTCGCGCGGCACATAGACGCCATTGATGTTATAGGCATTTGGTGGTTCGATCATCGGCACGTCAAGGGTCGAGCCAACGCCGCGAATGTAGATTTCGGTCGATGCCGATTCTTTTTGCAGGCGCACGGACGGAATGAGGTTTTGCGCGTCGGCAAGCGTTGTAATGCCCCTCGCTGTCAAGACATCGCGGTCGATGACGGTCACGGCTGCAGAGATATCCTGCAGAGTCTGGCTGCGTTTTTGCGCGGTCACGATGACCTCATCCATAACGTCGCGCGCCGCCGCTCCTGAGTCCTGATCTTGGGCAAGCGTAATCGCAGGCAGCTGCAAAAGCAGTGTCCCGATCAGCATACGACTCACGGAACCGCAACCTGTGTGCGAACAATTCGGCTTCACTTTAGTTGATCCTCCAGTTAATGGGGGCATTCCTGGTTTCTTGTTAATGGGGCGTTGATGGAGACATGCCTGATTTCTCGGCAAAGAATTGAAACCAGGCATGTCCCCATTAATTGCGGAACGGCAAGGCTGTATCGGCCTTAATTTCCTTTAACACGATATTCGAGCGCACCTGCGACACGCCGGGCAGCTTGAAAATGAATTCGTCGAGGAACTCGTTATAGGCATCGATGTCTTCGACGACAACACGTAAATGAAAATCAGCCTCTCCGCTCGTTGCGAAACACTCGAGTACCTCGGGGTGCCGTAACACTTCCCGCACGAAATTGTCGACATTGGACTGTTCGTGACGTGCCAGTGACACGTGCACGATCGAGGCGAGTCCGAAGCCTGCTTTTTTGGGATTCACGATCACGGCATAACGGTCGATGATGCCAGCGTCTTCGAGGCTCTTCACACGGCGCCAGGTTGCCGATGTCGACATACCAACCCGCTCGGCCAGTTCCTGGGTCGTCAGGCGGCTGTCGCGCTGCAGCTCAGCGAGTATGCAGTTGTCCTTCAGATCGAGCATTGATTTCTCAAACTTGTAGATTTTCGAAAAATTATATCAGTTATTTTAATTTATCGGTATTTTATACCGAAATCGCTGCTAGAATCGGCATGTTTGGCATCACTTTGCAGGTGATTTCTGTGACACTGGCCAATTCCTCCCATTGCACAGTGACCCAATGGCGACAGCAGCTGGAGAACTTCGCTCCTCCCACCCTCTCGATAATTACGAACTGCTCGACCGTTACCGGCGCGAGTCCGGTCGTGTATTCCTGACCGGTACGCAGGCGCTCGTTCGCATACCGCTGATGCAGCGGACCATCGATCGCGCCGCCGGGTTGAATACGGCCGGATTTGTCAGCGGCTACCGCGGCTCACCGCTCGGCGCATACGACCAGGAACTGTGGCGCGCGAGACCGTTCCTCGAGGAAAACGACATCGAATTCCTGCCAGCGATTAACGAGGATCTAGCGGCTACCGCGATCCTCGGCACGCAACAGGTCGAGACCGATCCACACAAGACCGTCGACGGCGTGTTCGGCATCTGGTACGGCAAGGGCCCGGGCGTCGACCGCGCCGGAGACGCACTCAAACACGGCAACGCCTACGGCAGCTCACCGACCGGTGGCGTGCTCGTCGTCGCCGGCGATGATCACGGCTGCGTATCGTCGTCGATGCCTCACCAGTCCGACGTCGCATTCCTGACGTTTATGATGCCGCACCTGAACCCGGCCAGCGTCGCCGAGTATCTCGAATTCGGCCTCTACGGCATCGCGTTGTCGCGCTTCTCGGGCATGTGGGTTGGCTTCAAAGCGATCTCCGAGACTGTCGAATCGGCCATGTCGGTCGAGTTGCCGCCGTATCCGCAGTTCGTGACCCCCGAATTCGACGTCCCGCCCGGCGGCCTGCACTACCGCTGGCCCGATTTCCCGGGGCCGCAGATAGAGGAACGGCTCGAAGCGAAGAAAGCCGCGACGCTCGCGTTCGCGACGGCCAATCCAATCGACCGCAAGATTTTCAATAACCCGGATGCGCGTTACGGCATCGTAACGACCGGCAAAGGTCACCTCGACCTGATGGAGGCATTGCGCCTGCTTGGCATCGACCGCAGCGAGGCAAAACGCATCGGCCTCGATATCTACAAAGTCGGCATGGTCTGGCCACTCGAGCGCGACGGTGCGCTCGACTTTGTCCACGGTAAACAAGAAGTGCTCGTCGTTGAGGAGAAACGCGGCATCATCGAAAGCTGGCTCAAGGAGTACTTTTACGACTACCCGGGCCGCAAGCCGCAGAAGATGGTTGGCAAGTATGATGAGCACGGTGAGCGGCTCGTGCCGTGGGTGGGCGAGCTGTCGCCGATACAACTCGCTGGTATCGTCGCGCGGCGGCTCGACGCCGAGTTTCGCGGTCTGCAGCTAACGCCGCGTGCGAATCAACTCCTGGATGATCGACCTGGCGTTATCAAAATCGAGGGCGCAACGCGGATTCCTTATTTTTGCTCGGGCTGTCCACACAACACTTCGACGCGACTGCCCGAGGGATCGCGCGCCCTCGCCGGCATCGGCTGTCATTTCATGGCGAACTGGATGGGTCGCAACACCGATGGGCTGATTCAAATGGGTGGCGAAGGCGTCAACTGGATCACGCGCTCCAGATTCAACGGCGACCGGCACATCTTCCAGAACCTCGGCGACGGGACGTTCTATCACTCGGGCTCGATGGCGATTCGCCAGGCCGTCGCCGCGGGCACTAATATCACTTTCAAAATCCTGTTTAACGACGCCGTCGCGATGACGGGCGGCCAGCCTGTCGATGGACCGATCTCGGTGCACGCGATCGCGCACTCGGTACGCGCCGAGGGCGTTCAGCGCATCGCGCTCGTCTCGGACGAGCCCGAGCTGTTCGAGGCGCGGGACTTTCCTCGAGGCACAACGATCTCGCATCGTCGCGAGCTCGATAGGCTGCAGCGCGAGCTGCGCGAGATCCCGGGCGTGACCGTGCTGATCTATGCGCAGGCCTGTGCCACCGAGAAACGCCGACGCCGCAAGCGCGGCCTGCTCGAGGAACCGAACAAATTCGTCGTCATCAACGAGCTCGTCTGCGAGGGCTGTGGCGACTGCTCGGTCGAGTCGAACTGCCTGTCCGTCATTCCCAAGGAGACGCCGTTTGGGCGCAAACGCACTATCGACCAGAATTCGTGTAACAAGGACTACTCGTGCGTCAACGGCTTCTGCCCGAGTTTTGTCACGGTCGAAGGCGGCGAACTCCGACGCCGTCAGGGCCTCCGCCTCGACGACGAGTATCAGCGCCTCACCGCACCGTTGCCGGAGCCGACGGTGGCACCGCTCGATGCCAGCTACGACCTGCTCGTCACTGGCGTCGGCGGCACGGGCGTCGTAACAGTGGGTCAGCTCATTACGATGGCCGCGCATCTGGAGGGCAAAGGCGCTAGCGTGCTCGATTTCATGGGCTTTGCGCAGAAGTTCGGCCCGGTATTGAGCTACATCCGCATCGCGGATGAACCTCAGGCTATCAACCAGGTGCGCATCGAGCCAGCGCAGGCCGACGCACTGATCGGCTGCGACCTCGTCGTCAGCTCGGCGCCGAAGGCAGCGGCCACCTATGCGCCTGGCCGCACGCGCGCACTCGTCAATACGGCCGAGATGTCGTCCGGTGATTTCGTCAGGAACCGCGACGCGAACCTGCGTGCAAGCGAGCGCCTGATCGCGATCAGCGATGTCGTCGGCGCGCACAACTTCGAAACGCTCGACGCCAACGCGATCGCAGAAAAGATCATGGGCAATACCATTTACGCAAACGTGCTCATGCTCGGCTGTGCCTGGCAAATGGGGCTCGTCCCCGTTTCGCTGAATGGGCTGATGCGGGCCATCGAACTCAACGGCGTCGAAATCGACAAGAACCAGCAGGCCTTCGGCTGGGGCCGCATCGCGGCTGTCAACATGGAATGCGTTCAGGGCCTGATCGACGGCGAGACGTCGACGGCGGACGAGGAGACGCTCGACGATGTCATTCGGCGTCGTGCCGCCTTCCTCGTCGACTACCAGAACCAGGCGCTCGCAGCCCGCTATGTCGAGCTCGTCGAGCGCGTCCGGCAGGCCGAACTCGATGCCGGTGGCGATGGCGCGCTGGCCAACGCGGCGGCACGCAGTTATTTCAAACTATTGAGCTACAAAGACGAATACGAAGTCGCAAGGCTGCATACGCAGACCGGTTTTCTCGACAAAGTCCGTGAAGACTTCGGCAACAAAGCCAGGATACGTTTCCATCTCGCACCACCATTGCTGTCACGCCATAAAGATGCACGCGGCCGGCAACGCAAAAAGGAATTCGGCGCGTGGACGATACCGTTGTTCCACGTACTTGCGGGTATGCGCAGACTGCGCGGCACGCAATTCGATCCGTTTGGCTTGACGGCCGAGCGCCGTATGGAGCGGCAATTGATCGGCGAATTTGAGGATGTGATTGAGCAACTGTTGACCATATTGAGCAGCGGCAATCTCGATTTCGCAATTGAAGTTGTACGGCTCTACATGGACATCCGTGGCTACGGGCCCGTCAAAGAGCAGGCCGTACGTGAAGTTCGCGAGAAGATGGCGGCCCATGCGATCATGCCTGCATGACAGTCGACTACGAGTTCGAGGCAACACCTGAGCATGGCGACATTGGGCCGGTTACTGACGGCATTCAGTGGCTGCGCATGCCGTTGCCGATGGTACTGGAACACATCAATCTGTGGCTGCTCGACGACGACAACGGCTTCGCGATTGTCGATACCGGCGTGGATGTCGACAGTAACCGCGAGGTCTGGGAGAAAGTCTTTGCCGGACCGATGCAAGGCACGACATTGACCCGTGTCATCGTCACACACCTGCATCCCGACCACGTCGGCTGTGCGGGCTGGCTGACGCGTATGCACGATGTCGAACTCTGGATGTCGCGCGAGGAATACCTGCTGTGCCGTATCCTCGTTGCCGACACGGGCCGCCATGCACCCGAGGCCGGAGTGCGTTTCTATCGCGCCGCCGGCTTTCCCGACGCTGCTCTGCACCGCTACCAGCAGATGTTCGGCATGTTCGGCAAATACGTGGCGCCGCTGCCCGAAGCCTATCGCCGCCTGGTCGATGCTGATCGCTTGTCGATCGGCGGCAGCGACTGGCAGATCATCGTCGGTCGTGGACACTCACCCGAACACGCGTGTCTGTATAACGCAGAGCGTAATCTGGTCATCTCGGGCGATCAGCTGTTGCCGACGATCTCGTCGAACGTCAGCGTGTACCCGACCGAGCCGCAAGCGAATCCGCTCAGCGATTGGATTGAGTCACTGACGTCGATGCAGGAGCGCCTGCCCGAAGATGTGCTCGTACTACCTGCGCACGGCAAGCCGTTTCGGGGCGCCCATGCGCGGCTAAAGGAACTGATAGGCGAGCACATGACGGCTCTCGGAAAACTGCTTGACCTTTGTGGTGAGCCAAGACGTGCTATCGACGTCTTCCCGGCCTTATTCAAGGGCAGGATCTCAAACAGCAACCTGATCATGGCGACCGGCGAGTCGGTCGCCCACCTCAATTACCTCGTCGAAGCCGGCTCGATCGTTGCCGAATTCGACAATGACGTTCTCTGGTACCGACGCGCATAGCCGGAGATATTTGCTCCGGCCACGGAGCTGTCAGCACAAGAAAACCGGCGGCACACTGTGCCGCCGGCTTGTCTTTCGCCTGTGACCGATCAGATGCGCGTGTTTACGCGCTTGCCACGACGGTCATGGCGCTGGTCGATTTTATGCCCACGTCTGTCGAGGCGACGATCAATACGATCACCTTTCTTGTCGAGACGCCTGTCGATCTTGTCACCCTTGCGATCCAGGCGTCGGTCGATCTGATCGCCTTTGCGATCCAGCCGATCGGCCACGCGGTCCCTGCCCGCCGCGTCGGCACGATCTGATCTGCGGTCCAGGCGCCGATCGATGCGATCACCTTTGTCGTCGAGGCGAGCGTCGATACGGTCACCGCGGTTGTCGAGGCGGTCATTGATCCGATCGCCCCGATCGTCCAGACGGTCCTCGATTCGATCACCGCGGTTGTCGAGGCGATCTTCAATGCGATCACCAGTGTCGGCCCAGACGGCGCCGCCGATAGCCAGCAAAACAACCGCGATAACTACTTTGTTCCTGATGTCCATATTAAATCTCCGTTGTATCCGTACAGTGTTTACGTTGTTACTGAGTACAACGCCACGCCCGCATTCCGGTTGACACGATGAGGCCGACGTTGCGGAGATTATGTTGAATCAGATATGCAGCATCATTACCGGGATGCGGGCTTTGCGAATCAGGAACTCGGTGGTACCACCGAAGATTCTCTCACGCCAGCGGTTGCGACTGTATGCGCCACAGATCAGCAAATCGGCTCGCGCCTCCTTGCAGGCCGCGAGCAGTTCGGCGTTGACATCGCGACCGCGCCGTCTTACGCGATTGCTGTTGATACCCCAGTGCTTCAGGTACGCCGCTATTTGCGAAGATTTGGGCCCAACCTCGATTTCCGGACCGCAACTGACAATCGTGACGTCGCTTGCACTTTGCAGTATTGGTAACGCCGCAGTGACTGCCAGCGAGGCTTCGGGACTCTGATTCCAGCCGATGCAGACGCGTCTACCAATATTCCTGCGTCCGGCCGGCGGCAACAGCAGCACGGGCCGTGCTGATCCGAATAGCGCCGTCGTCAGAAACATTTCCGCAACGCCACCACGTTTAGCGGGTCGCGACACGACGATCAGATCCGCGACCGGGCCGACGATGCTCATCAGCTTGTCGGGCGAGCCAACGCGTTCCGTCCATAGTGCCCCGGGCGCGATCCGCGGGCGGCGTATGATCTCGTAACCGTTTTGCTTCGCGATCTGCGCGTACAGGTTCTTCGCTTTTACACGCGTCCTGTTATTGGTCTTTCTTCGCCATACCGCGTCGGGCAATTCCGACGACAAGGTCACCGCCGAATAGCGATGCGGCCGCATATGGCAGCCGTGAATGCTGGCTCCTACCCGCTTGCCCAGCTCGAAGGCAACCTGCAAGGCCTGTGCACACTCGGGCCGGTCGGCAACTGGAACCAGGATCACGCGCATCGCGCCCCCTCCCGTAATCACGATCAACAGAATATCGGTTTCTACGCGATACCAAAAGCAGGAAACGCGCGATCAGGTACGTGCGCGGTCGATGCCGACGACGGTGGTGCCAGGTTTGAGATTCTGCGTATCTTCATTACCCGCACACCAGCGGCGGAACTCGTCGGCCGGCATCGGCTTGGCGATGAAGTATCCCTGTACGAGTCGGCAGTCAAGCTTGCGCAAGATTCTGTACTGCTGATCCGTCTCTACGCCTTCGGCCACGACATCGAGTTCCATCGCCTTCCCCATGGCAATGATCGATTGCACGACACGTGTGTTACTACCGGATTCCTTCAGATTTGCGATAAACGACTGATCGATCTTCAGTGTCTGGACGGGAAGCTGCGCAAGGTAAGCCAGAGACGAGTAACCGGTACCGAAGTCGTCGATATGGATCCCGACACCATAGGCCGACAGATCGTTGAGCACCGGGCGTGCGACCGTCAGATCCTCAAGCAACGCTGTTTCTGTCAGTTCGAGGTTGATGAGCTTCTGGTCGATGTCCTGGCTCCGCAATACCTGTTTGATGAGGCTCACAAGGTCCGCGTTCCGCAACTGGTGCGCCGAAATATTGACACTGACCGGAACGTCCCAGCCGCCCTCCGAGCGCCATCCAGCGACTTCCGAACACACGCTGCGCAGTACAGTTTCGAACAAGATGTCTGATATTCCCATTGTTTCGCTTAGCGGAATGAAGTCCGCGGGCGTTACCAGGGTGCCGTCGGGTCGAATCCAACGCGCGAGAGCCTCAACGCCGGCCAGTTGGCCCGTCTTCGTACACTGCTGTGGCTGGTAGTACGCAGTGATCTGGCCCAGCTCGATGGCATTACGGAACTCCGATTCCATGTCGAACTGGTGTCGTGCGCGATAACGCATCTCGCTGTGGTAGTACGTAATTGCATGCTCGGGGTTACGCATCGAACGGTGCAGCGCCGCCTCGGCACAGCGGAATATCAGTGGCGCGTCGCGGCCATGGACCGGATGCCAGGCCACGCCGATACTCGCTTTGAGAAAGATGTCCCTGCCATTGATCAGGAACGGCTCTTCGACGACCCGCTTGATTTCTTCGGCAGCGTCACGAATGGCTTTGTCATTCTCGATATCGGCCATCAGAACGGCGAACTCATCGGCACCAAATCGGCCGACTATGGCGCGAGACCTGTTTTGCTCTTCGCAAAACGTACGAGTCAAGCGGTTGCCGATCGAACGCAGCAATTCCGTTCCGCCCTCGTAACCCATTGTTTCGTTAACGAAACTAAACCGCTCGATGTCGAGCAGTACGACCACGGAATCGCCGATCGAATTCTCGGACTGGTCGATCAAAGTTTGCAATCTGTCCAGCAACAGGCGCTGGTTGGGCAGGCGAGTGACCGTGTCATAATAAGCGAGTTCGCGCAGAGCAGCGGTGCGCTCCTCGACACGACGCTCGAGGTCTTCGTTTGCCCGCCGCAGCGCCCTATCAGCATGCCATTTACCGCACAGCGCTGCCGCAAGTTGCCGGCACTCGACCGAATGAAACGGCTTTTTGAAGAAGAATATCTTATCCGCCGGCGGAACGTCTGAATCGAGTCGATCGATTTCCGGGCCAGCCGAGGCTGTGACGATGACGATGTTTATGTCGGGATCGAGCGCACGAATTTTTTTCGCCGCTTCGATACCATCCATGCCGGGCGGCATACGGATATCGAGAAAAACGATAGAAAACGGCCGGCCGTCATGCACCGCGTCTTCAACTGCCTTGACGGCCGCATCACCCTGGTTCCGGGTTTCAACTTCGAAGCTGACGCTGCCGTGTTCATCCGTTTCCTCACCGAACAGGACTTTTTCAAGATCGGCCAGTGTCGTTGTTGCATTGTCCGGTTCATATTCATCACCAAGGCAACGCATATACTCCTTGATCAACATCGGATCATCGTCGACAACAAGGACGTGATTGATTGCAGTTTTATCCGTATCCGTCATAGTCCGCGTGCCTGACCGGTTCCTACCATCGTAGCGACGCGCTGTGCGAGCCGTGTGAAAGACAACGGCTTGCTGAAATAGTGCAGCTTCATCGGTGGTGGAACGCGCCGCTGTAGTTCCTCGAGCGGCACGTCCGAGTAACCAGTTACAAAGACGATCTCGACGTCGGGATCGAGCTTGCGGATCTCGCTGCCCGCCTCCACGCCGTCGATACCCGGCGGCATGCGAACATCGAGGATCACTACATCGAACGGTTCGCCATCGTTTGCCGCTTCTTTGGCCAGCGTAATCGCATCGTCACCCTGGCTGCAGGCTACGACGTCAAATTTCGGTTCCTGCTCACCCACATCGCCCGGGTCGAAGAGTTCGGCCGCGAGGGCGTCAAGCGCTCGTACCTCTTGCGTCGGCTCGGACTCCGTAAACGCTTCACAATAGGCATCCAAAATTTGCTGATCATCGTCGGCAATCAGTACCCGAATGTACTCGTCATCTTTTTCGCCGCTCATATTCAGCCTCCCTGCGCCGCCGGGAGCAACACATGAAACTCTGCGCCACAGCCTGAGCCCGGGCTTTCGGCCACGATACGGCCACCCATGCCCGCAACTGCGTTAGCGCACCAGTGCAGACCCAGGCCCGAACTGCTGCCTTTGGTTTTGGACGTATAGCCGCGCTGGAAGATCTGCCTGCTTGCTTCATTATCGAAGCCGCAGCCATTGTCGCGCACGGTCAGTCTTACCATGCGCCGGTCATCGAGTAATGCCTCGCTCGCGCATAGGGATATCTTCCCGTTCCGCTGATTACCGCGTTCGATGGACTCGTACGCATTGAGAATCAGATTGCCGAGCACCTGTAGCAACCCGATGCGGTGGGCGCGAACACGATATTGCGTCAACGCCTGGTCCAGATCGACGTCGACAACCGCCAGCTTTTCCTTCGGGATAATGTGCGCCGCCTCACCAGCGACCTCATCGACGCCGATTTCCTCCTCAATGGGATCGGCGCTCGCGATCTTTTCCTGTTCGGATAGGATCGACTCGACCTGACGCGCCTGCGACATCACGATCTGCATGTCTTCCGATGCCTCCGCGCATACGGTTTTGACGTGCTCGAACGCAATATCAATATACTCAGCGATCTTCACCGCGCGCTCCGGCGTGCAGTCGCCACCGGTCAGCTGCCGCGTCGCATCATTGACGCGAAGGCCGTCGGCAACCCTGAACGATTGGGCCAGTCGATCTATGCCGTTGATCATCGGCGTCATTGCGTTACGTATGTTGTGTAGTACCTCGGCCGCAGTGTCGGCCTTGCCCGCTTTAAAAGACTGAAACAGCAAAGCTTTTCTCGCTTCATGCACTTCTGATGTCAGGTTGTCGAACTGCCCGGCCAGTGCACCGATTTCGTCGTCGCTATCGAGCTGGAGTTTCTCTGACAGGTCACCACTCTTGCGAATCTTCTCGATATGTCGCGCAAGCGACTCAATGGGGGTGAGAATCGTCCTCCGCAGCAGAATCCACATGACGATGGTCGCCAGCAAACCCGCGGCCAGCAGGAAAAGCATGGCGCCATTGACGGTTCGCTGCCCCAGCGCAGATATCGTGCGGCGTGTTTTGGCGCCAAGCACGAGCAGCGGTTCGCCGAAAATATCATTGAGCACCACGTGGCTCGAGATAACGGTCGGGCTGGTATCCACATAAGCCTCGCCGACCTCGAGTGATTGTGGATCGTGTCCAAGATGCGAACCGACTGACTCGATCAGGTGCCAGTCGAGATAAACCTCGGTCTTGACGCGAAGTCGCTCGAGTCGCAAGTCGTTCAGGAACTGCGCCATCACGAGTGCGCCAGCAACCGGACCCGAGCTGTCCGAACGCAGTATCGGCCGGGCGCTGATAATCATCGGGCCATGGCCGGTTTGCACGATGCCCACGGTCTTGTCTGTGACCTTCGCGTGCGCCGTCAGTAAGGCGAATGCCGGATGTGCAGAATCGAGGATCTGCAGTTCGCTCACGGGTCGCTCTTCGCCGTCGAGCAGCAGCTGGCTCCAGAGGAGCCGACTGTCGAGCGCATAAACCGCCATCATGTCGAGGCCGAGGTTTACCAGCGTGGGCCGCTCGAGGTTCGTTGCCGCGAACGCCGGATTGCGACCCGAGACATGCTCATAAATATCATCCCAAAGCCCCCAGTCTGCCGAGACAGCCTCGAGATTCTCGATATCGGTCTGGATCGCACGCTCCGCGCGTATGAGATCGGTCCGCGCCGCCGACAATTCGAGATCATCGAACGCAGGCGCGATCACGCCGGAGAGAATCACGTAGCTGATCGCCGTGAACGCCGTGATCGCCAGCAACAGCGTCATCGAGACCTTTCTCTGCAGCGGTTGACCTGCAATCGCGTTTGACATAATCCCAAGGCCGGCCGGACACAAGTTTGACGAGTGTACGAATCCTTCGATTCAAACGCCGTGATGCAGCGCACTGTCCCGCCGTCTGGCGGCTGCCGCAGCCGCGCTGCTATGCTCGGTGCCGACACTACGGAGAACAGCGGTGACTGAGGCCTGGATCGAACGCTGGCGGGAAGGCCGCACCGGCTGGCACGAGCCGACCGGGAGCGCCAGTCTGAAAAAGCACTGGAGAGCGACGGGTCGCAGGGTTCTCGTGCCATTTTGCGGCAAGTCGCTCGATCTCTTGTGGCTTGCGGACCAGGGCAACGAGATCGTCGGCGTCGAGCTATCGGAGCTGGCGATACACGATTTTTTCGCAGAACAGGCACTCGAATTTACGATAATTGACGGCAAGTTGCCGGCTTATCGGGCTATCGATAAACCCATTACAATCTACTGCGGTGACTACTTTGATCTCACGTCACTGCACTGTGACGCGCACTATGATCGCGGCGCTCTCGTCGCTCTGCCGGCTGACATCCGTCCCCGCTATGTCACACAAACGGATGCGTTGCTCGAGCAGCCCGTCGAGCGTCTCATCATCACGCTTGAATATGACCAGAGCATCGTCGACGGACCGCCCTACGCTGTTTTTGCAGACGAGCTGTTGACCTACTGGCCGTTTCTTCAGTGCGTTGACGCCTACGATGATCTCGTCAACGGGCCGCCGCATTTTCGCGAAGCCGGTCTTGGCGAGATGGTCGAGAAAATCTGGCGTGCGCCCTGATTCCGGGCCTTAGCGCGAACCGACGTGGACTAGCCTTTTGCCATTTCGAGCGCGCAGTAGCTCGCGCCGAGCAGCCCGGGCTGTTCATGGAGGATCAGCTGCGTCGGCACCCGCTCCATCAAGGAACGATGCCGACCCTTCGCTTCGAAGCCGGTTCTGAACCGGCTGTTTTCGAGCATTTCCGGATAACGGCGCACGATGCCGCCGGCGATGAAAATGCCGTCTTTCGCGCCGAGCGCCAGCGCAAAATCGCCGGCCACCTGGCCAAGGATTTCGAAGAAGACCTGTACCGACTCCGAGGCACGCGGATCGCTCATGTCGTCCGCTTTCGCAAAGATCTCGGCCGCCTTCAACTGTGGCCGCTGCTCGCCGTGTATGCGAGACAGCGCCCAGTAGATATTCTCGATTCCGGGACCTGAAACGAAGCGCTCCGATGACACCCGGTCGAAACGCTCCCTGAGCGCAGCCAGCATATCCATCTGCACCTGCGATTCGGGCGCAAAGCCGCCGTGACTCGCTTCGCCGGGTATCGGGATCAGCAGATCGCCGTACTTTTTGAGGCCGACGGCGCCGAGACCGGTGCCGGGACCGAGAATACCCACGGTGTAGTACTCGTCGTCGAGTGGCTCGGGCTCGGGGAGACCAAACGGCAAGCAGTCCTTGTCCTCGAGAAACGGGATCGAATATGCGATCGCCTCGAAATCGTTGAGGAGCCGGACACGGGAAATCGAGAAATGCTCGGCCAGCTCGTTGGCCGCAATCCGCCACGGATTATTCGTGAAGCGCACGCGCTGCTCGACGATGGGCCCGGCCGCCGCGAGACAGATGACATCGGGCGATTTCGCACCAATATCCTTGAGGTACTGCTCGATCGCGAGGTCGGCCGATGCGAAATCGGCACATTTGAGCATCGCCTCTTGCGTGAAACCGGGCTTTTCGTCATCGGCCAGCGCGAAGCGCGCATTGGTGCCGCCGATATCGCCGATCAAAAGGATCGGAGTCTTTTTTGCCATTGGGGTTCTGCCCTGTTGCTGCAGCGCTATGCTCTCACAAGCCGAGCGGGGTCGCACCATCGGCCAGGTGCGCCATACCACGGTCAACGACGCCGGCTGCGAGCATGGTTTTCGGCGGGATCCGCAAACCGGCAACTGCGGTAACCTAACCGCGCCGCGATCAAAATTTGCCGGCGCACTTAATTGTACGATGTGGCAGAGTATGTAACGTGATAGACGTGTTCAAGGTCGACATACAATCAGGCGACTCTGCCGATGCCGATGCGCGCATAGCGACAAGAGTCCATTTCGCAGATTGCAGATTATGAGTCATTCAAACACCGCCTGGATCATCACAGTCGTCGCGCTCGCAAGCGCCGCAACTTTGGCGCTATGGTATTTTGCTCCGCAGACCGAGCAGCCGCCCGACGTTGCCGCGCCGGTCATTCCCGCGCCGGACGATATCCCGCCCGACAAACCGCTACACCCACTGCACACCGTTTCTGACGGCGAGTCGTATAGCCTCGTCGACTTGCCTCCGTTGAATGACAGCGACGGCTACTTTGCGCTCGCGCTGGCGGATGTATTCGGTAATGACATCAAAGATCTGCTCGTCAAATCGGGGTTGATTGAGAAGGTCGTAACAACGATCGACAACCTGCCCCGCAGCCATGTTGCCGAGCGGGTCCGGCCGCTGCAGCGGATCCCCGGGTCTTTTCAGGCGGAACTGCAAGACGGCGAAGATGTTTTCACCATCCGGCCGCAGAACTTCGCCCGCTATGAGCCACTCGTCGACCTCGTGACAAACGCCGATATCGATCACGTCGTTGCGACCTATCGCCGTTTCTACCCTTTGTTGCAACAAGCCTACATTAACCTCGGTTATCCCGATGGTTATTTCAACGATCGTGTTGTCGAGGTCATTGATCATCTGTTGGCGACACCGCAACCGGATGGACCCGTGCTGTTGACTCGGCCGCACGTCCTTTACGAGTATGCCGACCCGGACCTAGAAGCCTTGTCGAGCGGCCAGCAGCTACTGCTAAGAATGGGCGAGCAAAATGCCCTGCGCATGATGAAATTCTTTCGTGACATACGCTCGCGCATTGCCTGAGACAGTCATGGCCGGCGGATGCAGTTGCGGTCCTCATTTGTACTGAAAAATCTGGCTCTCGATTGTCCTATCGAAGAACGCTATAAGTGCTTTTATGAGCCGACAAGATCAAGTGGAAACGCTGCCTGCGAGGCGCCAGGCTGGTGTATGCCTGCACATCACGTCGCTGCCCGGCCATTACGGTATCGGCGAGATTGGTGCGCAGGCGCTGCGATTTGTCGACACGCTGCAAAAGATGCAGCTCGGGGTCTGGCAGATCCTGCCCACCGGCCCGACCGCCTTCGGCGACTCGCCGTATCAGCCGCTGTCTACGTTTGCGGGCAACGAGCTACTCATTGACGTCGCCGGTCTCGTCGAACTGGGCCTGCTGCGTGGCGCCGAGATGCGCAGTCTTGAGGACCTGCCAGAACACGCTGTCGATTACGGCGCGCTGATTCCCCTGAAAAGTGAGCTCCTCAAGATCGCGGCCAGTCGATTCGACGCGATGGCGGATAGCACGCTCAAAGCTGAATGCGACGACTTCCTCGAGCATAACGACGCACAATGGCTGCACGACTACGCGTTGTTTCGCATCCTCAAGACGCAGCACGGCGAGCAAGCCTGGCCCGAGTGGCAGCCGCATTTCGTTCATCGTGACAGCAAAGCGATGCAGAGGCTCGAAGCGTCGACCGCCGCCGACATTGAGGCGATCAAAATCATACAGTTCCTGTTCCACTGTCAGTGGCGCCAGTTCAGGGACTACGCCAACGCTAACGGCATTCTGTTATTCGGTGATATGCCGATCTACATCGCGCTCGACAGTGCCGATGCCTGGGCCAACCCCGAGATCCTGCAGATCGACAACAAGGGGCGCCCGGCGTGCGTCGCCGGCGTGCCGCCGGATTATTTCAGCAAGGATGGGCAGTTATGGGGCAATCCGCTGTATGCCTGGGAGGCGCACGCAGCCAGTGGCTACCGCTGGTGGGTAGAGCGCTTGCAGGCCTCGGTCGAACTTGTCGATATCGTTCGCATCGACCACTTCCGCGGCTTCGAAGCTTACTGGGCAGTGCCGACCGGAGCCGAAACCGCGAGACTCGGCGAATGGATTCCAGGCCCAGGGAACGCCATTTTCGACGCGATGGAGGATGCGCTGGGGCCGTTACCCATCGTCGCCGAAGACCTCGGCGTCATTACGCCCGAAGTCGAAGCGCTCAGGCAGCGCTATCACATCCCTGGCATGGTCGTGCTGCAGTTCGATGTGGTCAAGAAGAAATTCGATCTCGAAAAAGTCGTTGCAAACAGTGTCTGCTATACGGGCACGCACGACAACGACACGACGATTGGCTGGTTTAAAGGCAGCCCCGACGACAACCGCTCCGCAAGAGAGATCCGGAAAACCCGTAAAGCCGTCCTGCGCCTGACTGACGGCACAGCCGAGACGATCCACATCGACCTGATAAAGGCAGCGTTTTCCACCCGGGCACGTCTCGCGATTGCACCGTTGCAGGATTTTCTCGGACTGGGCTCGGACGCTCGGATTAATACACCCGGCAGATCGGGAAATAACTGGCGTTGGCGCGTCAGGGCTGATCAGCTAAGCGATGAATTCTGTGATCGCGTGTCCAATTTGGTGCAGGCGTCCGGCCGCAGCCTGTCTGGTTGACGCGCGTCGCATATTCTCGGGATATACACAACTCGTTGCCGCAACTCTGGCAGACTAGAGGCGATGTAGGATGGAGCCGGAGAAGCCCAGCATGCCCAAGACCGCACAAGCCGATGAAACCCGTTTTGTCAGCCGCATTACCCGCGAGACGCTCGCGCTCGTACTTGCGGGTGGGCGGGGCTCGCGACTGCGCGAATTGACGACGTGGCGAGCCAAACCTGCGCTTTTTTTTGGCGGCAAATACCGGATCATCGATTTCCCGCTGTCGAATTGCATCAATTCGGGCGTTCGCCGCATCGGCGTCCTCACCCAATACAAAGCGCATTCTCTGATCCGGCATCTCGTCCGGGGCTGGTCCTGGTTCCAGGCCGGCGCCGGCAGACAGGAATTCGTCGATATTCTGCCAGCCTCGCAGCGGGTTGGTGGCGAGTGGTACCGGGGCACCGCCGACGCCGTCTATCAGAACCTCGACATTATTCGTACGCACGCGCCGCGCTTCGTATTGATTCTGTCCGGCGACCATATCTATAAGATGGACTACGGGCCGTTCCTTGCGGCCCACGCCGAGACCGGCGCGGACATGACGATTTGCTGCATCGAGGTGCCGCTCGCCGAGGCCGCCGGCGCACTGGGCGTGATGACGGTCGACGAGACAGGTCGCATCATCGGCTTCGATGAGAAGCCCGAGAAACCCAATTCGATTCCGGGCAATCCGGACCTGTGCCTTGCCTCGATGGGTAATTACATTTTCAACACCGAGTTTCTTTACCAGCAGTGCATCAAGGACGCCGATACGCCAGGAACACAGCACGACTTCGGCCGCAATGTCATCCCGGCGATCATCAAGGACTACCAGGTATACGCGTATCCGTTTCGTGATTCCGAGACTGGCCAGCAGGCGTACTGGCGCGACGTGGGTACGCTGCAGGCGTATTGGGAGGCGAACATGGAGATGGTTTCCGTGACGCCGCAATTGAACCTTTACGACCAGATCTGGCCCGTGTACACGCACCAGCTGCAGGCGCCACCCGCGAAGTTCGTCTTTGACCACGAGAACAGGCGCGGCGAAGCCATTCAGTCGATGGTCTCGGCGGGTTGCGTCGTGTCGGGTGCCCATATCGACAACTCGCTGCTGTTTTCACGGGTTATCGTGCGCTCCTACAGCACCGTCACAGAGTCAGTCGTCCTTCCGGAGGTCGACATCGGCCAGAATTGCCATATCAGTCGGGCCATAATCGACCGGGGCACCAATATCGAGGCCGGCACCATCATTGGCCAAGATCACGACGCGGACAGGGAACGTGGCTTCCGTGTCACCGAAAGCGGGCTGACCCTCGTGACTGCCGACATGCTCGGGCAACACCTCCATTTCACGCGCTAGTGAAGGTGCCCGGCTATCGGTACGAAGCACGTCATATTTGTTGCGGCCGAGAACGGCGCCCTGGCCGGTGGGAAGGTCGGTGGCGTCGGCGATGTCGTCCGTGACCTGCCCGCGGCGCTAACCCGACTCGATTGGTCGACGACGGTAATCACACCTGCGTACGGGATATTCGCGAAATCCAGCGGCGCCAGGAAGCTCGATCCGGTTGACGTTATGTTTCGAGGCGATCGAAAAACCGTCAGCGTCTATGAAGTTCCCGGCACAGACAGCGCTGTGCGCAACATCGTCTTCGAGCACGATTTGTTCTCACCGCTGGGTCCGGGCCAGGTGTATGCCGAGCTCGAATCGGAAGCACCGTTCGCAACCGACGCCAGCAAGTTCGCATTTTTCGGCGTGACCGCAGCAGCGTGGATCAACCAGCTGCCGGCTCTGCCCGACGTCGTGCATCTGCACGACTGGCACGCGGCCTTCTACTGCTTGCTGCGCAACTTTGCGCCAGAGTATGAACGTCTGCAGGACGTGCACACCGTGTTCACAATCCATAATCTGGCCTACCAGGGGACGCGGCCGCTTGCAGGCGACGAGTCCTCACTTGCGGAGTGGTTCCCTGGGTTGAACTATGATACGGCGATTGTGCGCGACCCCCACGCAACCGATTGCCTGAATCCGATGGCGCTGGCGATTCGCACGGCGGACAAGGTCAGCACGGTCTCGCCGACTTACGCGAACGAAATACGCCGGCCCAGTGACCCGTCACGTGGCTTTATCGGTGGCGAAGGCCTCGAGGTTCAGCTTGAGAATGCGGCAAAAGCAAACCGGCTCGTCGGCATTCTCAACGGCTGCGGGTACGAGAGTAACGGGATTCGGCGCCCACGCTGGAAACGGATGATGTCGCTGGCAAATGAGCAAGTCGCGACGTGGCTCGAAAGCGGCCAGAACAGCGAGGTACACAAACTCGCGCTGTCGCGACTTAAGTCACTGCGCCAGCGGCGCCCGAATCATGTCCTCGTGAGCGTTGGCCGGCTCGTGCGGCAGAAAGTCAGCCTGTTCCTCGAAAAGCTTGCCGACGGCCGCACGGCACTCGAGCATATCGCCGACAGTCTCGACGCTGAAGGCGTGCTGATCCTGCTCGGGAGCGGCGAATCGAACCTCGAACAGCAGGTCTTCGCGGTCGCAGAGCGCTGCGAAAGCCTGCTTTTTCTGCGCGGGTTCTCGGAGACACTGGCCGATCCTTTATATCGTGTAGGCGACCTGTTCCTGATGCCGTCGAGTTTTGAGCCCTGCGGCATCAGCCAGATGCTGGCGATGCGCGCCGCGCAACCGTGCGTGGTGCACAACGTTGGCGGCCTCTCTGACACGGTCAAGGATGGCAAGACCGGTTTCGTATTCGGTGGTAAGGACCCTGAGGAACAGGCAGCCGAATTTGTGGCAACCGTACAGCGCGCCCTCGAGCTTAAGAGCCGTGATCACGATCGCTGGCAGACGCTGTGTATTCGTGCAGCCTCCGAGCGCTTTGACTGGCGCCGATGTGCCGCACAGACGGCAGAGTTATTGTATGCACCCTGATACCGACTTGACTGGGCATGTTGATGCCTACGCGGCGCTGGTGCAGGGCCGACACTACGATCCTTTTGCCGTGCTTGGCCTGCATCGGGCCGGCAATTTGCGGATTGTGCGTACTTTGCAGCCGCAGGCGCAAAACGTCGACCTCATCGACGTTAACGGTGACCTGCTCGTCGTCATGGAGCGCATTCATCCTGACGGCCTGTTTGCTGCGGTAATGCCGTCGCGCAAACGTCGTTACCTGTTGCGCATCACAATGCATAACGGTGACGTCTACGACATTGAAGACTGCTACCGGTTTCCGACGACGCTCGGCGATCTCGACCTGTATCTGCTCGGCGAGGGATCGGACCGCAAGATCTATGAGAAGCTCGGCTCGCAGCTGCGCGAGATCGAAGGAATCAGCGGTACGCGATTTGCTGTTTGGGCGCCCAACGCAACGCGTGTCAGTGTGATCGGCGACTTCAATGACTGGGATGGCCGCCGACACGTGATGCGACTGCATCCGGCCAACGGCATTTGGGAGATTTTCATCCCAGGCGTTGCCGCCGGCGCTCGCTACAAATATGAGCTGCTCGATCAGGACGGGCGACTGCTGCCATTCAAGACAGACCCGTTCGCCAGGTACCACGAACCGCCCCCGGGCAACGCATCGATAGTCTACGCGAGCGACTACGATTGGCACGATACGGACTGGACAGCACACCGAACCATGTTTCCGGCGCTCGACCAGCCCGTCAGCATCTACGAAGTGCATCTGGGTTCCTGGCGCCGCAAAGCCGATGACGGTCACCGCTACCTGAACTTCCATGAACTCGCCGACGAGCTTGTCGATTACGTCGCCGCTATGGGGTTTACGCACATCGAGTTTCTGCCCGTTGCGGAACATCCGTTCGATGGCTCATGGGGATACCAGCCTATCGGAATGTTTGCACCGACGCAGCGCTTCGGCGAGCCGGACGATTTCCGCTACCTCGTCGATCGCTGCCACGGCGCGGGTATTGCGGTCATCGTCGACTGGGTCCCAGCGCACTTCCCCAGAGACGAACATGGTCTCAGGCGATTCGATGGCACGGCGCTGTATGAACATGAAGACCCGCGCAAGGGCGAACATGCCGACTGGGGCACCATGATTTTCAATTTCGGGCGCCGCGAAGTCGTTAACTACCTGATCGGCAGCGCTTTGTACTGGATCGACGAATTTCATATCGATGGCATTCGCGTCGATGCGGTTGCGTCGATGCTGTATCTCGATTACTCGCGCAAGGAGGGCGAGTGGATTCCGAATGAGTATGGCGGCAATGAAAACCTCGAAGCGGTTGCGTTTCTGCGCAACCTGAACAAGGAAATACACGCGCACGGCGCCGTGTCTTTTGCCGAGGAATCGACAGCCTGGCCCGGTGTTTCGCAACCGGTCGACGCTGGTGGTCTCGGTTTTACTTTTAAGTGGAACATGGGCTGGATGAATGACACATTGTCCTATATGTCCGAAGACCCTGTGCACCGAAAACATCATCACGACAAGATGACATTCGGGCTTGTGTACGCTTTCAACGAAAATTTCGTCCTACCGCTGTCACACGATGAGGTCGTGCACGGCAAAAGTTCGCTGCTGAACCGGATGCCCGGCGACGATTGGCAACGCTTTGCGAATCTGCGCGCTTACTATGCGAACATGTATGCGCATCCGGGCAAGAAACTGCTGTTCATGGGCAGCGAACTCGCGCAGCGCCAGGAATGGAGTCATGACCAGTCACTCGACTGGCATCTGCTCGACTACCCGAGTCACAGCGGCATACAGCAACTCGTACGCGACCTGAACCGGCTGTATCGAGAGACCCCGGCTCTGTATGAAATCGATTTTTCCGGCGCCGGTTTCGAGTGGATTGACTGGGGCGATAGGGACAACAGTATTCTGTCATGGATACGCCGGGACAAATCCGGAGGCTCCGTTATATGCGTCACCAACTTCACGCCGGTCGTTCGCGAGAATTTCCGACTCGGTACGCCGCAGTCCGGTGATTATGGTGAATTGCTGAATACCGACGCTTCACGCTACGGCGGCAGCGGCATCACGAACACCGGACTCATCGCGCAATCCGATGGTGCCCACGGCCGACCACATTCGCTGCGCTTGACGCTACCGGCACTCGCAACACTTATACTAGGACCCGTACAGCCGGTTGACGGCAGCTGAAGGAGAGACACTGAATGCCCGCTCGTTCTGAGACAAGCACAGGGATTGGCGACATCGAGCTACTGCAAGCACCCGACTTGCCAATGACGGCTGACGCAATACTTAAGGACTTCACGCATTACTTCGGGCGCATGCTCGGTCGGCGCACGATCCGTGCGAAGTCGCCTTTTCTGTACCAGGCCGTCGTCTACGCGGCTCGCGATCGCCTGATGGAACGCTGGGCTCGGACCCGCATGGCGACCGAGCGTGATCACAACCGGCGTACAGCATACCTGTCGCTTGAGTTCCTGATGGGGCGCCTGCTGCGCAATGCGCTGCTGAATCTCGGAATCGAGCACGAGACTGCCGAGGCGCTCGAGCGCCTCGGGCTTGACCTCGAGGATGTTTATGACCGCGAACAGGACGCGGGGCTCGGCAACGGCGGTCTCGGTCGTCTCGCCGCCTGCTTTCTCGACAGCTGCGCGACACTGGCACTGCCTGTCACAGGCTATGGCATCCGCTATCACTATGGCATGTTTCACCAACGCATCGAAAACGGTCACCAGGTCGAGGAACCGGATTCCTGGCTACGCGAAGGATTTCCGTGGGAAATCGAACGCATCGAATTTGCCCGCACAGTGCAGTTTGGCGGCCGCACGAGAACTTACATTGACGCGCAGGGCCGCGAGCGATTTGCCTGGGTTGATACGCAGGACGTATTCGCGATTCCCTATGACATTCCGATTCCAGGCTACAGAAACGGTGTCGTCAATACACTGCGGCTCTGGTCAGCCGCAGCCACCGACGAATTTGACCTCGAGGAATTCAATGCGGGCAGTTACGCCGATGCCGTTGCATCGAAAAACATGGCCGAGAACATCACGATGGTCCTGTATCCGAACGCAACGACCGAAAACGGCCAGGAGCTGCGCCTCAGGCAACAATACTTCCTGGCCTCCGCCAGCCTGCAGGACATGCTGCGGTTCTGGACCGACAACCACGGCGACGACTTCAGCGACTTCGCCGCCAAACATTGTTTTCAGCTGAACGACACGCATCCTGCTGTTGCGGTCGCCGAACTGATGCGGCTGCTCATCGACGAACACGGTCTGCGGTGGGACGACGCCTGGCAGATTACGAACAGCACGATGGCCTATACCAACCATACGCTTTTGCCCGAGGCGCTCGAGATGTGGCCCGTATCGATGTTCCGGCGCCTGCTGCCACGCATCCTCGACATCATCTACGAAATCAATGCTCGCTTCATCAGCGAAATCAGCCGTCGCTGGCCTGGCGATAACGAGCGCATTCAGCGTATGTCGCTGATCCAGGAAGGCAGCGATCCGATGATCCGTATGGCGTATCTTGCCATCGTCGGCAGCTTCTCGGTGAATGGCGTCGCCGAATTGCATTCCAAACTCCTGGTCGACGGACTGTTTCACGACTTCGCCGATCTGTGGCCGGATAAATTCAACAACAAGACCAACGGTGTGACGCAAAGGCGCTGGCTCGCCGCGTGCAATCCAAAGCTCGCGCAACTGATCACGGACAAGATCGGCTCCGGCTGGGTAACCGAGCTTACGGAGCTCAAGCGACTGGCCGAATTCGCCGATGACGAGGACTTCCAGCAGCAGTGGCGCCAGATCAGATTGGCGAACAAGGTGCGATTGGCCCGCGACATCGAGGCAAGGACCGGGTTGTCTGTTGGCACCGAAATGCTGTTCGACGTGCAGGTGAAGCGTATTCACGAGTACAAACGCCAGCTGTTAAACGTTCTTCACGCCGTACATCTATACGATCGCATTCGACGCGGTGACGGTGACGGCCTCGTGCCGCGCGCGGTCATTATCGGTGGCAAGGCCGCACCCGGCTACGTCATGGCGAAAAACGTCATCAAAAGCATCAGCAATGTCGCCAGGGTGATCAACTCCGATCCGGCGATGCATGACCGCCTGCGCCTCATCTTCTATCCCGACTACAATGTTTCCGCGATGGAGCACATTTGCCCTGCGGCAGACCTGTCCGAGCAAATTTCGACGGCCGGCAAGGAAGCTTCGGGCACGGGGAACATGAAGTTGATGATGAACGGTGCGATTACGATAGGTACGCTCGACGGTGCTAATGTTGAGATTCGCCAGGCCGTTGGCAGCGACAACTTCTTCCTGTTCGGTCTTACGGTTGATGAGATCAATGACATGCGTGGCCAATACGATCCACAGGCGATCATCGAGGCGGACGAAGATTTTGTACGTGTCATGCAATTATTGGAAAGCGGCCACTTCAATCGCTTCGAGCCCGGCGTGCTTGATGCTGTCATTCAGTCGATCCGCGAACCGGCGGACCTGTGGATGACGGCTGCCGACTTTCGCAGCTACGTCGACGCCCATGAGGCTGCCGGTTGCGCTTATCAGGACCGGCAACGCTGGACCAGGATGAGCATCCTGAACACGGCGTGCTCCGGGACCTTCTCAACCGATCGCACGATGCGCGATTACAACGCGGATATCTGGAAGCTCGAACCGATCAAGCTCAATAGCAAATGATGCGCGGCGGTCGTCCTGCCCCGCTCGGCGCAACCGCGGACGGCAAGGGCACGAATTTCGCCCTTTATAGCAGTGCTGCTGAGCGCGTCGAGCTGTGCCTGTTTGACGCGTCGGGCCGCCAGACTGGCGAGCATGATCTGCCGCGATGCGTTGATGGTATCTGGCACGGTTATCTGCCCGACTGCAGACCCGGGCAACGCTACGGTTATCGCGTGCACGGCCGTTACGCGCCCGACGAGGGACTGCGCTGTAATCCCGCCAAATTGCTGCTCGATCCTTATGCGCGCGAACTCAACGGCAAGTTTGCCTGGCATGACGCGGTTTTTGATTACGACCTGGACGATGAGAATGGCGCTCTGCGTATCAACACTCAAGACAGCGCGCCGTACGTGCCGAAGAGCGTAGTCCGAAAAAAATTCGACGAGCGCGCGCCGGCGCGTCCGGGCATTCCGTGGGCCGAGACGATCTTTTACGAGGTCAACGTGCGTGGTTACACGATGCTGCACCCGGCCCTCGATGACTCCGTTCGCGGCCGATTCGAAGGTATGCGACACAAAGAGGTTCTCGATTATCTCAGGGCGCTTGGCATTACTTCGATTGAGCTGATGCCCGTGCACGCGTTTATCGACGAGCACCATCTCGCGAAACGCGGGCTGCGCAATTTCTGGGGTTACAACTCGGTGTCGTTCTTTGCGCCGACACTACGTTATGCCCGGTCCGATGCGATCACCGAATTTCGTGACATGGTGCGCGCGATTCACGATGCCGGCCTGGAAGTGATACTTGATGTCGTTTACAACCATACCGGCGAGAGTGATGGTCTTGGTCCTACGCTCTGCTTTCGCGGTATCGATAATCTAAGTTATTACAGCACTGAGCCAGGCCAGCCCGGCGTATACATCAACGACACAGGCTGCGGCAATACCTTAAACGTCGATCATCCGCGCGTTCGCCAGCTGGTCCTCGACAGCATCCGGTACTGGCATGTGGACATGGGTATTGACGGCTTTCGATTTGATCTGGCGCCGGTCCTGGGCAGGCATGATCACGGCTACTCATCGTCACACCCGATGCTGGTCGAGATTTCTGAAGACGACCAGCTACGTGACGCGAAGCTGATCGCCGAGCCCTGGGATCCGGGGCCTGGCGGCTACCAGCTCGGCGCGTTTCCAGAGCGCTGGGCCGAATGGAATGACCGGTATCGCGATACTGTGCGTCGATTCTGGCGTGGCGATGATGGCGTCGGCGCGGAATTGGCACATCGCTTGCGTGGCTCTGCCGACATATTCGAACATAGCTCGCGGCCGCCCACGGCCAGCGTCAATTTTGTCAGCAACCATGACGGCTTCACGCTTGCGGACGTCGTCAGTTATGAGCACAGGCATAACGAGGCCAATGGCGAAGATAACCGTGACGGGCATGCTCACAACTACAGCCGCAATTACGGTGTCGAAGGCCAAACGGACGATCCCGATATCAAAGCGACGCGAAGGCAACAGCGCCTGAATATGCTGGCGACACTACTCGTGTCTCAGGGCACGCCACTGCTTCTCGGCGGCGACGAGTTCGGCAACTCACAGGATGGCAACAACAATGCGTATGCGCAGGACAATGACATCGGCTGGGTTGACTGGTCGGGTCTTACGAAAGACGCGGCTTTCACCGAGCAGGTCCGGACTCTGATCACACTGCGTCGCACGACACCGCTTCTGCACTTGCCATTCTTCGTGCATGGCAGCCTGAGAACGGACCACCTCACCGTCGAGATCCGGTGGCTCAATGCGCAAGGCGATGAAATCGCAGATCACGAATGGTCAGCAGTTCGGGCGAAGAATGTGCTGATTACGGGTCAGGACGCGAGCGGCAAAAGATCTGCGGCAGCAATTCTGATCAATGGGATGAACGACTCGAGCGATTTCGACGTACCGTTCGCCCATGCTGCTGGCCCGTGGCGTCTCGTATTTGCGAGTGCCAGGAATAGCGAATTAATCGGGCGGGTCGCCTCGATACCGGGTCAATCGACTGCCATTCTGCTTACCGCAGATACTTAGCGGCCGACAATGATGCTTAGCATTACATCTCTTGCTGCGCACGCGCAGCGTTGGCCAGCGGCAGATTTATCGCAGATAGCGACCAATCCTGGAGGACATTCTATGCCCTGGCGCGCTCGGCGTCGTTCTATTACCCGTTCGCGTTTTTCGACTGCGGACCAGTCACCGGTGAGAAATGCCTGCTTTTCGAGTTCCTCCAGTGACGTGAGCGATCCGCAACCGGCAATCAGAATCGAAGTCAGCACCACCGCAATGAATTTCATGAACCATCCCTCCACATCCGTATGACGTTTGCTGATGATTCTTTGGTACGCCTTTAACCCATTGCTATCTTTGAAACGGTCCGCAGTTACTGGTTACAGATTTGCGCGGAGCTGTTGCTTGCGTTTTGGCAACAGGCATGAATCGTCGCTCGCGCGTGTCGTCGGTATGTTGTGGAAATAAAACAACGCTCTCAACATAAGCTGAAAAATGTGAACCCCGTCACAGGATGTGTCGAATTGTGGTTGGTTTTGCACCAATATGCGCGGAGCTTGCAGCAGCCGGAATCGCGCTCGTTTATGTTGGCAGCGGGAGTCGAGTCGTGTATTTGACCCGGCGCAGCACGAACGTGGAGCTCGCGGATCGCACGGCTGCATGCTTAAGGATTTGCGTATTCAGGAATTGATTATAGTCTTCCATATCCTTAACGACGACGTGCAGCACATAGTCGCGCTCACCTGACACGGAATAACATTCGCTGACTTCGGGCAACAGGGCGACGTGACGCTCGAAATCGTGTCGATTCTTATCGGTGTGCTCGGTCATTGCGACCGCGAGCTGTACCTCAATGTGAAACCCGGCCAATCGCGGATTCAGCACCGCGACCTGCTGCTCGATCAGGCCGCTGGCTTCGAAATCCCGAATGCGGCGCCAGCACGAGGTCCGTGACATGCCCGCGATGTCCGCAAGCTCGCTCTGGCTGCGCGTTGCATCGGTCTGCAACGCATCGAGCAGGCGCAGGTCGGCCCTTGATAACTGCATTGAAATAATATCGCAGAAAACTCACATGATTTGCAACTTTTGTTGCACATTTTGTGCGAAAAACACCATACTTGGGCAATATACCCGCAAGAAACGCGCATACTGCGGAAAAGTTCTGGACCAAGCCAAGGGAGCGCGTCATGCCCGAATTATTCGAAAACCCGATGGGGCTCGATGGCTTCGAGTTCGTCGAATTCGCCTCGCCCACTCCGGGCGTCCTCGAGCCGGTCTTTCACTTGCTCGGTTTCGAAGCCGTCGCGCGACATCGATCGAAGCAGGTCACTTTATATCGTCAGGGCGATATCAATTTTATTCTCAATGAGGAACCGGGCAGCCTGGCGGCATACTTCGCCCAGGAGCATGGGCCGTGTGCCTGCGGCATGGCGTTTCGCGTCAAGGATGCTCATCACGCCTATAATCGGGCGCTTGAGCTTGGTGCACAGCCGATCGACATTCCAACGGGCCCAATGGAGCTGCGCCTGCCGGCGATCAAAGGTATCGGCGGTGCCCCGCTGTATCTGATCGACCGCTACAAGAAGGGCAGCACGATCTACGACATCGACTTCGAATTCTTCGACGGCGTCGAACGGCATCCAGAGGGCTGCGGCTTCAGGGAGATCGATCACCTTACCCATAATGTCTATCGTGGCCGCATGCAGTTCTGGGCCGACTTCTATGAGCGGCTTTTCAATTTTCGCGAGATTCGTTACTTCGACATCAAGGGCGAGTACACGGGCCTGTTTTCCAAAGCGCTGACAGCACCTGACGGCCGCATCCGCATCCCGCTGAACGAGGAAGCCTCGCAGGGCACAGGACAGATCGAGGAATTTCTGATGGCCTACAACGGCGAGGGCATCCAGCATATCGCGCTGAGTTGCGATGATCTCGTAACGTGCTGGGATCGCCTCAAAGAGCGCGGCCTCAAATTCATGACGCCGCCGCCCGCTGCTTACTACGAGATGCTGAACGAGCGCCTGCCCGGACACGGTGAACCGGTCGACGAATTGCAGCCGCGAGGCATACTGGTCGACGGTTCGACAGAGGGAGGCGATCCGCGCCTTTTGCTGCAGATCTTTTCCGAGAATATGATCGGCCCGGTGTTCTTCGAATTCATTCAACGCAAGAAGGACGAGGGCTTCGGTGAGGGCAATTTCAAGGCGTTGTTCGAGTCCATCGAGCGTGATCAGGTCGCTCGCGGAGTCATCGGTAATGAGACCGGCAAATCCGGACAGGAGATCTCATGAAGCTCAAGCGTATTCACCACGTCGCGTATCGCTGCAGAGACGCCAAAGAGACGGTCGAGTTCTATGAGCGCGTGCTGCAGATGGACTTTCTACTGGCGTTTGCCGAAGACCAGGTGCCGTCGACGAAGGAGCCCGACCCGTATATGCACATCTTTCTCGATGCCGGCATGGGTAACGTACTGGCATTTTTCGAGCTGCCGACGCAACCCGAGATGGATCGCGATCACAACACGCCGCAGTGGGTGCAGCACCTCGCGCTCGAGCTGGACGACTACGAGGCGCTGCTCGCAGCCAAATCGCATATTGAAAGCGAAGGTATCGACGTGCTCGGACCCGTCGACCACGGCATTTTCCAGTCGATCTACTTCTTCGACCCGAACGGACACCGACTCGAGCTCGTCGCCAACACGCAGACGCAGGAACAACTCGACGAGCTCAAGCGTGTCGCTCCCGACATGCTCGAGGAATGGAGCCGGACAAAAAAGGCGCCTCGTCACGCGGCCTGGCTGCATGAGCTCGAATTCCGGGGCAACCAATAATGAAACTGGCCACTCTTAAAGACGGTCGTGACGGCCGGCTCGTCGTCGTATCCCGCGATCTGGCACGCTACCTGCCCGCGACTGACGTCGCGCCTACATTACAGGCAGCGCTCGACGACTGGGCCAACACGCGGCCGGGACTCGAAGCGATCGCTGCAGAGCTCGAATCCGGATCGATCGGCGACGCGTTCGACGAGGCCGCCTGCGCATCGCCGCTGCCACGCGCCTATCAGTGGGCCGACGGCTCGGCCTACGTTAACCATGTCGAACTGGTGCGCAAAGCGCGCGGCGCCGTGATGCCGGACAGCTTCTGGACCGATCCGCTGATGTACCAGGGCGGATCAGATGCGTTTCTCGGCCCTCGCGATGACATTCCGGTCGGTGACGAGGCCTGGGGGATCGACTTCGAAGCCGAAGTGGCCGTCATCACCGACGATGTACCCATGGGTGTCGGTACCGCGGACGCCAGCAAGCACATCCAGCTGATCATGCTCGTCAACGACGTCTCGCTGCGGGGGCTGATACCGGGCGAGCTCGCCAAGGGCTTCGGCTTTTTCCAGTCCAAGCCCTCGAGCGCGTTCTCTCCGGTTGCCGTAACCCCCGATGAGCTCGGCGACGCGTGGCGCGATGACAAGGTGCACCTGCCGCTGCTGTCATCGCTCAACGGCGAGCCGTTCGGCAGGCCGGAGGCCGGTGTCGACATGACGTTCAACTTTAGCCGGCTCGTCGCCCACGCTGCGAAAACGCGGCCGCTGGCTGCCGGCACGATCATTGGCTCGGGCACCGTGTCAAACAAGCTCGACGGCGGCCCGGGCAAGCCGATTGCCGAAGGCGGTGTCGGATATTCCTGCATCGCCGAGATCCGCACGATCGAAACGATCGAATCGGGTACACCAGTGACCTCCTTCATGAAGTTCGGCGACAAAGTGCGCATCGAGATGCACGACGCCGACGGCAAATCGATCTTCGGCACGATCGAGCAGACCGTCGTCCGCTACACCGGGTAAAATGCCCCCGTGACGATCAAACTTTACAGCTACTGGCGCTCGTCGGCTGCCTATCGTGTGCGCATCGCCCTGAATTTCAAAGGCCTTGAGTACGAAACGGTACCCGTCTCGCTGGCACCGGGCGTGTCCGAACATCGCAAAGAAGACTATCGGGCGATCAATCCGCAGATGCTCGTACCATTTCTGGACGATGGTCGAGTAGCCATCGGTCAGTCGCAGGCGATCCTCGAGTACATCGAGGAAGCCTATCAGGATCCGCCGTTGCTGCCGCAGTCGATCGAGCAGTGCGCGCAAGTGCGGGCGTTCTGCAACATCATATGTTGTGACATTCATCCGCTGAATAATTTGCGTGTCCGTACGTATCTGAAGGAGTCGCTCGGAGCAAATAAAGATGAGGTCCGCGTCTGGTATGCGCACTGGATCTCTGCGGGCTTTGCTGCGGCAGAAGCGCTGATAAGCGATTACGCCGACGACGGTCCGTACGCGTTCGGCGCGGACGTCACGCTGGCCGACGTCTGCCTTGTGCCGCAGATGTACAACGCGTACGTCTACGACGTGCCGCTCGATGACTACCCCCGTCTCGTCGAGGTCGACGCGCAATGCAACCGCCTGCCGGCATTTGCTGCGGCGATTCCGGAAAAACAGCCCGATGCGCCAGCTTGATACGGGGTCGAGACCGGCATATAAGGAATGAGACGCTCCTTACCAGGAGCGCTTCGTCTATTTGGTGATGGGTGGAATGGACGGCGGCCATCCCTGGCCACCGCCCTGCGGGCGCACTTCGTGCGTCCAAAATCGCTCCCGGCGATTTTGTGAACCACCTTCGGTGCTTCCGATTCGCCCTGCCACACGGGTAAAGAAAAAGGGCACCCCGCTGGGGTGCCCTTTTTCTTTATTGGTGGTGATGGGTGGAATTGAACCACCGACCTGCGGGTTATGAGTCCGCCGCTCTAACCATCTGAGCTACATCACCGCTGATCGTGGCCCGCCACGCGGCTCGCGGGGTCGCAAATTGTCCGGCCGCGGTACTCGGCTGTCAAGGACAGCAGTATGCGTACGCACAGTAGCCTCCTATTAACCTAAAAGACATCGAGATCTCGGCCTAAAACGACTTCACCCGAGTATTTCTGGCGCACTTCCTCGAGAACCGTTTCCTCCGTCGATCCCCAGAACAGTACGTGGTACAGGACCAGCAGTTTAGGCTGCGCTCGTGTCGCCAGCTCGCCAAGTTCATGCGCCGACGTGTGATTCGTGCTGTGGTACTTCTGCCAGAACTCATCGCGCCGTGCGAAACCCGATACCGAGTACACTTCGTGAATCAGGATATCGGCGCCTTCGGCATTTTCCGCGACACGAGCATCGGGAGCCGCATCGCCAGATATCACGATGACACGATCGGGCGTCGTGAAGCGGTAGCCGAACGCATCTTCCCAGGTCCCGTGTCGCACGCGAAACGCCTCGACTTTAACGTTGACGTCCGCGTAGACGAGCCCTTCATCGATCTCGTGCGCATTCACACGCCAGCCCTGGTCGTTCGCCGGTTCAAGACCATCGACGCGATAGCGGATGTCGGCTTCGTAGGCCGCGAGCACGTGTTCTGCCATCCGGGCAATACCTTGCGGCCCGTAGAGTTCGAGCGGTTTATCGCGGCCCATCACCCAGGACGTCAGTATGAGGTCGGGCAGCCCGGCCGTATGGTCCGAGTGCAGGTGCGTCAGGAACGCGATTTCCAGCTTGTCAGTCTCGAGTCCTGCGATAGAACCGCCGTAGGCCGGCGACATCGCCGCCGCGCGCCGGACAATACCGGGTCCGAAGTCCACGAGGTATGGCGTGTCATTGACGACGATCGCGATCGCAGGGCCCGAGCGGTCAGGTTCGGGATTCGGCGTGCCGGACCCTAGCAGGACCACCTTCGTCGTAGTGGACGGCTCGAGGCTCGCGGCAGCCGCGGCAGCAGACAGTACGGCGAAGAACAATGCAAACAGGCAGGTAACTCGCATGGCTGCCGTATAATGCGCCCTTTCTCCGGCCCGGAGCAACGATGTTCGAAAATCCCGAAGTCGCTATTGACGAGTTGCCCGGAACCGATGATCTGGGCTGGCAGACACTGCATCCACTGTATGCTCGCCGGATCAGAGTTCAGGCGTTGATAGTCCTGGGAATCATCGTCGTTGCAATATCCGCAGTTAATTTCCTCCCACATATTCCGCTTTTGCCGATTGTCGTGCTCTATGTGCTTTGGTCGATTACCGCGATGGTGTCTCTGCTCTGGCCCGGCTTGTCAGTCCCGCGTCGCGGGTACGTGTTGCGCGACAAGGACATCGTATTTAGGAAAGGCGTGATCTGGCAATCAGTGACGGCCGTACCCTTCAATCGCATTCAGCATGTCGAGACGAGCAACACACCGCTCGATCGCCGCTTCGGGCTCGCGACGCTGCAACTTTTTACGGCGGGCGGCTCCGGCGGTGATCTGAAAATCGACGGCCTCGGCAAAGACATTGCCGAGCGGTTGCGTGTGTTTATTCTCGACAAGGCCGGGGCGAGTATTGAAAACGCCTGACCCGGGGACCTGGCGCCGCACGTCGCCGTTTGCCATCCTGTTCTTTATCGGCAGGATTCTGCGCCTGATCGCGAAGAACGCCTGGCAGTCGCTGGCACCACTATTTGCGTTGCTCGTGGCTTATCAGGGTGATCTCGTCAGTAAGCTGACGCTCGGTGGCATCGCTTTCGGCGTCGTGATTGCGACAGCTTCGCTGCTGAGTTACTGGTTCTTTCGCTACCGGATAAGCGATGACGCAATACTCATTCGTCAGGGCGTCATCAAGAAGAAGCAGCTCGATATCAAGTTTGACCGCATCCAGGGGATCAGCACGCAGCAGAATCCGGTGTATCGCGCACTGGGACTGGTCACCGTAAACTTCGACACGGCGGGCTCAGCCGGCAATGAAGGCAATCTGCCGGCGGTGACGCGTGCATTGGCCGATTCGTTGCGCGCCCGCATTGGCAAGAATCGGATTCCTGCAGACGGCGCCGGTAGCGAAGCCGGCGTCCGCGCGGCCGCGTTGTTACGGCTCGATTGGCGCGACATGGTTCGCATCGGGCTGGCCGATCGTCGTGCGCTGATCGTGTTTGCCGTGATCGGGCCGTTACTTGAAAGACTGGGAGACGACGCCGAACGCATCATCGCCAATTACGTTGAGCGAGCAGCAGATGGCGCCTTCCAGTTTGGCATGGCGGGTGGCATCACCATCATCATCGCAGTCATCGTCAGCGTGTTGCTGGTGCTGGCGCTGATCTCGGTCGGCGCCGCCTTCCTGCGCTTCCACAATTTCGAGCTGTGGCTCGATGGCAGCACGCTGCGTTCGCAGGGCGGATTGCTGACCCGCCATGAGCACTCGATGGATCTCGGCAAGATCCAGACGCTCAGGCTGCAGCAAGGTATCGTGCAACGCTGGCAAAGGCGCTTTCGCATGACGGCCCGTCAGGCGCTGGCCAGTGGCAAACAACGCAGCGGCAAGGTATTCATGATACCGGTCGTCACAGCAGAACTCGCTGATCGGCTGCGTGCGCGGTTTCTGCAGCCTGAAGCAGGACGATTGACGCAGGATCCGCGCAGCGATCAGTTCACTGCGGTCTCGCCCTATTACATGCGCTCGCGGATCCTGTTCATCGGTCTGCTGCCGGCCGTACTTGTCACAGTCGCGTTCAGGGAGTCATTTGGCGCGGCCGCCCTTTTCGTGATGCTCTGGCTGCCATTAGTTTCCGCTGCTGCATACCGAAGTTGGCGGCGCGCGGGTTTTGCCCACGACGACGACGAGATCGTGCGGCGTTCAGGACTGCTCGGCTACCGCACGGTCGGCCTGCTGTTTCGTAAGGTGCAGCGCGTAACCGTCACGCAGTCACGCTATCAGCGCAGAAAAGGCCTGGCCAGCCTGCGTATGCACATGGCGTCAGGCAGCGTACGCGTCCCGTACATCGAGCACGAGACAGCAAAGCGGCTGCGCGATTATATTCTTTATAAAGTCGAATCGAGCCGGCAAGCATGGCATTAATATCGTGATCGGCAAGGGCAATTTCGTTCTGCTACTGACGCTGCTGTTTTTGGGCGCCTGTACCGAGAACCTTGCCACCAATCGACCCTACATATTGACGACGGCAACGACGGGCGGCACTTATTATCCGGTCGGCGTCGCATTGGCGACGATCACCAAGGCGCAACTGTTCGAGACGGAAGGAATCAGCCTGTCGGCGATCAGCTCGGCCGGATCGATGGAGAACATCAAGCTGATGCGTGACAACCAGGCACAGTTTGCCCTGCTGCAAGGCATCTTCGCTGCCTGGGCATGGAAAGGCGATGGCCCCATCAGCCGCCCGCAGCCGTGGCTCAGGAGTATCGGTGCAATGTGGCAGAACACCGATCATTTCGTGCTGCTGACCGAGCTGACTACGGACGGAACGATCATGGACCTGGATACACTCGACGGACACCGCTTCGTACTCGGCGCAAGAAATTCGGGCGCTCAATGGAGCGGCGATCACATCCTCAGAAGCCTCGGTATCGACTACGAGAGCAAGTTCAGCCTGGCCTACATGGGCTATGGCCCAACGGCCGGCGCGATCCAGGATGGCACTATCGTGGGCATGAATATCCCGGCGGGCGTGCCTGTTACCGGCATCACGCGCGCATTTGCGATGGCCGGCGAAGAGCTGACACTGCTCAGGTTTTCCGACGATCACTTGACTCAGGTGAACGCCACATACCCGCTGTGGAGTCGCTACGTCATTCCCGCCAATACTTACCCCAACCAGCCGGAGGCTATTCAGACGATCGCGCATCCCAATGTCCTTGCGGTTCGTGCGGACATACCCGACGAGTCGGTGTACAAGATTACACGCGCCATCTTCGACAACCTCGCTGCGTTGCACGAAATTCACAAGGCGACGCGGGAAGTGACTCTGGACAATGCGCTGACCGGGCTTGGCGCGCCGTTACACCCGGGTGCCGCGCGCTACTACCGTGAACAGGGTATCGACATCCCGCCCGAACTCGTGCCGCCATGAAGACGACCGCGCTCAAGTGGGCTGCGGTCCTGTTTGCACTTTTCCACGTTTATAACAACTGGTACACCGCAGTATCGGAACTGTGGTTTGCTGCCATCCACTTCGGCGGCTTCGGCGCCCTGTGCGCATTGGCGTTTCATCGGCGGGAACAAGAGGTCCGGCGCGGATCGCTGCAGGAAGCGCTGAATGTTTCGTTGGCGCTGCTGTCTGTCGCAATCGCGGTCTATCTCATATTATTCGAGGACGCGCTGTACGCTCGTGAGGCGGAGTTCATTGCGAGCGACTACCTGTTCGCCACTGCATCTGTCCTGCTCGCGATAGAATTCGCCCGCCGCACAAGCGGTTGGTTCATGCCGGCGCTGATTATCGTCAGCCTGGCGTACATCCTGTTCGTCGGCAGGTTCGTGCCCGGAGTCTTTGCGTTTCCCGGACTCAGCATCGAGACCGTTCTTTACCGCAGCTACTGGAGCGGTGACGGGATGTTCGGCATGGTCGCAAATATCTCGGCGACTTTCGTCTTCATGTTCATCCTGTTCGGCGCATTTCTTCTCCGGTCTGGCGCTGGCGAGTTCATAGTTACGGTTTCGAGAAGCGTTGCCGGCCGCTATCAGGGTGGCGCGGGACACGTGGCCGTCGTCGGTTCGGGCCTGATGGGTTCGGTTTCGGGTTCGGCAGTTGCAACTACGGTATCCACCGGCGTCATCACGATTCCGATGATGATCCGCTCGGGGTTTGCGCCACGATTCGCCGCCGGTGTCGAAGCCGCGGCATCCACGGGTGGACAGCTCATGCCGCCGGTCATGGGCGCCGGTGCGTTCGTCATGGCAAGCTACACGCAGATTCCTTACCTGCAGATCATTGCGGTCTCGTTTCTGCCTGCACTGCTTTACTTTCTTACCGTGGGGTACTTCGTTCGCATCGAAGCGCGGCGGCTGAACCTTGTTGTCGGTACTGCCGATGGAGACCCATCAACCTTCGGAATCCTCAAGAGTGGCTGGCATTTTATTATTCCGCTCGCGGTGTTGATTGTTTCCCTGGTTGCCGGCTACACGCCGGTTCGATCGGCGACGTTTGCAATCTTCGCTGTTATTGCCGTCTCATGGTTCACGCATACGCCGATGAACCTTGAGCGTTGCGTGGACGCGATCCTCGATGCGCTGCGCATTATGGTGCCAACCGCTATTCTGCTGGTTGCGGTCGGTCTCGTCGTTAATGTCGTAACGACGACCGGTCTGGGCAATGCGTTTTCATTGATGATCGTCGACTGGGCCGGCGGTAACTTATTGCTCACGTTGCTGCTCGTCGCGTTTGCATCTTTGATCCTCGGCATGGGACTGCCCGTAACCGCCTCGTATATTGTGCTCGCAACGCTGGCCGCACCTGCACTTAATGACCTGATCAGTCAGACGGCGATGTTGGACGCGCTCCGTGCTCCGGATTTGCCCTCCAACATCCAGGCCGTCGTCGACCTGTTCGGCGGTAATCCCCTGCGTGCACTGACCGAAATGCCGACCGAAATGCGGCAACTTGTGCGCAGTGAGCTTGTTGACCCGACGCTTATTACGGGCATGCTGCTTAGCGCGCACCTGATCATTTTCTGGCTATCACAGGACAGCAACGTTACGCCGCCCGTCTGCCTCGTCGCTTTTACGGCGGCTGCTATCGCCGGCACAAGGCCGATGCGAACAGGCCTGACCGCCTGGAAAATCGCGAAGGGGCTGTACCTGATCCCGGTGCTGTTCGCCTTTACGCCGCTGATTACGGGCAGCTGGGCGGAACGGTTGACCGTGTTCGGTTTCGCCAGCCTCGGCCTTTACGCGCTCGCGGGAATCCTGCAGTGGCATCTGGAAGCAAGACTCAATGCGCTGACCGGCACGCTGCTGGTCGCCAGCGCTGCCTGCCTGCTCTGGACCCCGTTCGGAGTCCCGCTGCATCTGCTTGGCGCAGCGATACTGATCGGCGTCGTGACCTGGCAGCGCAGAACCGCTACACGTTGAAACGGAAATACATCACGTCGCCTTCCTGAACGATGTACTCCTTGCCTTCGAGACGCAGTCGGCCTGCCTCCTTCGCGCCGTGTTCGCCGCCACCGGCAACGAAGTCGTCATATGAAACTACTTCGGCACGGATAAAGCCTTTTTGAAAGTCGCTATGAACTTCGCCGGCAGCTTGCGGTGCAGTCGCGCCGATCCTGGTCGTCCAGGCGCGCACCTCTTTCGGACCCACTGTAAAAAAGGTCTGCAGGCCAAGCAGCCTGTAACCGCAGCGAATGACACGGTTGAGACCTGGCTCGTCGAAGCCGAGTTCGGACAGGAACTCCTGTTTGTCATCGGCACTGAGCACAGCCAGGTCGGCTTCGATCGCAGCACAGATTGCAACAACCTCGGCGCCTTCGGCTGCCGCGTATGCGCGCACGGCTTCGAGATGTAGGTTGTCTTCGAAACCGCCCTCGTCGACATTGGCAATGTACATCACGGGCTTTGCGGTAAGCAGGTGCAGCTCGCGCAGGATCTTGCGTTCGTTGTCGTCAAGCGAAAGCGCACGCACGGGCAGTCCCTGATCGAGATGTTCCTTAATTTTCTTGATCGTATCGCGAACATGAATATCTTCTTTCTTTGCCGTCTTCGCGTTTTTTTCGGCCTTGAACAATTGCTTCTCGACCGATTCGAGATCTGCAAGCGCGAGCTCGGTATTGATCGTCTCGATATCATCAACCGGATTGATGCTGCCCGACACGTGTGCCACGTCGTCATTCTCGAAACAACGCACGACATGGGCGATGGCGTGGGTCTCGCGGATATTGGCGAGAAACTGGTTGCCCAGGCCCTCGCCTTTTGACGCGCCGGCGACGAGACCGGCGATATCCACGAACTCCATGGTCGTCGGGATCGTCTTCTGTGGTTTAACGATGCTGGCCAGCACCTCGAGGCGCGGATCCGGAACCGGCACCACGCCGATATTCGGCTCGATCGTGCAGAACGGATAATTCTCGGCCGGGATTTCGGCCGCGGTCAGCGCATTGAAGAGCGTCGACTTGCCGACATTGGGCAGGCCAACGATGCCGCATGTGATCGCCACTCAATCGTCCTTCGTGTGCAATTGTTTCATCGCGGCACTTAGCCCGTCGTCGAGCAGCGTCGGCATCACGTCGATCGCTGCTTCGATATTCCGCTCTATCGCCGCTTCGATCTCGGCTGAACCGCGCCGGAGCACGTAGTTCGTGACCATGCTCTTCTCGCCCGGATGACCGACTCCCAAGCGCAGGCGTATGAATTCGGGGCCGCAGTGTCGCATGACGTCGCGAATACCATTATGGCCGCCATGCCCACCGCCCTGCTTGAGGCGAACGGTGCCCGGGGGCAGATCGATTTCGTCGTGAGCGACCAGCAAGTGTTCGGTGCGCAGGCGATAGTAGTCGAGCACGGCCCGGACCGGCCCGCCACTCAGATTCATGTAGCTTTGCGGCTTGACGAGCCACACATCGTCACCATGAAGATTGATGCGACAGTAGTCCGCATCGAACTTCTTCTCGTATCGAAATTCGCCGCCATACTTCCGCGCAAGCGCGTCGACGAACCAGAAACCGGCGTTATGCAAGGTATGCGCGTGCTCGTCGTCTGGATTACCGAGGCCTGCGATGATACTCAGGTGTTTCATGGGACTCTCATTCTAAACAAGCTATCGTGACGGCATACAAAAAGACCGCCAACAGGCGGTCTTCTCGCTCGTCCTGTACCGATGGCTAATCTTCTTTCGACTCGCCCTCTTCGGGCGCTGCGGCTGGAGCTGCGCCTTCTGCTGGCGCTTCGCCCTCTTCGCCTTCGACCGCCACGCCTGCAACAAGTCCTACCTCGACCTCTTCTTCGATCACCTCTTCCTTGATCATATGGATTGAGACAATCGGCTGGACTTGCTCGTCGGCCTGCGCCAGCTCGGGAATCTGGACGCCCTCCGGCAACTTTATGTCCGCCAGGAACATCAAACCATTAAGCTCGAGTTTCGAAATGTCGAGGTCGAGGTGCTCGGGCAGATCCTTCGGAAGACACACAACCTCGACCTCGGTGCGCATCTGCGACACAGTACCACCGCTTTGCTTCACGCCGACTGCGATGTCTGCGCCGACCAGGTGGATCGGCACGTTCATGCGAATAACCTGATCCTCGACGATGCGTTGAAAGTCCATGTGCAATATCTGGCGCTTCGCGGGATGCCGCTGGATGTCCTTGACGATCGCAGGCTGGCTCTTGGCGCCGACCTTGATATTCAGGACACTCGAGTAGAATGACTCACTCTCGAGCTCGTGCATGACCTTGTTGTGGTCAAAAGTCAGCGAGCGCGGTGGCCGGCCACCGCCATAGATGATTGCGGGTACCTTACCCTGGTGACGCAGGCGGCGGCTCGCACCTTTCCCTGTGTCCTCACGGTAATCCGCAACCAGATTGAATTTCCGGGCCATGACTCAACTCCATTATCTGATTGATATTACTAGAAAAACTTCGGGCACACGCCACACCGGAATCGCGACCATCCCGGCGCGGGCGGCGCATAGTACCGTTCGGGGGACCTGCTGGCAAGCAACGGGGCCGAGGCCAGGACGGGATGGCCACCTCCCACCGGAACGCGGCAGGCCGGACTGCCGTTGCCTGCTGCAGATCAGTCGACGTACAGCGAGGAAACAGACTCCTCGTTGGAAATACGCCGCATCGTTTCAGCCAGAAGCTCCGCGGTCGAGAGCTGCCGGATCTTCTTGCAGGCCCGCGCCTCCTCGTTGAGCGGTATCGTGTCCGTCACGACGACTTCGTCCAGCTTTGATTCACTGATGCGCTTGACGGCCGTGCCCGACAGCACGGCATGTGTGATGTAGGCATGCACGGTCTTCGCGGCACGCTCCTTCAACGCCCCTGCTGCGGTGCAAAGCGTCCCGGCGGTGTCCACCATGTCGTCCATCATGATGCAGTTCTTGCCCTCGACCTCGCCAATAATATTCATGACCTCAGACTGGTTCGCCCGAGCACGCCGTTTGTCGATAATGACGAGGTCGGCATCGTCCAGGCGCTTCGCCAAGGCGCGGGCGCGAACTACACCACCGACATCGGGCGAGACGACGACCATGTCCTTATAACCGTGTTTCCAGACATCGCCCAGCAGGATCGGCGACGCGTAAACATTGTCGACCGCAATATCGAAAAACCCCTGTATCTGGTCAGCATGCAGATCTACCGTCAGCACCCGGTCCACGCCAGCTGCACCGATCAGCGTGGCGACGAGTTTGGCCGTAATCGGCACCCGCGCGGATCTCGGCCGGCGATCCTGGCGCGCGAACCCGAAGTAGGGAATGACCGCGGTAATGCGTGCGGCAGACGCCCGCTTGGCGGCATCGACCATGACGAGCAATTCCATAAGGTTTTCGGATGCGGGCGGGCAGGTCGGTTGGATGATGAACGTCTCGCGGCCGCGGATATTCTCGAGTATCTCGACGTTGATCTCACCGTCGCTGAAGCGCCCGACATGGGCTCGCGCCAACGGTAAATGGAGGCAGCGCGCAATATCGTGAGCGAGTTCCGGGTGCGCGTTACCCGAGAAAACTGCCATGCTTGCCAGATCCACGACACCCCCTATTCAGTACGTTGGCTGGGGCGGCAGGATTCGAACCTGCGCATCACGGGATCAAAACCCGTTGCCTTACCACTTGGCTACGCCCCATTACGCCGCAGTGTGCGGCGAATTGTGCGGTCGGGTACAGGGGCTGTCAATTTTGCCGGCGAACCTGCGCCAGAACCGCTTAGTCAAAAAATACCCATTTGTCGATCACCAGCCGCACGCGCGTATCAGCATTGCTCGCTGTCAGGAGGTTCGGCATGAGCTGGCCACCGCCCTCACGGTAGCGCGTGATCGAAACGTCCCAATCGCGCTGCGCGAGCTCGACAAGCTGCCCGGCGTCGTTCAATTCGGTCTCTGCGTGTAGCGACGGGTCTGGTATCCCGAGCGCCCAGAAACGCAGGCTCGCAACCGGAATCGTCCAGCCATAACGGTATCGCAGTTCCGCTTCGACATCGCTTAACTCCGTGCGTACTCCGTCCTTGTCGGTCAGCACGGCCGAATGAGCATTGCCGTCTATACGCACTGTGCCGATACCGAGCGGACCGCTCACTGTTGCGCGAAATGCCTCTTTTTCCTGCGTCCAGCGCAATTTGCCGTTGAAACCGTCTTCGCCTGCTTTGACGCCGATGCGCGCCGTGAATTCCCAGTCCTCGTAAGCGCCGAGTACTCGGGTGCGCGTGTCCCAGCTGTCGATGTCGGGCAGCATCACGCCTTGCCGTGAGGCGCAGGCACTCAGCAACAGCGACGCGGCAAGGATCGCGACGGCAGGCCGCCAGATCGGATTAGTCAGGCTCGGGGAACCGGCGTTGGCGGACATCTTTGAGCAGCTCGCTGTCCGGGTTTTCTTCCTCAGCAGCGATCAATAGGTCAAGCGCTTCATCAGTGCGCTCGAGTTCTACCAGCACGTCCACGAGATGTGATGCGACTTCGTGGTCAGCAAACTGACTGTAGGCAATCTGCAATTGCTCAAGCGCCGCCTCGTAGTCGCCGAGCTTGTACAACACCCAGCCGAGACTGTCGATAATTGCCGGACTGTCGGGATCATGGCGGAGCGCTTTGCGAATGAGCTTTTCGGCTTCGCGATATTGGTCGGTTCGATCCGCGAGCGTGTAGCCGAGTGCGTTCAGTGATAGCGGACTATCCGGCCAGCGTTTCACCGCAGCACGATAGGCGCTGATCGAATCATCGAGGCGATCCATGCGCAGCAGCAGCTCCGCGCGCCCGAGCGCGATGCTCTCGTCATCGGGGCGATACATTACCGCCTTGTCATAGTACTCGAGCGCGTCCGGGTGGCTCCCGAGCGACGCCAGAAGCTGCGCTCGTGCCAATACCATGTCGATCGCGTAAGCCGGATTGTCATCGGCAAAATCGTCGAGACGTTGCAATGCTTCTCCGGGATCATTGTTCTCGAATGCGATCAGTGCGCTCGCGCGGCGCTGCGACGTTACGGCGTTCTGCCCGGACCGAACCTGTGAGTACAGCCGGATGGCTCGCTCGGATTCACCGCGAATATCGGCAATACGTGCCAGGTAGTAAAGCGCATCCATCGTGTACTCGCGACTGCCGAGGAGATCTTCGAAATCGTCCCAGGCCGCGTCCAGGTTGTTCTGGCGAAAGTTGATAATCGCCATGAGACGTAATGCGTCGGTGCGACCCGATTGTTCGAGCAGGATCTGATTGACCTGGCTGAGCGCGTCGTCGTCCCGCCCAGCTGACAAATACATCAATGCCAATTCCATGCGCGCATCCGGATCCGGATCCGGGTCATCGCCTATAATTCTCGCTGTATAGTCGATCGCCTCTTCCTGTTCGCCCCGCAGGAGCAGGATGCGCGCATACAGCAATTTGGGCTTTAGCCAGTCAGCATCGAGCTCCATTGCGAGCTGTGTTTTTTCGGCGGCATAATCGATATCACCTGCCTGCAACGCCAGCACCGCCGATGCATAGTTAACGTGCGATGAGTCCGGATACGGTCTGGCCAGCGATCGCATCAGCTGGTCGGCATTTTCCGGATCTTCCCGCGAGAGGTCTGGTAGCAGGGACGCTAGCCGTGTTTCTGCGTTTTCGCCCGCCTCAGTGTATTTCTTGAAGCTGCGTCGCGCATCCCGCAGTTTGCCCGCCCGCAACTGCAACTGCGCAACGACACGCAATGCATTTTCGCTGTCCGGTTCCAGCTCCAGCCAGCGTTCCGCAGAGCGCAGCGCTTCTTCATTGAAGCCGAAATCGAATCCGATTCGGGTCGCCTGGCGCGCAATGTCGACGCTTTCACTCAACTCGGCCGCCATGCGGTATTCGCGCGCAGCCTTGAGATATTCGTCGGCTTGCAGGGCTATTTCGGCCTGCAGCACGTGCGCACTCGCTTCGCTACTGGCCTCTTCATCCGCCGGCCCGTATGCGGGGGCCGCAAGTATGAGTAAAGCCAGCAATGTGCAGACAGGCCTGTGTTGACGGTCGTGGTGCATTCGGATTCTACAGATCATTTGAATTGCAGCCGCATTATTGCGGTGCATAGATAACAGAGACAAGGAACTACGTCATCAGTTCGCATACAATTATTGGCTATGCGGCTGCAAATACTCGGGCTGAACCATAACACGGCGCCTGTCGAAATTCGCGAACAAGTGGTATTCGCGGGGGACGAGGTAGGCCAGGCCCTTGAGCGCCTGACCCAATTACACGAGGTCGATGAGGCCGTGTTGCTGTCGACCTGCAATCGCACTGAATTCTATGTCCTCACCAACGATGCCGGACGCCACGCGCTGCAGGCCTGGCTGAAAGACGAGCGCAATCTCGACAAGGCATACAGCGACACCCTTTTTACGCTGGAAAACGACGCCGCGATTCGGCACATCTTCCGCGTCGCTTGCGGCCTCGATTCGATGGTGCTCGGCGAAACCCAGATACTCGGCCAATTGAAGGATGCCGTACGCGTGGCGCAGCAGTCCGGTACACTTGGCAAGCACCTGCACCGTCTGTTTCAACACACGTTTTCCGTAGCCAAGAAAGTGCGCACGGATACCGAAATCGGTGCCAGCCCGGTTTCCGTCGCTTCCGCCGCCGTTAGTCTTGCGCAGCAATTTTTTGCGGGCTTCTCTCAGCATACGGCGCTGCTCGTCGGAGCAGGCGCTACGATCGAATTGGTCGCCAAGCAATTGGCGAAAAAAAGTATTGGCCGGTTATTCGTCGCGAATCGCGATCTTGCGCGGGCTCGTGAGCTGGCGAGCAGGTTTGGTGGCTATGCGGTGCCATTGTCCGAACTCGAAGGCACCCTGCCGGAGGCCGACATTCTGATAACATCGACGGCCAGTCCGGAACCCGTTGTTACCTACGAACAACTCAAATCAGCCATCGCCGCACGCAAGCGTAAGCCGATCTTCGCCGTTGATATCGCGGTACCGCGGGACATCGAAGCCGCTGCGGCGAAACTCGACGATGTGTACCTGTATTCGATCGATGATCTCGACAAGGTCATTCAGAAGGGTCAGGGCAGCCGGGAAGAGGCCGCCGTCGACGCGAACCGTATCCTGGATGCGGAAATCGCCCGCTACCTCAGCATCGAGCGAGCGAAACAGGCCAATCCGGCCATCACGGCGCTGCGCGAACACGGGGAGTCGATCCGTGATGACGTACTTGCGCAGGCGCGACGCCGGATCGCGAAAGGAGTCGATAGCAGCGATGTGCTTGAATTCGCGACAGCCGCACTTATGAAGAAGCTGTTGCACAATCCCAGCGTGCGCTTGCGCGAAGCCGGGGAAGCGTCTGAGGACGAGATAATCGAAGCCGCAAGATACCTGTTCGGGCTCGACGAAGATTAGATCATTGTGAGAGATTCAATACGCCATAAACTCGAATCTGTTCGCGACCGTTTTGAGGAGCTGGCCGGTCTGCTCGCCGACCCCGACGTGATCGGTGACCAGAACCGGTTCCGCAATCTGTCAATGGAATATGCTCGTATCGAGCCGATCGTCAAGCTGTTCAGCAATTTCGAGAATCTGGGCAGTGACATCAGGGCTGCCGAGGAAATGGCCGCCGACGTTGACAGCGACGTTCGCGACATGGGTCAGGAAGAACTGCAGACATTGACGGCGAAACGCGAAGAACTATTGCTCGAGCTGCAGAAATCGCTCATACCGCCCGACCGTCATGACAAAAGCAACGTCTATCTCGAAGTGCGCGCGGGCACGGGTGGCGATGAGGCGGCCATTTTTGCCGGCGATCTGTTCCGCATGTACTCGAAGTACGCCGAATCCAGAGGCTGGTCGGTTGAGATACTGAGCGCCCGGGAAGGTGAACATGGTGGCTATAAGGAGATTATCAGCCGCATTACGGGTAACGGCATATACGCGGACCTGAAATTCGAATCGGGTGCCCATCGGGTACAGCGCGTGCCTGCGACCGAATCACAGGGACGGATTCACACGTCGGCGTGCACGGTTGCGGTGCTGCCGGAGCCCGATGAGGTCGAAGCCGTCGAAATTGCGGCAGCGGATCTGCGCGTTGATACTTACCGCGCCTCAGGAGCCGGCGGACAGCACGTCAACAAGACCGATTCGGCTGTACGCCTGACGCACCTGCCCACAGGCATCGTCGTCGAATGCCAGGACGAGCGCTCGCAGCACAAGAATCGCGCACGCGCGATGTCGCTGCTGCAGGCACGATTGCTCGATGCCCAAGTCGCTGCGCAGGCGTCCGAACAGGCGGCGCGGCGGAAACTGCTGGTCGGTTCCGGCGATCGTTCCGAGCGCATTCGGACTTATAACTATCCGCAGGGCCGCGTCACCGACCACCGTATCAACCTGACGCTCTACAAGCTCGAGGAAATACTCGAAGGCGGTCTCGACCAGGTCGTGCAACCGCTGCTCAGCGAATACCAGGCCGACCAGCTCGCCGCGCTCGCAGATTGAACCGACAGGTGCCCGCCCCGGCCGGCGTAATCCGAACAAGCAGGCGCGCCGCCGGGTAAGCGCTCGCGCTTAACCTCGCTCGCCGTCCCTGGCTCGCTCACATCGGGCCTCGCTGGCTTTGGCGTCCTGCGTCGCTCAGCTCGGCACGACGCGCGAGCACTCACCCGACACCACGCCTCGCCGATGTTCGGCAGGAGGCCGCGGGCGGGATGTTTATCGACCGAAGTAAAGCGCAGCGCAGCGAGCCATGAGGGAGATGAATATCCCGGTCGCGGCCTCTGTGCGCCAGACCGCCGGCCCGGGCGGGCACTTACATCTGCCGGCGCAGGTAGTTGAGGACGTCGGAGCGCGTGATCAGACCGAGGAACTCGTCGCCGTCCATGATCGCCGCATACGGCTGGACCTGCAGCATCGAGACCAGGTTATTAACGCTCGTATCCTTGTCGAGCTGGATGAATGCCGTTTGCATGGCGTCGGCGACCGGAGAGTTCATCAGTTCAGGCTTGCCGTATACGTGCTGAATGATAGTTTCTTCGGTCACGATGCCCGCGAGCTTGCCTGCATCCATGACCGGCAATTGCGAAAAGCCGGCGTTCCGCAGCCGGTTGTGCGCCGTCGTCAGGATATCGGTACACCCTACTGTTATCGTCGCGTGCTCTCCGTGTGGGCGACCGATCAGATCGCGCAGGTCATTGAACTGTTCGCGCTCGATAAAACCCTCATCCTCCAACCAGAAGTCATTGTAGAGCTTCGACAGGTACCTGTTGCCCGTGTCACAGGCAAACGACACGACACGTTTGGGTTCTGTCTGTTCGCGACAGTACCTGAGCGCCGCAGCGAGCAGCGTTCCCGACGACGAACCTGCAAGCAGACCTTCGGTCCTGAGCAGATTGCGGGCCGCAGCGAATGACTCGGCGTCGCTGATCGCGTAGGCCTTCGTCACCCTCGAGAAATCGGCAATTGAGGGAATGAAATCCTCGCCGATGCCTTCGACAAGCCAGCTACAGGTCTTCTCGCCAAGCTTGCCCGTGTTGATGTACTCGGCGAGAATCGAGCCAACAGGATCGGCGAGAATGACCTCGACATCGGGCGCGTGCTCATTGAGATATTTGCACACGCCGGTCACGGTTCCGCTCGACCCGACGCCGAGAACGATCGCATCGACGTCGCCGTCCATCTGCTCGAAAATCTCAGGCGTCGTTGTCTGCTCGTGCGCGAGCGCATTATCCATATTGCCGAACTGATTAATAAAATACGCGCCCTGCTCCTCTGCGATGCGCTTGCCCAGATCCTGGTAATACTCCGGATGTCCCTTGCCGACGTCCGAACGCGTCAGCACGACTTCAGCTCCCATTGCACGCAAATTGAAAATCTTTTCCTGACTCATTTTGTCGGGCAGCACGAGTATCAGCCGATAGTCTTTTTGCGCTGCCACGAGCGCAAGGCCGATTCCGGTATTGCCGGCTGTGGCTTCAACGATCGTATCGCCAGGCTTGATGTCGCCGCGCCGCTCGGCCTCTTCGATCATGGTTATGCCGATGCGGTCCTTGATCGAACCGCCCGGATTCATGAGTTCGAGCTTAAGAAACAGTCGACACGGGCCCGTATCGAGACGCCTGACCTCGAGCATCGGCGTGCGCCCGACCATCTTGAGGATGTTGGTATAGACTTGCATGCGCTATGAGTTCCGAAGGATCTGCCGGGAGTGTACGCGAATCGTCGCGCGCTCGACCAGCGACCGCAGCCACGCCAATGACCAACCGCGCCGCCATAGACGCCGTGATCGCCGACGCAACGACACGGCTTACCGCCGTCAGTGACTCGGCTCGCCTCGAGGCCGAGCTGCTCGTCGCGAGGGCGATCGACATGCCCAGGAGCTACCTCTTCGCCCATCCGGAAGATTCGTTAGACGACGCTGCGAGGCAGCGTCTCGAAGCTTCGATCGAACGCCGGCTCGCCGGAGAGCCGATGGCGTACATCACGGGCAGCAAAGAATTCTGGTCGCTCGAGCTGATGGTCAGCCCCGCGACACTCGTGCCACGTCCCGAGACCGAACTGGTCGTCGATGTCGCACTGCGCGAGATCCCGCGCAGGGCCGATTGGCGCGTCCTTGATCTCGGCACGGGCTGCGGTGCAATCGGCATCGCGATCGCACATGACCGCCTGCTGTGCCAGGTCACGGCCGTCGATGTCAGCCCGGAGGCACTCGCGGTCGCGCGCGTTAATGCGAGAGAGCTGGCGATCAGCAATATTGAGTTTTTCGAGGGCGACTGGACCGAACCGGTCGCCGGTCAGAAATTCAGGGTCGTCGTATCAAATCCGCCGTACGTTGCGCTCCACGACACCGCACTCGAGGCGCTGCATGCAGAACCGGCCATCGCATTGGTCGCTGGCGAGGACGGGCTCGAATCGATCGATCGGATCGCCCGGGACTGCACGATGATCATTGAGCAGGATGGCCTGCTCGTCCTGGAGCACGGCGCGGAGCAGCGCGACCAGGTCGCCCAGATATTGCTGGCGTATGGCTGGGCGTCGATCCAATGTTACGATGACTACGCTGGCCACCCGCGTGTGACCAGCGCACATTATTCTTCAAGCGAGACAATATGATCACGATCAAGACCAACCATGGCGATTTCGCTGTCGAATTGTTCGACGACAAGGCACCGATCACCTGCGAGAATTTTCGTCAATATATGAGCGACGGATTTTTCGTGGACACGATATTCCATCGTGTTATCCCGAATTTCATGATCCAGGGCGGTGGTATGGATGTTGACATGACGAGTAAGGCGACACGGGAGCCGATCAAGAACGAGGCGGACAATGGCGAGTCGAATTTGCGGGGTACGCTGGCCATGGCGCGCACGAGTGTCGTCGATAGCGCGACCGCGCAATTCTTCATCAACCTGCGCGATAACGACTTCCTGAATCACGGCAGCCGCGACTTCGGCTATGCAGTGTTCGGCCGTGTCACCGATGGCATGGACGTCGTCGATGCGATCGGCGCAGTGCCGACCGGCAGTCGAGCAGGCCATCAGGACGTGCCGGTGGATGCCGTAACGATCCTGGAAGTCACGACCGACGACTAACTCGATGAGCGGCGACAATCCGACTGTCAGTCGCCATGCCCGTCACTTTGCCCTGCAGCAGGTCGGCAAGGCCGGTCAGGAGCGCATCGCACGAGGCAGCGCGCTGCTGATCGGCGTCGGCGGCATCGGCTGTGCGGCCGCGAGTTATCTTGCGTCGAGCGGCATCGGCCACTTACTGCTCTGCGATTTCGATACGGTCGATATTTCGAATCTCGATCGGCAGATGCTCTACGGTCCGGCGGATGTCGGCCAGCCCAAGGCGGATTGCGCTGCCAAACGGCTGCAAAGGATCAATCCCGATGTCGATATAACGGCGATCGCCAAACGGCTCGACAAGGAGGAACTCACCGCCGCAGTTCGTCAGGTGGATGTCGTGCTGGACGGCTGCGATAACTTCGCCACACGATTTCAGGTCAACGATGCTTGTGTAGGCGCGGGTTGCACGCTGATTTCCGGGGCCGCGATTCGCCTCGAAGGTCAGCTCGCCGTATTCGGGCCCGACTATGGGAATTCACCGTGCTACCGGTGCCTGTATCAGGAAGCCGACGAGTCGCTGGAGGATTGCGCGGGCAACGGCGTGCTCGCACCCGTACCGGGTGTCGTCGGTGCGCTGATGGCCGTCGAGACACTCAAGCATTTGGCTGGTATCGACTCGCCGCGCGGCGTACTGCGTCTCTTCGAGGGCGCGAGTGGCGATTTTCGCTCGATTACAATTGAAAAGCGTTTCGACTGCGCAGCATGCCGGTAGCGCGACGTTGGGTGCGACTTGTCGGCCTGTTGCAAGCCACTGCCTGTATTACCGCATTAGTATCACTCGCGACACTACTTGACCGGCTGCATCGATTAATCGAGCTGTTCTCACACTTCCGGCTACAGTACCTGATCGCGTCCTTGATGCTGGCGGCCATGTTCATGGCGCTGCGCAGGGGTGGCTGGTCACTGCTCATGATCGCCGTTGTGGCCGTCAACGGCTGGGCGGTCGCGCCCTGGTACCTGGGCGATAGGCCACAATCCGAGGGTGCGACGCCATCCGTCACGATCTTGCTGGCCAATGTCCACGGTCATCGCAATGAGCCCGACCGACTGATCGAGTTGATGCGCAGCGAGCAGCCGGACATTGTCTTTCTGCTGGAGATAAATGAACAATGGCTGCATTCGATGCGTCAACTGCAGGGCATCTACCGATACTCCTACGCTGTGTCACGCGCTGATAACTTCGGCATCGCGGTACTCGCGCGCGATCCATTTATCAGTGTCGACCGTCATGACGGTCCGCCTGCCGGTTTGCCCAGCCTGATCGTAAGAACGGCCATCGCCGGGCAGCCACTCACTCTTGTGAGCACTCATCCGATGCCGCCGATCGGGCGCCGCGGCTTCGCAGGCCGTAATCGGCAGCTCGCGGACATCGCCGAAGTCGTGACAGCGCTCGATGATCCGCTCGTACTGATCGGCGATCTCAATACCTCGATGTGGGCTCACCATTACAAGGCACTCGTGAAGGCGACCGGACTCTACGACGCGAGAGATGGTTTCGGGGTCATTCCGAGCTGGCCGACGCGCCTGCCGTTCGCGATGATCCCGATCGATCACTGCCTGGTGTCGCGAGACCTCGTCGTGCTCGATATCGCCGCCGGACCGCATATTGGTTCCGACCACCTGCCTTTGTTGGTTTCACTCGCGCTGTGAGTTCAGGCCGCGCTGGCGGCGTCCGGATCGTAACCGAGGTTCGGCGCTAACCATTTCTCTGCTTCGCCCACCGGCATATTCTGGCGTTTGGCGTACGACTCAACCTGGTCACGATCGATTTTGCCGACCGCGAAATAACGTGCGTCCGGGTGCGCGAAATAGAAGCCGCTGACTGCCGCTGTCGGGTACATCGCATAAGACTCCGTGAGTCGCAAGCCGATGCTCGCCTCGACGTCGAGCAATTTCCACAGCTTGGCTTTTTCGCTGTGATCGGGGCAGGCCGGATACCCGGGTGCCGGACGAATGCCACGATAATCTTCGGCGATCAGGTGGTCATTGGACAGTTGCTCGTTCGGGGCGTACGCCCATAACTCGCGCCGCACGCGCTCATGGAGATATTCGGCAAACGCCTCGGCCAGCCGATCCGCAAGCGCTTTGAGGATAATCGCGCTGTAATCGTCGTGCTCGCTCTCGAATCGAGCAACGTGTTCGTCGATGCCAATGCCTGCAGTCACCGCAAAAGCGCCAAGGTAATCGGCCAGCCCGGTCTCGCGCGGCGCGATGTAATCGGCGAGGCAGTTCTGCGCGTGACCCTCGGGTTTGGAACGTTGCTGACGCAGATGGCACAGCCGCGCCAGCGGCTCGCCGCGATCTTCGTCAGCAAAGACGATCACGTCGTCGTAGTCATCACAGTGAGCCGGAAAGAATCCCAACACGGCTCGCGCCCGAAGCCATTGCCCGGCAATGAGCCGATCGAGCATTCGCGTCGCATCGGCATACAGCGAACTGGCTACGGCACCGACCTTCGCATCGCTCAGGATGTGCGGGAATTTGCCATGGAATTCCCAGGCATTGAAAAACGGCATCCAGTCGATGTATTTGCGCAATTCGCCGAGGTCGACGTCGTCGTAAACGCGTTGGCCCGTAAACGTCGGTGCCGGCGGCGCGTAGGCGCCCCAATTGCAACGGTGCCGGCGGCGCCGCGCCTCGTCGAGGGACAGTTGCGGAGCGAGCCGTTTCTTGCCCGCGTGTTGTTGCCTGCGCCGCTCGTTGTCGCGTCGCGTCTTCGTGACCAGTGCCTCGCGGGTTGCGGGCTCCACGAGGGCCTGCGCCACGCCGACCGATCGCGATGCATCCTTGACGTAGATCACCGGCCCTTCATAGCGCGGCTCGATCTTGACCGCGGTGTGTGCGGGTGAGGTCGTTGCCCCGCCGATCAAAAGCGGCAAACTGAATTCCAGCCGCTGCATCTCGCTGGCCACATGTACCATCTCGTCGAGTGAGGGTGTGATCAGTCCCGACAAGCCAACGATCTGCGCGTTCTCGCGCCGGGCCGTCTCGAGGATCTTCTCGCAGGACACCATGACGCCGAGATCGATGACCTCGAAGTTGTTGCACTGCAGGACGACACCGACGATGTTCTTGCCGATGTCGTGCACGTCGCCTTTAACGGTCGCCAGTACGATCTTGCCGTTGCTGCTGACCTTGCCACCCTGTTCGGCCTCGATGAACGGCACGAGATGGCCGACCGCCTTCTTCATGACGCGCGCGGATTTGACCACTTGCGGCAGAAACATCTTGCCGGCGCCGAACAGATCGCCGACGACGTTCATGCCGGCCATCAGCGGTCCTTCGATGACATCGAGTGGGCGTTTGGCGTCGAGCCGCGCCTCTTCAGTGTCGGCGACGACGAATTCGTCGATACCGTTGACCAGTGCATACTCGAGCCGCTTGGCGACCGGCAGATCCCGCCAGCCCAGATCCTGCGCTTTCGCCTGCGCACCCGAGGCCTGGCCTTTGTAATGTTCGGCGACATCAAGCAAGCGCTCGGTCCCGTCGTCGCGACGATTGAGCACAACATCTTCGACCGCTTCGCGCAGATCGGTTGGCAGGTCTTCATAAATCGCGAGCTGGCCCGCATTGACTATCCCTAGATCCATGCCCGCACGGATCGCGTGATACAGGAACACCGAGTGGATCGCTTCGCGTACAACGTTATTGCCGCGAAACGAAAACGACACGTTGCTGACGCCACCGCTGACGAGCACGTCAGGCAGCGTCTTCTTGATTTGCCGCGTTGCTTCGATGAAATCAAGGCCGTAGCTCGAATGCTCTTCGATCCCGGTTGCGATCGCAAAGATGTTCGGGTCGAAGATGATGTCTGCAGGATCGAAACCGACTTTCTCGGTCAGGATTTTGTAGCAACGCTTGCAGATCTCGACCTTGCGCTCAACCGTATCCGCCTGACCCTTTTCATCGAACGCCATAATGATGACGGCCGCACCGTAAGCCCGCACGAGCTCGGCCTGCTCGATGAAGGCTTCCTCACCTTCCTTAAGGCTGATCGAATTGACGATGGCCTTGCCCTGCACGCACTGCAGCCCGGCCTCGATGACGGACCATTTCGACGAATCGATCATGATCGGCAATCGCGATACGTCCGGCTCGGAGGCGATCAGGTTCAGGAACGTGACCATTGCCTGCTCGGAATCGAGCATGCCCTCGTCCATATTGACGTCGATGATCTGCGCGCCGTTCTCGACTTGCTGGCGCGCGACCTGCACGGCTGCGGTGTAATCATCGGCCTCGATCAGGCGGCGAAAAATCGCCGAGCCCGTCACGTTACAACGCTCGCCTACGTTGACGAAAAGGTCGTCGGGTCCGATGTTGAGCGGTTCGAGCCCCGCTACGCGGCAGCGGACCGGCAGCTCAGGCACGCTACGCGGCGGGCAGCCAGCGACGACTTCTTTTAGCGCACGGATGTGTGCCGGTGTCGTACCGCAGCAGCCGCCGACAAGGTTGACGAAACCGCTCGTTGCAAACTCGCCGACGATCCCGGCCATGTATTCCGGTGTTTCATCGTATTCGCCGAACTCGTTCGGCAGCCCGGCGTTCGGATGGGCGCAGACGCGTGTATCGGCGACCCGCGATAACTCGGCGACGTAGGGCCTCAGATCACTGGCGCCGAGTGCACAGTTCAGGCCTACCATAAAGGGATCGGCATGCGCGACCGAGTTCCAGAACGCCTCGACTGTCTGGCCCGATAATGTACGGCCCGACGCATCGGTGATCGTGCCCGAAATCATGACCGGCAATGTCAATCCCGCCGTCTTGAAGGATCGCTTAATTGCAAAAATCGCAGCTTTGGCGTTCAGCGTATCGAAGATCGTCTCGACCATCAGGAAATCGACACCACCGTCGATCAGCGCGGTCGCGGCTTCTTCATAGGTGACGACGAGTTCGGCGAAACGAATATTGCGGTAGCCAGGATCGTTGACGTCGGGTGATATCGACGCCGTCCGATTCGTCGGCCCGAGGACGCCAGCGACATACCGGGGACTGCCGACACGGGCAGCATGCGTATCCGCACATTCGCGCGCGAGCCTCGCGGCCGCCAGATTCAGCTCGGCGACCAGCCCCGCCATGCCGTAGTCGCCCATCGACGGCGCGTTCGCGTTGAACGTGTTCGTTTCGATGATATCCGCACCGGCGTCCAGGAACTGGCGGTGAATGTCCTGGATCACCTGCGGCTGCGTGATCGACAACAGGTCGTTGTTGCCCTTGAGATCGCTGTCCCAGTTTCTGAATCGGGTGCCGCGATGTTCGTCCTCGTCGAGTCTCAGGCTCTGAATCATCGTGCCCATGGCGCCGTCGAGGAGCAGGATGCGGCTGTCGAGAGACTGCATGAGCGATACGATACGTGCGTTCCTGTCCATGCTCGTTCTCACGCCGCTACCTGCCGCGGGCGTACGCCGAGTGCGTGACAGATTGCGTACGTCAGTTCGGATCGATTCAGCGTATAGAAGTGAAACTCGTTGATGCCCTCCGTCTGCAGGCTGTGAACCTGTTCGATTGCGACACTCGCAGCGATCAGCTGGCGGGTCTCGGCATCGTCTTCGAGGCCGGCAAAACGCTCGTGCAACCACTGCGGCACGCTCGCACCGCACTGCTCGGCGAATCGCTGTAACTGCGGAAACCGCGTAATGGGCAGAATGCCCGGCACGATCGTCGACTCGATACCCGCAGTTGCGGCCAGGTCACGGAAGCGCAGGTATACGTTGACGTCAAAGAAGAACTGCGTGATCGCACGCGACGCCCCAGCGTCGAGTTTGCGCTTGAGATTGTCGAGATCGAAAAGCGGGTCCGGCGCATCGGGGTGTACCTCGGGATAGGCGGCGACCGAGATATCGAAATCCGCGACCCTGCGCAGGCCGGCGACGAGGTCGGCGGCGTAGGCGTAGCCATCCGGGTGTGGCACATAGCCGTCCGCTTTCTTGGGCAGATCGCCGCGCAGCGCGACGAGATGGCGCACGCCCATGTCCCAGTAAGCGCGCGCGATATCATTGATCTCGCCGCGACTCGCGCCAATGCACGTCAGATGCGGTGCGGCCGTCAGGTCGGTTTCCTCAACGATGCGGGCTACTGCCGCATGCGTGCGCTCGCGCGTCGATCCGTCAGCGCCATAGGTGACTGACACGAATCTTGGCGCGAGTACCGCAAGCCTTTCTATCGAGCGCCAGAGGACACTCTCCATCTCCGCGGTGTGTGGCGGAAAAAACTCGAACGAGACGTCGACATTTTGTGCTTCGCGATCCATGACGACAATTCCCCGTCAGGCAGCTCTGGATTTGTGATCGGTCAATGTCGCGACGGCAAGCAGCCACCGGGAACTCGTGCTCGGAATTCGTCGTGGCGGCGCGAGCCGCAGATCGACAACGCGACACCATTCCGCGAAGTGGCGCTCGAGCGCGGTAATATCGGCAGGATCGGTTTGTGCGAGCAGCAATAGCCGACCACCCGGCCGCAGAATCCGGCGTGCTTCTGCGAGCGCGACTAGCGGCCGTTCAGCCTGGCCGAGGACGTCATCGAGAATCACGGTATCGAACTCGCGGTCGGCGAAGGGCAGCTTGTACATATCGCCTTTGCGCAGGCTGCAATTCTCGAGCCCGGCGAGCAACAGTTCGGCGCGCGCCAGCTGGCGCGCGTCGGCATCGATGTCGACGCCGACGGCCCGTTGCGCGCGCGAACCAAGCAGCTTGAGAATGCGGCCCTGACCGCTGCCGATATCGATCAGGTCGCCAAGCGGTGTGGAGACGGTCAGCTCGATGAGCGCATTGTGCAATCGTCGTGAGTCGGCCCCATTCTCTTCCAGCACTGCAACACCCTGTTCGGCGCGCAGCCTGCAGAGCTTATCGAAGTCAGACTCGAACGTGGGTTCGTCGTGTGGTAGCAACGCAAACAATCGGCGCCGCTCACCGGTCTGCTCCTTGCCCAGCGGCACGCAATAATAGACAAAATGCCCGTCGCGAAATCGCTCAAGCAGACCGACATCACAAAGTTGTTTCAAATGCTGCGAGATGCGCGGCTGACTCTGCGCCGTGATCTGCGTTAGCTCCGAGACCGTGCACTCGCCATGTACGCAAAGCGCCAGCAGCCGAAGGCGGATCGGATCGGCCAGAGCCTTCAGGTACGATATCAGCTGTTCGATTGAGTTTTGCATAACATAAATATATAAGTATTTATTTATGTTTTCGGCCAAACAGCATAACACAGACCATTGAACGGAACCAGAGGTCGCTGCTTTATGCCGATTTGATGGTGATGCGGCGTGCTGGCCGAAGACGCCCTCTGCTCATTGCTGCGCGACCACGGCCGGCATCGACCTAGCGGCGCACGGCAAAGTGCATGCCCCAACCCAGCGCGGTGTAGACCGCGATTGCAGCCCAGAGCACACCGGCCAGGATCGCCGTCTCGCCGGCATCCGCATTGCCCGCATGAGCGGCCATGAAGTAAAGCATAAACATGCCGTAACTGGCCGCCGCCCAGGTGGCCATCACCGGGACCACCGCTGCCGCACGCCAGCGGCGCTGCTGCACGTAGGTCAAAAGGCGCGCCGTGTAATAGAGCAGAAAAATTCCGCAGATCAGAACCGGGGTCGCCACAGTTACGGCGATCAGAACCCGCATGCCGACCTTGCCGCGCTCGCCCGCTTGCCAAAGCTGCCAGAGTTGTATCGGCCAGGCACGTTTACGCGTATCCCAGTTTGCTTGCGTAGCGACCGCGGACCGGCGAACGTTCGGATCCGGGTCGTTTAGCGCCGCTGCAATAAAAGCCTCTCGCTGGCTGGGCTTTGTTTCCGGTAAGCCAAGCCAGGTGACCGCATGACTCCTTACATAAGGGTCGGGATCATTCATGCCACGCTCGATGATCGCAGCGCGATTGTCGTCATCACGAAGCAACAGGCCGAGCACGACGACGCGCACCTTCGGATCCGCATCGTTCGCGCCGGTTTCGAGCTGTGCCGGCAAATCGGCGGCACGCACATAAGCCGGCCGGTTCCGGGAAATAGCCGACACGGCAGCATAGGCAGCATAGCGGAGCTGCGGATCCGGATCGGACATGGCCCGGCCTAGCGCCGGAATCAATATGCGTTGGTCAAAGTCGGCATCGGCTGACCTTGCCATGTAGTGAAACATGCCAACGGCGGCCACAGCGATCTCGGTTTCCGCATCCTGTGCCAGTGCCGCGATCTGTTCCCAGGCGGCCCGATCGATGGGGGTGCTACGGATGATGCGCAGCGCATTGAGTCGTGTGTCTATCGGCTCAGCGGTATTCATCGCTACTGACAACAGATCCCTGTCCGCCAGGGTCCGGTTGTATTCGATGATGCGCAGGCCGTGTTCGGCAGTGCTGACGATGTCATCGTCGGGATCGCTGGTGGCCGCCGATATCAGAGGCATCGCCGGCGGGTAGTCATCGGCCATGTAGGCCAAAGCATAAAGAATGGCCTTGCGTATACGCCGGTTCGGTTCATCCACGAACGCAGCGGCGAGGATGTCGAGCGACGTCACCGGCAGGAGCTGACCCTTGGCAATTTCGGCGAAGGCGTTGGCCAGATCTTCACGCTCACCAGGGTGTTGGGGATCGCTAAACCGTGTGTCCATGACGGCGAAGACCGTGGCCGGCAGTGGCTGGACAGCACCGATCTGGCCGAGCGCTGTGACCGCCCGCGGATATACCCATGCCTGCTGCTCGTCAGTGGCTATCTCGGCAATGCGTTCGATAACCGCATCCGGGTATCGATTCTCGGCAGTCGACTGACCTATGGCAACGACGATCGCGGATAGCATGGCATTATCCGATTCGGTGAATACCAGCGCACTCAGGGCCTGTATTGCCCCTGCGCTTAATGGCCGCTGCGAGCCAAGTTGCCCGAGGGCCGCGGCCGCGGCCTTGCGCACCTCCACTGACTCGTCGGTCATAAGGCTTGCGACCAGGACATCAAGCAGGGCTGCATCGCCCGCGCTTCGCAAACCGGCGTCTTTGGCAGCCTTGATGCGAATCGCGGGCTGGTCGCTGGCCAGCCGCCACCTCAGCACCGTACCGCTGTACCAGAGGTCCCGGTAGAGCGGCACTAACGCCTGCGTCCAGAGCTGCAACAAGAGATACAACGCAACAGGCGCCAGGATGATGGCCAGAATTGGCGTGCGGCGGGACATGGTGGTCGGCGTCTTGATCATGAATCAGCGTGTATTGAAGGAACGCTGTACTACTTTGCGAGCTTGTCCTTGAGCATCGCGTTGACCTGGCCCGGGTTGGCCTTGCCGCCGGTTTCCTTCATGACCTGGCCAACGAAGAAGCCGATCAGCTTGTCCTTACCGGACTGATACTCGGCGACCTGCGACGGATTCGCGGCGATCACCTTGTCGACGACTGCTTCGATCGCAGAGCTGTCGGTGATCTGCCTGAGTCCTTTTGTTTCGATGATTGCGTCGGCCGAACGTTCGCTGGTCCACATCGCTTGGAAAACCTCCTTCGCGATTTTGCCCGAGAGCGTATTGTCTTCAATACGCTCGAGCAGGCCCGCCAGCTCGGTAGCCGAAATGGGGCTTTGCTCGATATCGAGTCCGTCCCGGTTCAGCGCGCCGGCGAGATCGCCGATGACCCAGTTCGCCACCAGTTGCGCTTTGGCCTCAGTCGCGGCCGCTACAGTCTCGAAATAATCGGCAAGCGCGCGGCTGCCCGTCAGGATGCCCGCGTCATCGGCCTTAAGACCGTAATCGTCGACGAAACGCTGCTGTTTTGCATCGGGCAGTTCGGGTAACGTGTCGCGCACCGCCTCGACAAAGTCAGCGGCGATTTCGACCGGCAGCAGATCGGGATCCGGGAAATAACGATAGTCGTTTGCTTCCTCTTTGCTGCGCATTGGCCGCGTCTCATCTTTGTTCGAATCATAAAGACGTGTTTCCTGCACAATCTCGCCGCCGTCTTCGAGCAGTTCGATCTGTCGCTCGATCTCGAAGTTGATGGCCTTTTCGACAAAGCGAAACGAGTTGAGATTCTTGGTCTCGGTGCGCGTGCCCAGCTCCTGCTGCCCGCGCGGCCGCACCGAGACGTTCGCGTCGCAGCGAAATGATCCTTCCTGCATATTGCCGTCGGAAATGCCGAGATAACGCACGAGCGTATGGATCTTGCGCATGTAGGTGACTGCTTCCTTCGCCGAGCGCATATCCGGTTCGGATACGATTTCGAGTAGCGGCGTGCCGGCGCGATTCAGATCAATGCCTGACGAATGCGCGAATCCCTCGTGGATTGATTTGCCGGCATCTTCCTCGAGGTGCGCACGCGTAATACCGATACGTTTATTATCGCCATGCGCATCGCTGATGAATAACTCGCCATGCTCGACGATCGGCAATTCATACTGACTGATCTGGTAGCCCTTGGGCAGGTCCGGGTAAAAATAATTCTTGCGTGCAAACACCGAGCGCGGTGCAACGGTAGCGTTGATCGCCAGACCAAAAGCACAGGCCATGCGCACGACCTCTTCGTTCAGGACCGGCAGCACGCCCGGATAACCGAGATCGACGAGGCATGCCTGTGTGTTGGGCTCGGCGCCGTAGGCCGTCGATGCGCCCGAGAAGATCTTGCTCCTCGTGGCGAGTTGCGCATGGATCTCGAGACCGATCACGGCTTCCCACTGACCGCTCATCGGTAAGCCTCGGGGCAGGCTTCGTGCCAGTCTGTTTGCTGCTCGAACTGATAAGCACAACGTAGCACCGTTTCTTCACCGAAATGCGGTCCGACGAGGTGCAGACCGACCGGCAGGCCGTCGACGAAGCCGCACGGCGTTGAGATGCCGGGCAGGCCTGCGAGGTTCGCGCCAATCGTATAGATATCGTTGAGGTACATCGTGATCGGATCGTCGGTCTTGTCACCGAGTTTGAAAGCCGGCGTTGGCGACGTGGGGCCGGCGATGACGTCGACATCAGCGAACGCTGTCTTGAAATCCTCGGCGATGAGCTGCCGAACCTTCTGCGCCTTGAGGTAATACGCATCGTAATAGCCCGCAGACAGCACATAGGTACCGGTCATGATGCGCCGTTTGACCTCGGCACCGAATCCTTCGCCGCGACTGCGACAGTAGAGATCGAGCAGGTCTTCGGGATCAGCGGCGCGATGGCCGAAACGCACGCCATCGAAGCGGGACAAATTGGACGAGCACTCGGCCGGCGCGACGACGTAGTAGGTCGGCACCGACAGGTCGAGATTGGGCAGATCAACCTCGGTGAGAACTGCGCCTTGCCCTTCGAGCACGGCCAGCGCTTCCCTGACTGCTGCCGCGCATTGTTCATCGAGGCCGGCATCGAAGTGTTGCCTGACGATGCCGATGCGCAGGCCCTTCACGGATTCGGATAATGCACCCTTGTAGTCAGGCACAGGATAATCGAGGCACGTAGAATCGCGCTCGTCAAATCCGGCCATGACACCGAGCAGGAGCGCGGCATCGGCGGTCGAACGCGTGATGACACCGGCCTGGTCGAGACTCGAGGCGAAGGCGATCATGCCGTGGCGGGAAACGCGCCCGTAGGTCGGTTTGAGGCCGATCGTGCCGGTCAGGGCGGCGGGCTGGCGAATCGAGCCGCCCGTATCGGTGGCCGTCGCCGCAGGAACGAGGCGCGCCGCGACTGTGGTGGCCGATCCGCCGGACGAGCCACCCGGCGACCGCTCCAGATCCCAGGGATTCCTGACGGGCCCGAAATAGCTCGTCTCGTTCGACGAACCCATCGCGAATTCATCCATGTTGGTCTTGCCGAGCACAACGGCACCGGCCGCATCGAGCCGCTCGACGATTGTCGCATCGTATGGCGACACGAAATTCTCGAGCATGCGCGAACCGCACGTCGTCAGGACGCCCTTGGTGCAGAAAATGTCTTTATGCACGATCGGCAAGCCGTTCAATGCCCCGGCGGCGCCGGCGGCGCGTGCCGCATCGGCACGCCTGGCCGCGGCCAGTGCCCGCTCCGCCGTAACCGTAATAAAGGCGTTGAGTGAGGGGCCGAGCGATTCGATGCGGCCGAGCAGTGCCTCGGTCAACTCAAGCGAGGAAAATTCGCCTCTCTCGAGACCTGCGGCAAGCTGTGTCAGCGTCTGTAAATGCAAACCTTCTGCCATGTATCACTCTATGACCTTGGGCACGAGATACAGGCCGTTTTCCACAGCCGGGGCATTTTCCTGGATGGGATCGCGCTCGTTGAATTCGGTCACCCGGTCGGCGCGCAACCGCTGGACCGCGTCCAGGGGATGCGCCATGGGCACGACATCGTCGGTGTCTGCCTGGCTCAGTTGGTCGACAAAATCGACGATCCGTGACAGCTTATCGACCGTCTCAGCGAACTCGTCATCGGCGAGCCTGAGTCGCGCCAGCATCGCGATGTGCTGAACCTGATCTTTATCGAGTGACACCGGGAAAAATCCTGCCTGTCCAAGCGCTTGGTTCGCCGACAGGCGAGCGCGCACGCAATGATACACACTGCCTTGTGCAATGTCGTGCGCATTGTTAGATTAGCGCGTTAATCTTATTTCGGGACCTTATCCCCACATGTTAAAGAACATTCTGGGTTATTTTTCCAATGACCTGTCGATTGACCTTGGCACCGCCAACACGCTGATTTACTCGCGTGGGCATGGCATCGTTCTCGATGAACCTTCCGTGGTCGCGATCCGCGAGGACAGTGGTCGCGGGGGACGAGTTGTCGAGGCCGTTGGCGCCGAGGCCAAGAACATGTTGGGCAGAACCCCCGGAAATATCACGGCGATCCGGCCCCTCAAGGACGGCGTAATCGCCGATTTCACGGTCACGGAGAAGATGCTGCAGCACTTCATCCGCAAGGCTCACGGCACCCGGTATTTTCGCCCGAGCCCCCGAGTTCTGATTTGTGTCCCGTACGGTTCGACCCAGGTCGAGCGCCGCGCCATTCGCGAATCAGCCGAGGGCGCCGGTGCTCGCAAGGTACATCTTATCGATGAGCCGATGGCAGCCGCGATCGGCGCCGGCATGCCGGTACACGAAGCTCGCGGCTCGATGGTGCTCGACATTGGTGGCGGGACATCCGAAGTCGCCGTGATCTCATTGAACGGCATCGTTTACGCCGCATCGGTGCGCATCGGCGGCGATCGCTTCGACGAGGCGATCACGAACTACGTCCGTCGCAACTACGGCATCCTGATCGGTGAAGCGACCGCCGAACGCATCAAGCACGAAATCGGCTCGGCGTTCCCGGGACAGGAAGTGCTCGAGATCTCGGTCAAGGGACGCAATCTGTCGGAAGGCGTGCCGCGAAGCTTCACGTTGAACAGCAACGAAATTCTCGAAGCCTTGCAGGAGCCACTGCAGGGCATCGTGGGCGCCGTCAAGGAGGCGCTCGAGCAGACTCCGCCCGAACTCGGGGCTGATGTGGCGGAACGCGGCATCGTGCTCACCGGCGGCGGCGCCATGCTGCGCGACATCGACAAGCTGCTCATGGAAGAAACCGGACTGCCCGTCGTCATTGCCGACGACCCTATGACCTGCGTCGCTCGCAGCGGTGGTCGAGTAATCGAACTCATTGACGAGCATGGGCCCGCAGTCTTCGGCCTGGAGTAATTCAGATACCGGGCCGGATTGACGAATAGGGGACGCGAAGCTCCGATGGTCCATTCCCGCGCCGATAACAGTAATCCTGCCCGCATCCCGGCACTGGGCATTCGTGTGCTTGTTCTTTTGGCCATTAGCATTCTGTTGATGGTGCTCGATCATCGCCAGGGCCATCTCGGAAAAGTTCGCGCCGTCATCGGTGTCGCTGTCTATCCAATCCAGATTGTCGTCGACGCACCGTTCCGCCTGTGGGAGTGGATTAGTGAAAGCACGACAGCACGCAATGACCTGCAACTTGAGGTTAGCCGACTTAACGCCGAACGCCTGCTGACCAATGCCCGGCTGCAGCGACTCACGGCACTCGAAGCAGAGAACGCCCGCCTGCGCGATCTGCTCGAGGCACGCTCACGCGTGCGTGACGAGATTCGCGTCGCCGAAATTATGGCCGTTGACGCAAATCCGTATCGCCACAATATAGTTATCGATATTGGTAAACGCGATAACGTCTACGACGGTCAGGCCCTCGTCGATGCCAATGGCGTCGTTGGCCAGGTGATCGAGACCGGACTTACGACATCGCAGGCGATTCTGATCAGCGATCCGAGCCACGCGTTGCCCATAGAAGTGAACCGCAATGGGCTGCGCACGATCGCGAAAGGAACCGGCAAATTCGATCGTCTCGATTTGCCATTCCTGCCGAATAACGCCGATATCCAGCCCGGCGACCTGCTCGTAACGTCAGGACTGGGCGGCGCATTCCCGCCGGGTTACCCGGTCGCCGTCGTCACTACGGTAAACCGAATTCCGCAGGAGCCGTTCGCAGACGTCATAGCCGTACCTTCTGCAGCACTCGATCAGATCCGCGAAGTCATGCTCATCTGGACTGCAACCAGTCCGGCAGCCGCCGCCGACGCGAACCGAGAGGACTCCACGGAATGACTGGTGGCGGGCGATCGCGACGCCTGTCGGTCATCGTGTCGATCATCGTCGCATTTATGCTGACGCTTGTGCCGATGCCAGACTGGGCGCTGTCATTCAGGCCCGACTGGGTTGTCCTGACTCTTATTTACTGGGCGATGATGTTGCCGCGCACCTGGAGTGTCGGTTCTGCCTGGATTGTCGGGTTGCTGCTCGACGTAGCACAAGGCACGATATTCGGGCAACATGCGTTGGCGCTGTGCCTGATAGTGTTCATCACAGTCCGCTTCCACCTGTTGATGCGGGTGTTCCCAGTGTTGCAACTGACAGCAACAGTATTCGCCTTGCTCGCCCTGTATCAATTCATTCTGTTCTGGATCAACGGGATTGCCGACGTGTCAGCACCGCCCGTCAGTTACTGGGGGCCCGTGATTTCGGGAACGATTATCTGGCCGGTGGTGTCGATGTTGTTATCGGGCGTACGCATGCGCATTCAGTTGGGACGATAACTTGGACCTCCTTTCCCCAATAAAGGACCACCATTCCGAACGACGGCTGTTCATCGGGCGTGTCATGCTCACCTCGACGGCGGGATTCCTGCTGCTCGGCATCGTGATTGCGCGACTCGTGCAGCTGCAGATATTCGACTACGAGGTCTTCGCGGCGCAATCATTAGGTAACAACTACCGCATCGAAGCGGTACCTCCCATACGTGGACTGATATTCGATCGCAATGGCCGCGTACTTGCCGAAAACCTGCCCGCCTATCAGCTCGAACTGATTCCCGAGCAGGTCGAGGACCTCGACGATACATTACAGCGTCTCGCGTCACTTGGCCTGATCGAAGCGGAAGACATACCACGCTTCAAAGATCTGAGCGAGAGTGGTCCGCGGTTCAAACCTGTAACGCTGAACCTGCGGCTCAGCGATGCGGAAATCGCGAATTTCGCGATCGAGCGGCCGCGGTTCCCGGGTGTCGACTTCCAGCCGCGTCTGATCCGACACTACCCGCACGGTGAGGCCGTCGCCCATGCCGTCGGGTACGTCGGTGCCCTTTCGAAAAATGACATGCTGCGTCTCGATACTTCACAATATGCAGGCACGGCGCATACGGGCAAGACCGGCGTCGAGAGCCGATACGAATCCCATCTGCATGGTGATGTCGGCTACCGCAATGTTGTAACCAATGCGCTCGGCAGGCAGCTGCCGGCCGTGACGAATGCACTGTTCGAATCCCTGCCCGCCGACGAAACGCCCATGCCCGGAGACAATGTCTATTTGACCCTCGATCTTGACTTGCAGCAGCTGGGAACCCAGGCATTGCAAGGACGCCGTGGCGCAATCGTGGCAATCGATCCGTGGAGCGGCGAAATCCTGGCGCTCGTCAGCGCACCGACGTTCGACCCGAATCTGTTTGCTGTTGGCATGACATCCTCGCAATTTTCGGCTTTGCAGAACAACCTCGACCAACCGCTGTTTAATCGTGCAATCCGTGGCGAGTATCCGCCCGGTTCGACGATCAAGCCGATGCTGGCACTCGCGGCCCTCGAGACCGGGGCAACGAATCTGACCCGCAAGACCGTGTGCCGAGGCTATTTCATGTTACCCAACACGACGCATCGTTATCGCGACTGGAAACCTGAGGGACACGGCGAGGTTGACCTGCACACGGCGATTTCGCAGTCCTGCGATGTCTATTTCTATGAGCTCAGTGTGGACATCGGCATCGACCGTATGCACGACTACCTCGATCGCTTCGGCCTCGGCCGCTTATCCGGCGTCGACATCCGCGGTGAGAATGAGGGCCTCGTGCCCTCGCGGGAATGGAAGAAGCACTGGTTCAGCGATCCTGCCGATCAACGCTGGTACAACGGCGAAACGGTCATTGCCTCGATTGGCCAGGGCTACATGCTTGCAACTCCGCTACAGCTTGCCAATGCCGTTGCTGCCGTCGCAACGCGCGGCCATCGATTCCAGCCGCATCTTGTTGCGGCGACAGAGAATACGCTGACCGGGCAACGTACACTCGCTTCGCTGCAACGCCTCGATGATGTCGACGTCGAGATCGACAGCCACTGGGATACTGTCATCGATGCCATGCACGAAGTAATGCATGGATTGCGCGGTACTGCCCGCGCCGCAGGATTGAATGCGGCGTATGAGATGGCAGGCAAAAGCGGCACCGCGCAGGTCTTCTCTGTGGCGCAAGAAGAAGAATACGAGGAGGAGGAGGTCGCGGAACGGTTGCGCGATCACGCCCTGTTCATCGCATTCGCTCCGGTCGACAACCCACGTATCGCAGTTGCGGTGATCGTCGAGAATGGCTCCAGCGGCAGTCGTTTCGCGGCACCGATAGCGCGGCAAATCATGGATCAATATCTGGGATTCGGAAGCAATGCGCCTCAGTGACACACGGGGACTGGTTTCGGGCAAAGCGGCACCATTCGGCGATTTTGCGCGCCTGTTGCGACGCCTGAACATTGACGGGCCGCTGCTCGTCGGCCTGTTACTGATATGCGCACTTGGACTCACGGTGCTCTACAGCGCCGTCGGCGAAAACGTGCGCCTCTGGGTCAATCAATTAATGAGACTCGGGATAGCCCTTGTTGTCATGTTTACCATGGCACAAATGTCACCCGATTTTTTGCGCCGCTGGACGCCCTGGGGCTTTCTTGCCGGCATGCTTCTGCTGATTCTCGTGCTGACGATAGGTGAAGTTAGTCAGGGCGCCAAGCGGTGGCTTAATCTGGGCATTCGGTTTCAGCCTTCCGAAATCATGAAACTGGCAGTGCCGATGATGGCGGCATGGTACCTGCATGACCGCCAGATACCGCCGCGCGCCGGCCAGTTGCTGATGCTCGCCATCATCATCGCCGTGCCCGTGTTGTTGATAGGGATACAGCCGGATCTGGGTACCGCACTATTGATCGCGGCGTCCGGATTGATTGTGATCATACTCGCCGGTTTGCCTCTGCGGGTCATGTTCGCACTGGCGGTTCTCGCGGTGCCGGGCGCGCTGCTCTTGTGGCGCTTTATGGAGGAATATCAGAAGCAGCGGGTGCTGACCTTACTCGACCCACACAGCGATCCCCTCGGAGCCGGCTATAACATCATCCAATCGAAGATTGCGATTGGCTCCGGTGGCCTGTTCGGCAAGGGCTGGACCAATGGTTCGCAGGCGCGCCTCGAATACCTGCCGGAGCGCGATACAGATTTCATCTTCGCCGTCATGGGCGAAGAATTGGGCCTCTTAGGTGTGCTCGCGCTGATCTGCCTATACGTATTCGTCGTCGGTCGCGGACTTTATATTGCCATTCAGGCACCTGATACGTATTCTCGATTGCTCGCAGGCTCTATCAGCCTGACTTTCTTTGTCTACGTGTTTGTGAATACAGCGATGGTAACAGGCCTCGTTCCCGTCGTTGGAATACCGTTACCGCTGGTCAGTTTTGGCGGCACGTCGATGGTGACGCTGATGGCAGGTTTCGGTATTCTGATGTCAATTCACTCCCACCGGAAACTGCTGCCACACTGATGATCCTCCGACTCCTCGCTGGCATGGGCTTCCTCCTGCTTCCCGTTACGACGACGATGGCCGTCGATGCCGATCGTCCTGACATCGACGCCTTCATCGACTCGATGGTCCGGCAACATGACTACGATCGGGTGAAATTGCGTGACATCCTTGCCGCGGCCGAGACCAAAGAGTCAATTCTCGAGCTAATAGCCAAGCCTGCTGAAAAGACTTTGAGCTGGGCGGAATACCGCCCAATTTTTCTGACCGAAGAGCGCATTCGCGCCGGTGCTACTTTCTGGCAGGAACATCGCGAGACGCTCAATAAGATCAGTGGCGACACCGGTGTGCCTGTCGAAATCCTCGTCGGCATCATCGGTGTGGAGACCTATTTTGGTCGCATCACGGGTGGACATCGCGTGCTCGATGCGCTCGTTACGCTCGCGTTCGATTACCCGCCACGCGCGAAGTTTTTTCGCCGCGAACTCGAAGAGTTTCTGTTGCTCGTTCGTGAGGAAGGCATGGCGGCGGTCGATGCCTATGGCTCCTACGCCGGCGCCATGGGACGTCCGCAATTCATGCCGTCGAGCTACCGTGCCTACGCCGTCGATTCGACGGGCGACGGCAAGCGCGACATCTGGAACAATTGGACCGACGTCGCAGGAAGTGTTGCCAACTACTTCGTCGCACACGGCTGGAAGACCGGCGAGGAGATAACAACCCAGGCCACACTAAGCGGTCGCTGGCAGGGACCTACACCCGAAAATGCGTTGCGCCCGGAGGAGACCGTCGAATCGCTCAGCGATAAGGGCGTCGTATTTGCCACCGAACAGCCCTGCGACAGCGATAGTCAGCTGCTCACGCTGGAAGGCACCTACGGTACCGAATACTGGGTCGGATTCCACAATTTTTTCGTGATCACACGGTATAACCGCAGCGTGATGTACGCACTGGTCGTGCATCAACTCGGCCAGGAAATCGCGTTGGAGATTGGCCGTGCTGCTTTGTAAAGCTACACGAATTGCGTTTTTTGTAAGTCTGCTCGCAGCGCTTGCGAGCTGCGCTTCCGGCAAGGTCAGGGATGGTCCGCCGGTGTCCGGTCGCGCAGCGATCCCGCAGTTGCCTGGCGATGCCGTGCCGCGACCCGAAGCAAAAAGCCCATACGGAAACAGCCCGGTCTACGAAGTATTTGGCAAGCGCTATACCGTTATGGACAGCAGTAGTGGCTACAAAGAACGCGGCGTCGCTTCGTGGTATGGCAAGAAATTTCACGGCAACCTGACAGCGAGTCGTGAACCTTACGACATGTATGCCATGACGGCGGCGCACAAGTCCCTGCCCCTGCCGTCTTATGTTCGTGTCCGCAATCTTCGCAATAACAAGAGTGTGGTTGTGCGTGTCAACGATCGCGGTCCATTTGTTCACAATCGTATCATCGACCTGTCCTACTCGGCCGCGCTCAGACTGGACATGGTCCGCGACGGCACCAGCCTCGTCGAAGTCGAGGCGCTCAGCTTTGACGACCCGCCGGGCGATCGCCCGACGCGCCAGACAACGGCCGCGCCGCCGGAGGTCTCTCCCCCTGGCCCCGCACCATCTGCGGCTGCCCAACCCGAATCGATTCCGCCTGACCGCGCTGCGCCGTCAAACGAGACCACGAATGAGATCTTTGTCCAGGTGGGCGCGTTCGGTGATCGTGACAACGCTGATCGGCGCCTGGCGCTGCTGCGCTCGGGGGGCATCGGCATTGGCTTTGTCGTTGAAGACTCGATCGCCGTTCCAGCACTGTATCGCGTGCGTGTCGGCCCGATCAAAGGTGTCCAACAGTACGATCTCCTCGTCACCGAGCTCGAAAAACTGGGCATTGCGGACCCATATCTGGTCACCGAGTAGGTGGGGCCGCGGCCCGGATGTTCCTCATCGTCATGGCTCGCCGCGCTCTGCTTTACTTCCGCTGAGAAACATCCCGTCCACGGCCCTTACCAGATCGGTACAATACCGGCCAAACCCAGTAGAATAAGCGCCCTGCACTAGAAGCCACCGTGAATCCATGAAAGTCCGTTTTTTCGCTTTGGTCGTCGCTCTTGTCGCCGGCCAGCTGTTCGCCGCAGAGCTTGGGCCAACGCCTGCGCCGCCGATCATTGGCGCCACGAGCTACCTGCTTATCGATAGCAAGACCGGTCACGAGCTGGCCGCGCTTGAACCCGACAAAAGCGTCGCGCCGGCAAGCCTGACCAAGTTGATGACAGCGTATGTCGTCTTCACCGCACTCAGGGAAAAGAGCATTCACGTCGAGGACGAGATCACGGTCAGCGAAAAAGCCTGGCGGACTCCGGGTTCGCGAATGTTTATTGAGGTCGGCAAACGTGTCGCCGTGCAGGACCTGTTGCTCGGCATGATCGTACAGTCCGGCAATGACGCCAGCGTCGCATTGGCCGAGCATGTAGCCGGATCCGAATCAGTCTTTGCCGAGATCATGAACCAGTACGCCCAAAAGCTCGGCATGCATTCGAGTCATTTCGTAAACGTCACGGGATTGCCCGATGATGATCACTACTCGACCGCCCACGATTTGTCGATGCTCGCGCGCGCGATCATCGAGGATTTTCCCGACTATTACCGCTGGTACTCGGTAAAAGAATTCAAATTCAACAATATCAAGCAGCCGAATCGAAATAATCTATTGTGGCGTGATGAATCCGTAGACGGCATGAAGACCGGACACACTGAGACGGCAGGTTATTGTCTCGTCGCGTCAGCACAACGTGACGGCATGCGAGTCATCTCCGTGGTCCTCGGCACATCCAGCGCCAAAGCTCGGATTGATGGTACCCAGGCCCTGATCAATTACGGATTTCGCTTTTTCGAGACCCACCTGCTATACAGGGCAGGCGAAGAGATTGCGAATACGCGAATCTGGAAATCGGCCAACGAATTCACACCGCTCGGCGTCCTTGAAGATCTCTACGTTACAGTTCCTCGCGGCGCTTACGAATCGCTTGACTCCATTCTGAATATTCCTGCTGTATTGCTGGCTCCTGTTGTCCAAGGCCAGCCACTGGCAGAGCTCACGATCAGTCTGAATGGCGACGACCTGCTCAGCGAACCGCTGCGCGCGCTTGCAGATAACCCCGATGGCTCATTCTGGCAACGTACGCGCGACGGCGTGAGCTTGTTGTTCGATTAATGTGTCGCCGAATATGAACGACGACTCATTGCTCGCTTTCCCATGCGCTTTCCCGATCAAGATAATGGGCCGCGAAACGCCGGAGTTTCATGGCACGGCACGCGCCCTGGTCGAAAAACATACGGGCCCGCTGCATAGAGACGCCATTCAGAGCACGCTGAGCAAAAACGGTCGCTTCGTATCGATCACGGTTACTGTCAATGCACAAAGTCGGGAGCAGCTTGACGATATCTACCGCGAGGTTACGGCGCACCAAGACGTGCTGATCGCGCTATGAGTGAGACTGCGCGGGAATTAGTGCCCAAGTTCGTCATTCGCGACCTCGGTCTGCAGGCGTACGAGCCGGTCTGGCGTGACATGCAACGCTTCACCGATACGCGTGGGCCGGCCACGGCCGACGAAATCTGGTTCACGGAACACAATCCCGTGTTTACGCTCGGCGTGAATGCGGCGCGTGAACATGTGCTGGCGCCCGACGATATCCCGGTAATCCAGATCGACCGTGGTGGCCAGGTGACTTATCACGGACCCGGGCAACTCATGATCTATCCGCTGATCGATATTCGTCGTGCTGGCCTTGGTGTGCGCGATCTCGTCACCGCTCTTGAGCAAAGTGTCGTCGACCTTGCTGCCGATTATGGTATCGAAGCAGCGAGTCGCAGGGATGCTCCCGGCGTCTACGTTGCAGGCGCCAAGCTCGCCAGCATCGGTCTGCGCATTCGACGCGGCGCGAGCTTTCATGGCATGGCGCTCAATGTCGACGTCGACCTGGAGCCGTTCACGCGAATCAATCCCTGCGGCTTCGAAGACCTCGAAGTGACGGACCTTGCGCGGCTGAACGTCGAACACGACATGACCGTCGTACGTAACGGGCTATTGCCGCACCTGCTGCGCCGCCTGCGCCTCAGTCACGATTGAGTTCCTCGAGGCGATCCAGCGTTCCTACGTCCTCCCAGAATCCGGCATAGATTGAGCCTGCAATGTCGCCGGCATCTGCCGCCGCCCGCAGCATGGGCGCAAGCGGAAAGCGACCCGGCGAACATCCCGCAAAAAACTCGGGCCGGTACATTGCAACGCCGCTGAACACCAATTCGGGTTTTTCCGAATTACACACGCGACCGTCGATCAGGTCGAAATCACCGGCACTCCTGTGCTGCGGGGTTGGTACGAGCACGAGGTGCGCCATGTCACTGGCGCCAAGTTGCTGGGCGGGCACGGGCATATCGGTGTAGACATCGGCATTGATGACCAGGAACGGCCTATCGCCGAGCAGGGGTAACGCGCGATGAATACCACCACCTGTCTCGAGCACGTCGTCTCCCTCCGGGCTGTAAATAATATTGAGCCCGTAGCGAGAACCGGAACCAAGACGCTCGATGATCGTTGCGCCGAGCCAGCCGAGGTTAATCACGACCGTATCGATACCAGCGGCTTTGACGGCGTCCAGATGCCGTTCGAGGAGACTCTTTCCGGACACCTCAACAAGCGCTTTTGGCGTCGTGTCGGTGACCGGCCGCAGCCGCTCGCCGCGTCCGGCAGCCAGAAGCATGGCGATCACACCGGTTCCTCCAGGTTTGGCAAACAACGTGTGTTGATTAAGTCAATGAGATAGCCAAGCTCTGCATACCGCGGTTCGAGGTCGACGATATGCCGAAGGGTTCTGGGCACATCGAGCATGTATGCGAGTTTGCCATCACGATGATTGAGGCGCGCGAATATTCCGGCCGCCTTGAGATGCCGTTGTACACCCATGAGATCGAAGTAACGCGTGAAAGAATCAAAGCTAAGCTGTTTCCGCAGTGACGTGTCGAGCATGGCGTAGAACTGCTGCGTCCATTTGCTGACCTGTGCCGGTGGCCAGCACAGGTAACAATCCCTGAGCAGGGAGACCAGATCGTAGGTTAATGGGCCTTCGACGGCATCCTGAAAATCCAGGATGCCCGGGTTGTCTGCCTCCGTCAGCATCAGATTGCGTGAGTGATAATCGCGGTGCACGAAGACCGTCGGTTGGTCGAGCGCATTCTCAACGAGAATATTGCACAGCGCCTGCCACCGTGCCTCGTCAGCTTTGCTGAACTCGATGCCCAGATGGGTAGCACAGAGCCAGTCATGAAAAAGCGACAGCTCGAAGCGCAGCAATTGCTCATCATAAGGTGGCAACGACGACTGGTAGACGGTCCCGCGCTGCTGCATACGAATCAACGCAGTCAGCGCGTCTGCGTATAACGACTCGGCGGCGCCCGGTTCCTGCCGCAATTTATCGAAATATTGCGTCGAGCCAAGGTCAGTTAACAACAGGAAACCATCGGCAGGATTGGCTTCGACGATCCGCGGCGCGTTCAGCTTCATCGCCTCGAGATAACCGGCAACCCGCACGAACGGCAAGCAGTCTTCCTGTTCAGGCGGCGCGTCCATAACAATGAAACTTTGCTCACCTGCCTGTACCCGAAAATAGCGCCGGAAACTGGCGTCGACCGATGCCGGCTGCAGGTCTCGGCCTGCAAGGTCATCGATACCCGCTAGCCAGTCGATCAGTGCTCTCAGGCGGCGGTCATCCGGAATGCAAGTCTCGCTAATCAGTGGTCTCCGTAACGCATTGAAGCATCTGCAAAACTATGCGAAGGTAACAAATAGTACTGCTTGATAATATCCCGGCTGCATCGGTTCCCGTTAACCATACAATCCGATCACCTTGTGTTCTCAAAATACCTGATTATCGCCGGCGGCCTGCTGGTTCTGTCCCATGCGCATGCCGCAGATCCGGCTGCGTGTCAGACATCTATGGATCGCCTGATGGACGACACCCGGCTGTCAGCGTTGCAATCAGAGAACCCTGATACGGTCGTGTTCGAAGTCGGCGAGCTCGATGCGCAATTGGGTGAGCAACCCGCCGCTTCAATGTCAGGCGGCGTTGTGCTGCGGCAGGGCAACAAAGTCGCCGGCGCCGACTCGGCCCGCATACTGCCAATGCAAAGATCGCTGTATCTCGAAGGTGCGGTGCGCTACGAAGATCCCGGAACACAAATAGCCTCCGAGTCAGCGGAATTTTCCTATGACTTCGGGCGCATACGTTTCGAGGGAGCCGAATTCCTGCTCGGAAGAACCAATTCGCGTGGCGCGGCGGAGGCGATCGAAATCAATCAGCAAGGGCGGCTCGAACTCGATGGCGTCAGCTACACAACCTGTCCACCGGACTCCAACGACTGGCTACTCGAGGCAAATGACATTGACCTCGACACACGCACGGGTGTCGGAACCGCCAAGGGCATCAAGCTGCGCTTTCAGGGCATACCGATTCTTTACGCACCGTATATTTCTTTTCCGATCGGTGACGCGCGCAAGTCAGGCTTGCTGACACCCGAGGTCGGCGGTACGAATCGCAGCGGCAACGAGCTCCGGCTGCCCTACTACTGGAACATCGCACCCAATTACGACGCGACGATAACGCCGCGCTTGCTGACTGATCGCGGGCTGCAGATGCAGACCCAATTCCGCTATTTGACAGAAACCATGAGCGGTCAGATCGACGCCGAATACCTGGATCGCGACGACTTGCTAAACGACTCACGGAGTCTGATGAGCCTCACGCATCGTTCCGTTTTCACCAACGGCTGGCGCAATCGTATTAACTATCGTGAGGTATCAGACAACCGCTATTTTGAAGACTTGGGCGGCAGCCTGAGTGCGTCGAGCACGACGCATCTCAATCGCCACATCAGCCTCGACTACCACACCGACTTCCTGTCATTTTTTGGCCAGGTACAGGACTATCAGACGATCGACGATGCGATTGGCCCGGGCGACGAACCGTATCGCCGCCTGCCCCAACTGCTCGTGCACGGAGCCTGGCCCGATCGCTGGCTCGGCATGCACTATGGTTTCGACGGTGAGCTCGTCAATTTCGACCGCGACGTGGGCATCACCGGTTGGCGCGTAAATCTGATTCCCGAAATCGCGGTACCGTTCGGCCGGCCGGGCTGGTTTATAACGCCGGCAGCGGCGCTCGATTACACGCGTTACGATCTAAGCGATACACAGCCCGGACAGAACACCAAACCAAGTCGCACGGTACCGATCGGCAGTCTCGACATGGGATTGAATTTCGAGCGCGCGATGAAGAATAGCGACAGACTGCAGACGCTCGAGCCACGATTGCTTTATGTACATATCCCGTACCGCGAGCAGTCCGGTCTGCCGGTCTTCGATACGATTATGCCGGACCTAAATCTTGTCCAGTTGTATCGCAAGAACCGTTTCCTTGGCATTGATCGCATCGCCGATACGGATCAGATCAGTGTCGGCGTGACGTCGCGTATTCTCAACGTGGCAACCGGCCAGGAACTCGCCTCCGCGACTATCGGTCAGACGCGCTATCTAAGCGAAAGTGGAGTTTTACTGCCTGAACAGGGATTTGTCGCTGCAGAGTCGTCCGACTACATCGCTGAAGTTCGCTTCCTGATTTATGACAATCTCAATTTTGACTTCGGCCATCAATGGGGTTCTAGCGGCGATGGTACGCAGCGATCAGAAGCCCGTCTGCAGTACCGCCCGTCGAGCAACAAGATTCTCAATCTTGCCTATCGTTTCCGTCGCGAATCTATTGAGCAGGGCGACCTGTCGTGGTCGTGGCCGATCAGCTCGAGCTGGAATTTTGTCGGTCGTTACAACTTCTCTTTCCGCGACAGTAAGTCGCTGGAAGAGTTCTTCGGCTTCGAATACGAGAGCTGTTGCTGGGGATTGAGACTTGTGTCGCGGCGGTATATTTCCACGCGGGATGGAACTCGCGAATCTTCGTTTGGTCTGCAACTGGTGCTGAAGGGAATGACGAGCGTTGGCACGGCGGCCGACAAACTGCTGGAAAATGGTATTCTTGGCTACTCTCCGCATCTCCGGTAAGAAATAGTGTTAAAAATTAATAAGTTATGTGGTTATCTCGCATTGTTGGCCGCGCCCGTTGTGCTCGCCGAGGAGCTCTCCGATACCGGTGAGTTCCTCGATGGCGTCGCCGCAATCGTCAATGACGGCGTGGTCCTTAAAAGCCAGTTACGCGAGCAAACCGCCATGATAATCCAGAGGGCCCGCAGCGCGGATCCGCCGATGCAGCTGCCGCCCGCGAATATTCTTCGTGAACAGCTTCTCGAAAGCCTGATTATCGCCGAGATCCAGTTGCAACGTGCCGACATGATCGGGTTGCAGATTTCCGATGCGGCATTGAATGAAGCTATTGGTCGTATCGCTGCACAGAACAATATGCGCTTCGAAGACATGCCTGAAATGCTCGCAAAGGATGGCGTCGACTACGCGACATTTCGTCGTCAGCTTCGCGACGAAATCACGCTCGATCAGTTGCGTCGAATCGACGTCGGGCAACGCATAACCGTATCGCCAAGAGAGATCGAGCAGTGTATCGCCGATCTGGAGGGCAACGTCGCTATCAATTCCGATTACAATTTATCGCACATTCTGATCTCGATGCCCGAATCGGCTACTGGTGCGCAGATAGAGGAAGCAGGGACCCAGGCTCAGGATATCTACGCACAGCTTATTGCTGGCGCGGACTTTGGCGAAATGGCGATTCGTTACTCTAACGCGCAGACGGCGCTCCAGGGCGGATCGCTGGGGTGGATGAAAGGTGAACAGCTGCCAACGCTGTATACGGACATCGTAGCTACTATGCAGGCTGGCGACATATCGGAACCATTTCGCAGCTCAAGCAGTTTTCATATCGTCAAGGTAAATGACATGCGCAGCGCCGTGCAACGGAGCGAAATCGATCAGGTGAAAGTGCGCCATATTCTCATCTCGCCGAACGAGATCATCGACGACGAAACGGCCCAGCAGCGGCTCAACGACGCCCTCGAGAAGTTGCAGAACGGCGAGGATTTCGGCGAACTGGCGAAGCTGATGTCAGACGACCCGGGGTCAGCCAGCAGCGGTGGCGAAATGGACTGGAGCGGACCGGGCACATTTGTTCCCGAGTTTGAAGAGGTCATCAAAAATACTGAAATCGGTGCGATCAGTGAGCCGTTTCGCACGCGGTTTGGCTGGCATATTGTCGAGGTTCTCGATCGACGCCTGTACGACAATACGGAAGATCTCAAGGAACAGAATTGCGTGCTGAGAATCCAGAACAGCAAGTTGGATGAAGAAACGCAGTTGTGGATACAACGCCTGCGCGACGAAGCTTACGTCGATATTCGCAGCTGACTATAACGGCAGGCGAGAGAGCACGCCGTCGTGACCGTTGTCAGGCCCCTCGTAGTCACGGCCGGAGAGCCTGCGGGAATCGGACCCGAACTCTGCCTCCGGCTCGGACAATCTGACTGCGCCGCGAACATTGTCGTACTATCGGATCCGGACCTGCTGCTATCGCGCGCACAACAGACAGGGATTGACGTCGCTGTCACCGAGATCGGATTAGCGGATGTCGGCAAGCGGCCTGCCGACGATGGCGAGTTGCTCGTCATCGCCGAACGCTTCCCTGCACCGGTCAACTGCGGCCAGCCTGATCCGGCCAATTCACAGACCTTGCTGAAAGGTTTGCGGCGCGCGGTCGCTGGATGCCTCGACGGGCGGTTCGCGGGACTCGTAACAGCGCCGCTACAAAAAAGCATCATCAATGACGCCGGTATCGCATTCACGGGCCACACAGAATTTCTTGCTGAGCTTACCGGTGCAGCATGCCCGGTCATGCTGCTCGTAGCCGGCGATTTGCGCGTTGCTCTCGCCAGTACGCATATTCCGCTCCGCGATGTGCCACATTACGTCACGCAGGAGCGCCTGACTGCGGTATTGCAGATACTGCATGACGAGCTGCGCACGCGTTTTTTGATAGATGAGCCGCAAATTGTCGTTTGCGGGCTCAACCCGCATGCCGGCGAAGGCGGTCACCTTGGCCACGAAGACGAGGAAACAATTGCGCCCGTCATTCGCAGATTCAAGAGTCGCGGCATTGCAGTTCGTGGCCCGATTCCGGCGGACACGGCTTTTACACCGGCGGCCGGGCATAAGGACGCAATCCTCGCGATGTACCACGACCAGGGGCTGCCCGTGCTCAAGTATGCCGGCTTCGGCACCGCCGTGAACGTCACCCTGGGACTGTCAATCGTACGTACTTCGGTCGATCACGGCACCGCTCTCGACATCGCGGGCAAAGGTGAAGCGGATGCCGGCAGCCTGATCGCCGCAATCCGGCTCGCGGCCAGGCTGACGGCTCTATGACGCGGCGCCAGGCGCGCAAGCGATTCGGGCAACACTTCCTCAATGATCCTGAGGTAATCGCTGCGATTGTCAACGCGATCGCACCAACCAAAGACAATGTCATCGTCGAGATAGGGCCCGGCCACGGTGCTATTACGATGCCATTGGCTGCCCGTGCCGGCAGCCTACATGCTATCGAAGTCGACCGTGACCTCGCAGCAAACCTGCGCGGGCAATTCAGTGGCAATCCGCGAGTAACGATTCACGAGGCTGACGCCCTGAAATTCGATTTTGCGGCTCTTGGCGAGTCATTACGTATCGTCGGCAATCTGCCGTATAACATCTCAACACCACTCCTGTTTTATTTGCTCGAGTTTCGCCGGCACATCTGTGACATGCATTTCATGCTGCAAAAGGAGGTCGTCGACCGAATGGCCGCGGGGCCTGGCAGCAAGTCCTACGGCCGGCTGAGCATCATGCTCGGCTGTCACTTCGCGATTGACGCGTTGTTCGACGTCGATCGTCTCGCATTTACCCCGCCACCCGACGTCACGTCTGCAATCGTCCGACTCATGCCCCTGCCCTCGGGCACCTACGACATCGCCAATGAAACCCTGTTGTCGAATCTCGTTGCCACGGCATTCAGTCAACGCCGGAAGACGATTCGCAATGCGCTGCAGAAGATTGTGAAGGAGGACGAGCTGACTGCAACAGGAATCGATCCGGGCCTGCGGGCCGAAGCGATCCCGATCAGCCGTTATGTCGCGTTGGCTAATCGTATTGGCGAACGCACGAATGCTGTCCCTGCGCCCGGCACGTTACGTTAGAATACGCCCTCCTCTGCGAACTTCGAAATTATCCCAATGGACGAAAACAGCTGCGATATCCGTATTCAGGTTGCCACGAATTACGTCGACGAACAATCGGAGCCCGAGTCGGGTCGATACGTGTTCGCCTACACGATAACGATTTCGAATAACGGCAACGTGCCGGCGCGCCTGATCAGTCGCCATTGGATAATCACCGATGCGAATGGCAAGGTCCAGGAAGTCAGCGGCGATGGTGTCGTCGGCGAACAACCGCATCTGAATCCGGGCGAGGAGTTTCGCTATTCGAGTGGCGCTGTTCTCGAAACTCCGGTCGGCGCTATGCAAGGCCTGTACCGCATGGAAGCTGATAACGGCGTCAACTTCGATGCGCCGATAGCGCCATTTACGCTCGCCGTGCCAGGCGTGCTGCACTAGCGAATCGAGCGCATAATTCATGGCGGTATATGCGATCGGCGATTTGCAGGGTTGCTACGATCCGTTCCGCGCACTGCTCGATGAGATTAATTTTCGGCCCCCGAAAGACACGCTGTGGTTGACAGGAGACCTCGTCAACCGCGGCCCCAGATCTCTGAAGACGTTGCGCTATGTCAAATCTCTCGGCGACTCGGTGGTGACCGTACTTGGCAACCATGATCTCCATCTGCTCGCGCTTGCCGAAGGCAACATGCGCTTTGGTCAGCGATTTGCATCACTGCAAAACGTTCTCGACGCGCCCGATCGTGACGAACTGATTGCCTGGCTACGACACCGGCCACTTGCGCATTACGACAAACGGCTCGACACGCTGCTCGTCCACGCGGGCACGCATCCGATGTGGAGTGTCAAAAAAACACTGGCCCGGGCCGAAGAAGTCGAAGCGGCCCTGAGACGCAACAATTATGCAAAGCTGCTGAACAAGATGTACGGCAATACGCCGGCACAATGGTCCGGCGATCTTAAAGGCTACCGGCGGCTGCGCTTCATTATTAATTGCCTGACGCGCGTGCGCATGCTCACTGCGAACATGCGACTGAATTTCTCGCACAGCGGCTCACCCTTTCGCGCCCGCAAAAACCTGATCCCCTGGTATGCTTTTGATGATCCGGCCTGGGCCGGTACACGGATCGTCTTCGGCCACTGGTCGGCGCTCGGCCTGGTCGCCCTGCCTGACCTTATCAGCCTGGACACCGGCTGCGTCTGGGGACGCCAATTAACGGCGGTGCGACTCGATAAACGAGTAAAGCGTATCTACCAGGTACGAGGTCAATCCTGATGGAGCATCTCAGCATCCTCGGCGCCGGACAGTGCGGCACGCTGCTCGCGACGATGCTGAGCCGTAACGGCTTTTCCGTCGACTTGTATGAACGTAACAACGACCCGCGCGGCGCCGATGCGGCTGCCGGGCGATCGATCAATCTTGCCTTGGCCGCGCGCGGATTTAATGCACTCGACAAAGCCGGTCTGCTGCCGGTTGTCGAGCCGTTGCTGGTGCCCATGCGTGGCCGCATGATCCACGAAATTGACGGCTCGACCGAATTCCTGCGCTACGGGCAGCGCGCCGATGAACAGATTTTTTCGGTGTCACGCGGCCGGCTCAACCAGATTCTGCTCGACGCGGCCGAGGAAGTCGGCAACATTGAGATTCACTTCGGTCAGCAGGCACTCGATTACAACCCGGATACACACCGCGTCCGGTTGCGCGATTTAGCCGAGAACGCGGACTATGAAATCGAAGCGGACCCCGTGATCGCGGCCGACGGCGCGGGATCGGTTATTCGCCAGGCGCTCGATCGGTCCCGGGGTATCGACGCAACCGAAGATCTGTTGCCCCATGGTTATAAAGAGTTATCGATTCCGGCGGGCCCCGGGGGCGGGTTCCAGCTCGAGCCCGATGCGCTGCACATCTGGCCACGCAACGATTTCATGTTGATCGCGCTGCCGAACCCGGGCGGCGACTTCACGCTGACCCTGTTCCTGCCTAACGAGGGCGACACGAGCTTTGCGGCGCTAGCGGATGAAGCGACCGCGGCCGGTTTCTTCGAGACACACTTCGCCGACGTCGCGCCACTGATCGAGAATCTGCCGCAGGCCGTCGTGAGTCATCCGCTCGGTCTGCTGGGCACGATTCGCTGCCGCCACTGGCACGACAGTGGCAATGTGCTGCTGATCGGTGATGCCGCGCACGCCGTCGTACCCTTTCACGGCCAGGGCATGAACCTCGCATTCGAGGACTGCGTCGTGCTCGAACGAATACTAGGTGAAATCGGTACCGACTGGGAAAATGTCTTCAGCCGCTACGAGACCGAACAGCTTGTGAACGCCAACGCAATTGCCGACATGGCGCTCGAGAATTACGTGGAGATGCGCGACACCGTGCTCGACCCGAAGTTCGCCTTACAGAAAGAGCTGTCTTTCGAACTCGAGCGACGCCTGCCCGACCGATTCATACCGCGTTACTCGATGATCATGTTTCATGCAGAGATTCCGTACAGCGTGGCGCAGCAACGCGGCGAAGTACAGAGTGCACTGCTCGAAGAATTTACGCAGTGCGCTGATACGCTCAATCAGGTCGATATTGATGCGGCCGAGGTTGCCGCCATCGAGAAACTTACGCCACTCTGACATTGTTAGTTCCGTTCCAACGTGACGAACGTGTAGTCGAACTGGTTGTTCTGATCGGCCGCGCGCTCGTCGTGCATCGACTCCCGCCATTCGCCAGCATCAAGCACCGGAAAATAGGCGTCACCGGCAACCTCGGCCTGCACACGCGTCATGTAGATACGCTTCGCAAGCGGCAGAAATAGCCGATAGATATCGCCGCCGCCGATCACCATGAGTTCGTCCGCATCGCCAGCTGCTGCGATCGCACTATCGACCGAAGCAACAACGTCGCAACCCTCGGCGAAATAGTCAGTCTGTCGTGTGATCACGATATTCTGCCGGTCTGGCAGGGGCTGGCCAATGGATTCATAAGTCTTGCGGCCCATAATAATGGGCTTGCCGATCGTTAGCGCCTTGAAGTGCTTAAGATCATCGCTCAGCCGCCAGGGCAACTCACCCCTGGAACCGATTACATGATTCTTCGACACAGCAACGACAATGCTAATCATTGGTCGCCGGCATGGCCGCCTCGCACGGGGTACATCTAAACCGCGACGGCAGCGCGGATGTGGGGATGCGATTCGTAGTTTAGGATTTCGAAATCGTCAAACTCGTAGTCGAAAATACTCGGCGGCCGTCGCTTAATCGCAAGGCGCGGCAGGGCCAGCGGTTCGCGCGTAAGTTGCTCGTCGGCCTGCTCCAGATGATTCAGATACAGGTGACAATCGCCGCCGGTCCAGATGAATTCTCCGACGTTGAGATCGGCCTGCTGTGCGAGCATGTGGGTCAGCAGCGAATACGAAGCGATGTTGAACGGCACGCCGAGAAAAATATCGCAGCTGCGCTGATACAGCAGGCATGAGAGCTTGCCGTCTGCGACGTAGAACTGGAATAGGCAATGGCAGGGTGGTAGTGCCATCTTGTCAATATCGGCGACGTTCCATGCACTGACGATAATGCGACGTGAATCGGGCGTCTCGCGCAGCTGTCGCATGACCATGCTGATCTGATCGATCAGATAGCCGTCCGGGGAAGGCCAGCTGCGCCATTGCACACCGTAAACGGGGCCGAGCTCACCATCTTTATCAGCCCACTCGTCCCAGATCGATACTTTCTTTTCCCTGAGGTAAGCGATGTTACTGTCGCCGCTCAGGAACCAGAGCAGCTCGTGGATGATCGAGCGCAGATGCAGTTTCTTTGTTGTGACGAGCGGGAATCCCTCGCTCAGGTCGAAGCGCATCTGATGACCGAAAACGCTGAGCGTTCCGGTACCGGTTCTGTCTTTCTTGCGCGCGCCATGATCGCGCACATGTTGCATCAGCGACAGATATTGCTGCATGTCAGGTCGTTGCCTCCTTCGCGCTGTGTGAACGATATGCTATGACCAGCATGACTGCGCCCGCAATGATCATCGGTGCGCTCAGAATCTGTCCCATTGTAACCCAGCTCAAAGCAAGGTAGCCGAGGCCCTCGTCGGGAACGCGATAAAACTCGACGAAAAACCGGAAAATGCCGTAGAAAAACAGGAACGCCCCTGACACCGCCATATACGGCCGTGGCCGCGCCGAGTACACCCAGAGAATAACAAATAGTACAAATCCCTCGAGCAGCGCCTCGTACAGCTGCGACGGATGCAGCACCTGGCCTTTGTACAGGAACCCCCACGCTACGTCAGTGGGCTTACCCCAGAGTTCGCCATTGATGAAATTACCGATGCGACCGAAGCCGAGGCCCAGCGGTACGAGCGGTGCAACGAAGTCGGTGATGTGCCAGATCGTCTTGCCGAGCGAACGGCCGTAAAGCCACATCGCGGTCATGACACCGACCAGGCCGCCATGAAATGACATGCCGCCCTCGGTAATCTTGAACAGGTACAGCGGATCGGAAATCAGCTGATCCCAGCCGTACACGAGGCAATAGCCGACTCGGCCGCCGACGATCACGCCTAGCATCGCGTAGAAGATCAGGTCATCGACCTGCCTAGGCTTAACCGGAGAATCGGCCCGCCTGCACCGCCGGCGCGCCAGCCACCATGCCAGCAGGAAGCCGATGACATACATCAGTCCGTACCAACGGATCTTAATGAATCCAAAGGAAAAAATGACTGGGTCGATCTCTGGGTAAACCAGCATGAGACCTTGCTCGGCATCGCTTGCAGGCCTGTATCATAGTCAGTTTGCTGTGCGCGTCATAGGGCCGCACAATGGAATGACCAATGCCCAATCACCTCGCGAACGAAACCAGCCCGTATCTACTGCAGCACGCCGATAATCCGGTCGACTGGTTTCCGTGGGGTCCGGACGCGTTCGAACACGCGCGCGAAACGAATAAACCGTTACTGCTGTCTATTGGTTATTCCGCCTGCCATTGGTGCCACGTCATGGCACACGAGTCGTTTGAAGACGAGGCGACCGCAGAACTCATGAATCGCCTGTTCGTCAACATCAAGGTCGATCGCGAGGAGCGGCCCGACATCGACCGCATTTACCAGATGGCACATCAGCTCTTGACCCAGCGCGGTGGCGGCTGGCCGCTGACGATGTTTTTGAACGCTGAGGATCAGCGGCCGTTCTTCGGCGGCACCTATTTTCCAAAGGAACCCCGATACGGAATGCCGGCTTTCAGTGAGCTGTTGCGAAGCGTTGCCACCTACTACGACGAGCACCAGGACGATGTGCGCGAGCAGGGGGACCGACTGAACGATGTCCTGCGTCGCCTGGAGCCAGCGAGTGTGTCAAACGACGACACTCTCGACGAGGAACCTTTGCAACGCGTCCGCGAGCGCCTCGCGCAGTCGTTTGATGCTGATTTCGGTGGCTTTGGCGGAGCCCCGAAGTTCCCGCACCCTGCAACGATCGACAGGCTATTGCGGCATTGGCGAAGCACTGCGAACTGTGACGAGCCCGATATCGACGCATTGTTCATGGCGACATTGACGCTGACGCGGATGGCCGAGGGTGGCATCTACGATCATATCGGTGGCGGCTTCTGCCGTTACTCGGTCGATCGCCACTGGCAGATCCCGCACTTCGAGAAAATGCTCTACGACAACGGCCCGCTGCTTGCATTGTATGCCCAGGCCTATCTTGCAACTGGAGAACAGCTGTTTGCGGATACGGCCCTGCAGACGGCCGACTGGATGCTCGCGGATATGCTTTCGGCCGACGGTGGTTTCTTTGCGTCTCGTGATGCCGATTCCGAAGGAGAGGAAGGTCGTTATTACGTCTGGACACCGGACGCGGTCGCAGCGTTGCTGCCCGAGCATGACTACGCGTTGTTTGCGCGACGATTTGGTTTGGATCAGGAAGCGAACTTCGAGGAATGCTGGCACCTTACCGTGCGGCAGTCGGTCAAGGACATTGCCGTTGACACGGGGACCGCGGTCGCGGATGTCGAGGCCGCTCTGGCAGCAGGCAGGTCGACCCTGCTTGCGGAGCGAACCACGCGCATTGCGCCACAGCGCGACGACAAACAGCTGACGGCGTGGAATGCGCTCGCGATTCGCGGCCTGGCAATTGCCGGGCGCGCGCTCGAACGCGATGATCTCGTCGATGCCGCGGCAGCGACGCTTGCATTCATCAAGGAAAATCTCTTCGTCGACGGTCGATTATTTGCGAACTACAAGGATGGCAGGGCCCGGTTCCCGGCCTATCTCGACGACCACGCGTTTCTCGTCGACGCAGTCCTCGAGCTGTTGCAGGCGCGCTGGAACAGTGAATCCCTGGACTTTGCTGTACAGCTTGCAGAGCTGTTGCTCGGGCATTTCGAGGATCCCGGTTCCGGCGGTTTTTTCTTCACGGCCGACGATCACGAAGCGCTGATGCACCGGCCCAAACCGCTGGCCGACGAAGCAATGCCCTCGGGTAACGGCGTCGCCACGTTCGCCCTGCAGCGGCTGGGCCATCTGCTCGGGGAAACACGCTATCTCGAGGCCGCACAGCGTGCATTGCGCAACGCCTGGCAGGCTATCGTCGATTATCCGCACGGGCACGTCACGCTGCTGACGGCTCTCGACGAGTATCTCGAGCCCCCCGAGATCATTGTCGTACGCGGGGAGGCCAAGGAAATTGCTCGATGGCGCAACGCGGCTGACAGAATCTATGCACCGCGACGCCTCCTGTTCGCGATCGAGCAAAGCGCAGGCAACCTGCCCGGAATTCTCGCGGAGCGCAAAGCCGTGCCTGGAGAGACGCTGGCTTACCGTTGCGTCGGCACGCATTGCGAATTGCCGGTGACGAGCTGGGAGGCGCTCGCCGTTCAGCTGAGCTGAATCAATAAGCCGTAAGAACCATGCCGGTCGCCGGCGTTACCCGAGCCGAGTTGGCGCCCTCGAACACGACCGGCACCGATTCGATACGCAGGCCGGTATTGCGAACGACGGCGAAATGCAGATGCGGACCGCTCGAATATCCCGTGTTGCCGGAATCGGCAATGTACTCGCCGCGCTGCACGCGATCGCCCGGCTTGACGCGAATAGAGTTCCAGTTGAGGTGGGCGTAAATCGCGTAGGTGCCATCGCCGTGGAGTATCCGTACGACGTTTGCTGCCGGTCCGTCGCGTTCGGAATCGAGGCCATTGCGAAAATTCGTACTCGCCACATCAAATACCACGCCCTCGCGGGCAGCGAAAATGTCGGTGCCAACGGGCATGGCCAGATCTACGGCGAAATAGCTGTCAGGAGACGTATGCGTAACGACATCCGGATACGCTTGTGACACCGGATGGTTGCTCGCAATCGAGAAAGGAACGCGGTAGGCGCTATCTGGCCGATGCACGGCATCGGGGTCGCCGGCAAGATACTCGAAACGGTATGCGAGAAACGGCGCCGGGCCGGTGTCAAGCAGGTCCAGACCGATCAACACGGTCTCGCTGCGCGGGGGCAGTATCCAGCGTAACTCCTTATCGGGATCCGGATAGTCAAGCCCGCGAATTGTCTCGATTAACAATTTAAGCTCGATCGGCGCATGAAATTGGTTGGCCGCAATCAATTCGATGCCGTCGCCAACAAAACGGTACGATACAGTCACTGCGCCATCAGCTGCAGCCGATTCGAGCTGTCGAACCTCTACAGCACGATTGTCATCGGGTGGACGATCGGAATAAATCCACTCACCGTTCTCACCACGATACTTGTAGAGCGATTGCCCCGGCGCCGGGGCGCTCGCAATCAGCAAGATGCTCAGCACGCTGATGCACGCTGGCAGAAACTGTGCCAAACGGCGTTCAGGAGCCAATCGCAGAGCGCCGCCAGCCGTTTTGCGTCTTCTTGATCTCGTAGGCCGGCCAATACTGGTTGTCCAGTTTTAACGTGATGATCTCGACCGCACCGTTCCATGTCACTGTCTTCAGACGCACGGATGCCTGGTCTTTTTTTCCGGCGACTGCATCGACGAAAGCCTGCAGATCCGGGGTCGGCGTCTCGTCAACTTCAACGACGCGACGCCCTGCCCATAAGCCGTATCTCGTCGCGGGCGATCCGTAACTGAAAAATGCAACATAGACACCATACGGTTCGATGCCGCGCTGCGCCGCCATCGCGCGATGCGGGTCCTGCAGCAACGCCCCGGCCCAGGACACGGCCCTGGTAATGCCGCGACCATCAAGCGCGGCGGTCTCCAGCCCAATATCGAGCGCTTCGCCATTGCGCCACACGGTCACCGTGACCTCCGGCTTCTGCACGGCTTTCTCAAGTGCGCGAAACGAAGTAACAACCTCACTATCCACTGCGAGCACGATATCGCCGTTTTTCAACATCTTGGCCGCAGACGTACCTGCGACGAGGCGCGTGATGCTCAGTACCCGTCGATAGACCGGGTTGTTGGCCTCGAGCCTGGTCAGCCACTCCTCATCGACACCCATATTGCGCGCGGCAAACAGCGGCGAGTAAACGAATTCGGCCTCAAGCGAATAGAAAGGCCGCTCGTTGCGCACGATATCGACGAATTCAGTCACCAGATCGGCACCGACACCGCGGTTGAATTGTGCGAGATCGCCGCCTGACTGTACCGCGAAGCTCGACCAGATCGCTGCGACCCGGCCGCGATTGTCGACCAGCACGCCATCGACGTCGGTCGGCGCATTGACGAGCGAAATGCCTTCGATGTTCGAGTCGCGGAAACGGAGCGTGCGTGACAATGGCAATATCAGCGGCTCGACCGCCGATACCGTACTTTCCTGGTGCACGAGCTGGTGGTCACCTTTGATACCGACCACCCATACCTTGTCGCCAGCCGCGAGCGGCAAATTATTGAAGCGTGCAGTTTCGACGGCCGTATCGCCGATCGTTCTGGGGTCATAAGAAACGATCGCCAGATTGTGCAGCGGATGCAATTGCTCGACCCTCGCCTTGACTTCGAGTGATCCCGCAAACGTCACGGTAACGTCGCCGATGGCGACGGGCACAGTGTTGCGATCGACCAGAACAAGCCCGCGCTCCTTATCGACAATCACGCCAGTACCGTAGTAATGGCGATCCGCGACACCTGAAACCGTATACGGCAGGTCGAATGTAACCACCACGAGCGACGGTGCAATTGCGCGTACGCGCGGATCATCATAATCCGTCAGATCCGTGCTGCCGACTGGTGGAGGCCCCGGTTCCGGTCCGGGACCGAGGTCGCGACACGGCCATATTCCCGTAGCATCGTCGCGGGAACAACGCCGCACAGGGAACCAGATGCGATCCATTTCGAAGGCTCTGACAATGCTGTTTTGTGGATTATCCATCGTCACATAACGGATCAGCGCGCGGGAGCCATCGGCCAGCTGGTCTAGAGACGCTTCGAGATCGTCAATATTCCCTATCGGTTTGCCCGAAAATTCGGTGATGACGGCGCCCCGCGGAATCGCGGACTTTGACAGCAGGTAGCCCGGATTGGCAACGTATACGCCATCGGCGGCACGATTGTAATGCCGCGCCTGCTGGTACGACAGGTTGTTAACGATGGCATCGCCGAATTCCAGAAACTCGTTGGGAGTGATCGCATGCAGATCGGTAACCGAGACGGTCTCAGTGACGCGGCGGCCACCGCGTTCGACCTCGATCTCGATGTTGTTACCTACATTATCGTCCAGCGTTGCTGCAAGTGGCACGAACTCGGTAACCAGCTCGCCATTCATGCGTAGCAGGATATCTCCGGGTGCAAGCTTGCCCGCCGCAGGGGAATCAGGAATGACTTGCTGTATGGTCAACATGCCCGTCTGCTGTGGAAAAGCGGAGCGAATGATACGCTCCGATTCGTCGCTCAGACCCAGTCGCCTTAATTCGTCGTAGGCCTTGCGCTCAAACATCGTCTGCAAGGTGCCCCGCGTAACGGGTTTGTCCTGCTGAATCAGGTCAAGCGCACGATGTATACGATCAAGCGGCAGGAAAAAGCTGCTGGCCGCCGAATTGTTGGCGCCGGCGTTCAGTGCGACGACCTCGCCTTCGATGTTGACGACCGGCGAGCCTGACGAACCACCCGAGGTCCCCGAAGCAGCTTGTAAATAAAACGTATTGAAGTCGTTGTACTTGCCACGTCCGTAGTCTGGCGCTTGGCGGTCGAGGCGAGCAATCGTCCCCGCAAGTATCGACAGCTGTTCGCCGGCGTCATTGCCGATGACACGAATTTCACGCCCGATGCCGGCGGCGTCGGGCACCAACGGCAATTCGGCCGGTTCTATGTAGCGCAGATCATCCGGGTCGTAACGAAAGAAGCCGAAATCGTGCACCGGGTCCCGATAAACCGGCGTTAGCCGCACTTCCTCGTTGTTGCGGAAAATGGCCTCTGCGACGACGGGACCTGGCGTTACGACGTGGCGATTGGTCAGTATCAAGCCGCGCCTCGCATCGACGACGAAGCCCGTAGCCTGGCTTGAGGAATTCCACTCGGTGTCGAACGCGCGCGTGCTATCAACCCGGATCGAGACAACGCCTGTGGAGATACGCTCGAGGGTATTCGTCCAGGCCGTATCCTCGGCAGCCGGGGCTGTCACCGCGAGCGAAAGTGCGAGTGTCGCGACAAATAATCGTCCGTGCGTCATAGGATTCCTGGCGTGATGTCCTGGTGGCATTGATATCTGGACTAGTTCAATGACCGACGGTTCCCGCTATTTGACCAGAATATCGCGGCCGCCGCAGTAGACTCGGTCACAGAGGCGTGGTGTCGGGTATGTGCTCAAGCATCGTCCGGAGCGCAGCGACGCAGGACGCCAAAGCAAGCGGAGTCCGATCCGGGCGCGGCATGGACGCCAAGCGAGGTTTAGCGCGAGCACATACCCGATAGCGCGCCGCGTTAATCGTCCGGACGGAAAGCCAGGTCGAGCTGCCGTGCCGCTTTGACGTCGTCGAGCCGGCGCACGGGCATCCTGTGTGGCGCATCCTTGTAGCTGACCCCGTTTTCCCGCGCATCCTTCACGATCGCGATCATCGCATCGACGAATCCATCCAGCGTTTCCTTGCTCTCGCTCTCCGTTGGCTCGATCAGCAGACATTCGGGGATCAACAGTGGAAAATAGGTCGTCGGGGCATGGTAATTGTGATCGAGTAGAGCCTTCGCAAGATCCATCGCCGTCAGGTCATACTCTCTTGCCTCATGCTTAAGCGTGATGATGAACTCGTGACTGGCGCGGCGATCAGGATAGGCAAGCTCAAAACCCGCATCGCGCAGTCGCGCCTGCAGGTAATTGGCGTTCAGCGTCGCGAATTCGGCAATCCGGCGCATGCCGTTCCGGCCTACCATGCGCATGTATACATACGCGCGCAATAGCACACCGGCATTGCCCATGAATCCGGATAAGCGGCCGATCGACTGCGGCAGATCCTCTTCCGTTAACCAGTCGTAATGCGTCTCGCCATCCTCCTGCCTGGCGGTGACGATGGGCAGCGGCATGAATGGCAACAAACGCTCACCAACACCGATTGCACCGGAACCGGGTCCGCCGCCACCGTGTGGCGTGGAGAAGGTCTTGTGCAGATTCATGTGAATGACATCAAAGCCCATGTCACCCGGTCGTACTTTGCCGCAGATTGCATTGAGGTTAGCGCCGTCATAGTAAAGCAGACCGCCGGCCTCCTTGACGATTCGCTCGACTGCCATGATTTCACGTTCGAATACACCGAGTGTCGACGGATTAGTTAACATGATGCCTGCGGTTCGTCGCCCTACGGCAGCTTTGAGCGCTTCGATGTCAATGTCGCCGTCATCGCCCGTCGCAATCTCACGAGCAATACAGCCGCACATCGTTGCTGTCGCCGGGTTGGTGCCGTGCGCCGCGTCGGGGACGATAATTTCATTGCGCTCATGATCGCCGCGCGCCGCATGATAAGCACGAATCATCGCTACACCGGCGAGTTCGCCCTGTGCCCCTGCCATCGGTGTCAGCGAAACGCCCTGCATACCGGTTACGGCCTTGAGCATTTCCTGCAACTCATGCATACAACTAAGGAATCCCTGGCCATGGCTGACCGGTCCCAACGGATGTCTGTTTGCAAATCCGGGCAAGAGAGCCAAAGCGTTACAGGCACGCGGATTGTATTTCATCGTGCAGGAACCCAGCGGATAGAACTGCGTATCGATCGAGAAATTCATCTGCGACAGCCGCGTGAAATGCCGGACGACCTGTAGCTCCGACGCTTCGGGCAATCGCGGCCTGTCGGCGCGCAGAAACGGCTGGGGTATATCGGCGTCGGCGGATTCGGTTGGCGCCTGAGCAAACGCCCGACGGCCGGCTCGCGACTTTTCAAATATCAATGGGCTCATGTCAGTTCTCAGTTAGTCGGCATCAGCGCTGATTCCGAGTGCGCGCAACGCGGCCCGATAGTTCGGTTCTGTCGCGATGTCATCAATGTGTTCCTGATAAACGACTGTGTTGTTTTCATCGAGTACGACAACAGCGCGCGCAAACATGCCGGCCAATGGCCCGTCGACGATCAGGACGCCGTAATTTTCGCCGAAGCCCGCATGGCGGATGGCGGACAAGCCGACGACATTCTGCAGATCGTGTTGTTTCTGAAAACGCTCGTGAGCAAACGGCAAGTCGTAGGAGATCATGAGCATAGCGACGTCTTTGACGCCCTGGCTGAGACTGTCGAATTCGATGACAGATTTGGCGCACACCTCGGTGTCGATACTCACGAAGATGTTCATGACCTTGCGCATGCCGGTCCAGTTAGCCAACGAGACATTTTGCAGTTTGGCATTTACCAGGGAAACGTCGGGCGCGCGACTGCCCACGGCAGGCAGCTCTCCAAACGTCCGATAAGTTGCATTCTCATAATTGACAATCGCCATAATCGATTCAGGCTAAGCGCCTGCTCTCCTTTGACATGATGTCGCCGAGTGTCGCCACGTATGTGTCGATATCGGCTTCGGTCTTGGTCTCCGTGGCACAAACAAGCAGGGCATTGCCGAGTTCCGGCAGCAGACCTGATAGATCGAAACCGCCCAGGATGTTCCGCTCGGCGAGTGCTTTGAGTACCGGGCCGACCGGACGATCCAAAGCGAGCGCGACCTCGTGAAAGTGCGGCCCGGCAAACAAGCGCTCAACGCCTGCGATGGCACCGAGACCGGCGGCCAGTCGCGCCGTATTGCGCTGTGCACGTCGCGCGACCGCCGCAAGACCATCAAAACCGAGCAGGGACATGTAAATCGTCGCTGCTGTCACCATGAGCCCCTGATTGGTGCAGATATTCGACGTCGCCTTTGATCGCCGGATATGTTGTTCGCGCGCCTGCAATGTCAGCGTATAACCAGGCTGGCCATCGAGATCCGTCGTACGGCCCACGATGCGACCGGGCATCTGCCGGACGTGCTTTTGCCTGCACGTCATAAAACCGAAGTACGGCCCACCGGATGATAACGGCACACCGAGCGGCTGCCCTTCGCCACACGCAATATCCGCACCGTCTTCGCCCCAGTGACCGGGCGCTTTCAGGAGCGCCAAGGCGGTCGGATTGACGACAGCGACGACCAATGCGCCATGTTCGTGGGCCCAGTCGGTTAGCCGATCGACATCTTCGAGTGTGCCGAAGAAAGACGGCTGCTGTATGACCACGGCAACCACATCAGCGATACCATCGAGCGAAGCGGCACAGTTGCCCGTCGCAGCATCCATCGGCAGTCGCTCGAATGAAATGCCCTGACTTCCTGCGATCGCCGCCGCGACTTTTCCATAGGTCGGATTGACGCCTGGCGCAAGCAGTATGCGGCCCGATTTGACGTTGCGATTGCTGCGCGCCACCATCAATGCTGCCTCGGCAAGTGAGGATGCGCCATCGTACAAGGACGCGTTGCTGACATCGTGTCCGGTCAGCGCGGTAATCATCGTCTGATACTCGTAAATCGTCTGCAGCGTGCCCTGACTCGCTTCGGCCTGGTACGGCGTGTAAGCACTGTAGTACTCACCACGGGTCGCAATATCCCATACGGCCTGTGGAATGTGGTGCTCGTAGGCACCTGCGCCGATGAAACACAACGGTGCGCCGTCGATCGCAGCACGTTCATGCATCAGACGGGTGATCTGCATCTCGTTGAGCGCCTCCGGGATTTCATCGAGCGAGTCGATCAGCAGCTCTTTTGGTATCTCGTCGAACAGGTCATCGATGCGCTTGACACCGATCGCAGCAAGCATCTCCCGGATGTCGTCGTCGGTGTGCGGTATAAATGGCATTGGCGTACCTCAGACGTCTTCTTCGTCGAGAAGAGCCTGGTAAGCGTCGGGCGCCAACAGTGCGTTTTCGTCAATATCAGCGAAAGGCTGCAACCTGACGATCCAGCCATCGCCATACGGATCCGCATTGATAATCTCCGGATCAGCGGCGAGATCTTCGTTGACGGCGACCACATTGGCATCGATCGGCGCATAGACATCGGAGGCCGCTTTCACTGATTCGACTACAGCCATGTCACCGCCGCTATCGACGTCCTGGCCAACTTCGGGCAATTCGACATAGACGAGATCACCGAGCGCAGCTTGAGCATGATCGGTGATGCCAACGGTTACGCTGCCATCGTCCTCGCGGCGCAGCCACTCGTGCTCACTTGTAAATAGCAGGTCTCCGGGCAATTCACTCATTTTTTTCCTCTCCCCTGTCAGGTCCTGTTATTGCCGTTCGTCAACATCCATGATCACCGCAAACGGCGTCACAGTTCGATACGTATTTGCCCATTGCGGACGAAAGGTGTCTTCACGATTCGCACATTGAGCAGTTTGCCGCGCACGTCGACCTGCGCGAGATCGTAGTCACCCGCAGGAACTCGGGCGAGGGCGATCGACCGGCCGATAGTCGGCGAGAAACCACCGCTCGTGATTTCGCCATCCTTGCTGCCTGCGACGACAACGCGCTGTTGGTTTCTAAGCACGCCCTTGTCCTCGAGCAGCAAGCCGACGAAGCGCCGCTGCTGTGGGTCATTACGTGCGCGCTCAAGCGCGTGGCGACCGATGAATTCGCGGTCCTGGGGTTGCCAGGCGACCGTCCAGTCGAGTCCGGCCTCCAGCGGCGACACAGACTCGTCCATATCGGAGCCGTACAGATTCATCGCAGCCTCGAGGCGCAGCGTATCCCGCGCTCCCAGCCCGCACGGTACCACGCCGGCAGCCAGCAATCGGTCCCAGATCGTGGCTGCCCGCGCAGCCGGCATGACGATCTCCCAGCCGTCCTCGCCCGTATAACCGGTCCGGGCGACAAACAGATCGCCGGCTTGCATACCCGTAAAGGGCCTGAGCGCGAGCGCCTGTTCGCGAAAATCCGCGTCGATACATGGCGCCGCGAGTTCTCGCGCGCGCGGCCCCTGCACGGCAAGCATGGCGAGTTCGGCACGTTCTCTGACGTCGACATCAAAGGGTCCCGCATGCTGCCGGATCCAGGCCAGATCCTTCTTGCGTGTCGCAGCATTGACGACCGCCCGAAACCACGCGTCGTCCATGTAGTACACGATCAGATCGTCGATGACCCCACCCTGTTCATTTAGCATGCATGTGTAGAGCGCTTTGCCGGGGGACTCGAGTTTTGCCACATCATTGGCCAGGAGAAAGCGCAGCAAGTCACGAACGCGGTCGCCACGAAGATCGACGATCGTCATGTGCGAGACATCGAAGACGCCGGCACTGTTTCGTACTGCGTGATGCTCTTCTTTCTGCGACCCGTAGTGCAGCGGCATATCCCACCCGCCGAAATCGACGATGCGCGCGCCGGCCTCTACGTGCTTGTCATAGAGTGGTGTTTTCGACCCCATTTCTCCCCAATCCGTTTGACTGACAAAAGAACCGACAGACCCTACGACCTGCCGCCCCTCTGTCCTTCAAAACCTGAGAGATCAATGGCGTGTCGCCACTTACCCCTTCGGTGGGCCGCCTCGGGCCACTCTCCAGAGCCAATCAGCGTGGACAGTCCTTCTGCCTGAGCGTTTCCGGGCGAGTTGCGCCTTCGGCGCCCCGATCCTTCAATGAGCTGTCGGGGTCTCTTCTGCACACGCTATCGATTGGTGCGCGCCATCATAGCCAATGGCGCCGGCGGTTGCCAGCCGCTCCGATGGCGGTAACAATGCCTGCAAACACAATTCTGGAATGCCAATGACAACCGCCCGTATCACGCTGATCACGCTCGTTCTAGCGGTCGCCGGATCCGCTCACGGTGCTGCTGCCGACGACTTCAGCGCGTTGCTGGACGAAGTCTGGGAATGGCAACTCGCGAGTTACCCGATGTTTGCCTCCCGGCTCGGCGATAAGCGCTATAACGACCGCTGGGCCGACAACAGGCTCGAGGCCATCGAGCAACGTCAGGAACAAACCCGGGCGTTCCTGCAGCGCCTGTACGCCATTGACCGTAGCGCGTTGAGTGCTGCTGATGAACTCAATTACGAGCTGTTTCGCCGCAGATTACAAAACGATGTCGATGTCGACGCATTCAACGGGCACCTGATGCCGTTCAGTCACCTGGGTGGCGTACAGAACCTGGACAGCAACACGAACTATTTGAGCTTCTCTGCCGTCAAGGACTATGAGGACTGGCTTGCGCGTCTCGACGCGATCGATGACGTCATCGAGCAGACGATCGAACTCGCAGATCGTGGCCGCAAGACCGGATACGTATCGCCTCGGGTCCTGATGCAGCGCTTACCGGATCAGGTGGCCATACAGCTCGTCGACAACGCAGAAGATAGTCCGTTTTTTAAGATTTTCGAGCAGCTTCCCGACACGATCGGCGCCGATGACCAGGAACGGCTGAGAGCGACCGCGCGCGACTCGATTGGTGACACCGTGCTGCCGGCCTACCGCAAGCTCGCCCGCTATTTCTCCGATACGTATCTGCCGGCCGGCCGCGACAGCATCGGGCTGTCTGAATTACCCAAAGGCAAGGAGTGGTATGAGTTCGAGGCGCGCCGGTATACGACGACGCAGATGTCCCCGGACGAAATTCATCGGCTCGGTCTCAACGAAGTGCGCCGCATACGCGATGCAATGCAGCAGCTCATCGACGCGCTCGATTTTGACGGTGACTTTCAGGAATTCCTCGAATACCTGCGTACAGATTCGCAGTTCTACTATGAAGATCCGGACGAACTCTACGCAGCCTATCTCGCGACGAGCAAGCGCATCGACCCGGAGCTCGTACGGCTTTTCGGCAAGCTGCCGCGCATGCCCTATGGCGTAAAGCCGATCCCTGAGTCGATCGCGCCCGACACGACGACCGCCTATTACAGCCGGCCGGCTGCGGACGGCAGCCGCGCCGGTATTTACTGGGTCAACTTGTACAAGCCGGAGGTGCGACCCAAATATGAGATCGAAGTATTGACCGTGCATGAGGCGATGCCGGGTCACCACCTGCAGATCGCCCTGCAGCAAGAGCTGGAGGATATGCCGAACTTTCGCCGCTATTCGGGATTCACGGCTTTTGTCGAAGGTTGGGGTCTGTACAGTGAACGCCTCGGCTACGATCTTGGCCTTTACGAAGATCCCTACTCGCGTTTCGGCCAGCTGACTTACGAAATGTGGCGGGCGGTACGCCTCGTCGTCGATACGGGCATCCATTACAAAGGCTGGACCCGGCAGCAGGCCATTGATTTTTTCATGGACAACGCGGCCAAGACCGAACTCGACATTATCAATGAGGTCGATCGCTACATCAGCTGGCCGGGCCAGGCGCTGGCTTACAAGATCGGACAGTTGAAAATGAATTCCCTGCGCGAGAACGCCGAGCGCGCTCTGGGCGACAGGTTCGACATTCGCGCGTTCCACGATGAACTGCTGAGCGGCGGCGCGCTCCCGCTCGACCTGCTCGAGCAACGTATGACCGCGTGGCTTCTGTCACAACAATAGGCGCGGTACCTAATCTGCGAAGGGCAGCGGCGTCTGGCGTTCGGCCGGGAATTCGCGGCGTGCGATGCGCGCCCGTTCCGCTGGCTTGGCTCGAGGATCGTGAATCCCGTCGATCCGCGCGATGCGATCGGCGAGTCCGGTGCAGTTGGCGAGTTGAATATTGAGTCCGGGTCGCGCATTCATCTCGAGAATCAGCGGACCCTGCTCTTGGTCTATGACCATATCGACGCCAAGGTAGCCGAGGCCCGTGACCTCGTAGCCCCGTGCAGCCGACTGCAGAATCAAATCCCAATGTGGAATCCTGAGACCGGCGATAAGCGCACCCGTATCCGGGTGTTCGTCAATAATATTGTTTTCCAGAACGCCTGTTAGCGTCTCGCCCAGGCTCATGTCGACGCCGGCGCCGACAGCGCCCTGGTGCAGGTTGGCTTTGCCGTCTGACGCACGGGTCGGCAGGCGCACCATCGCCATCGCCGGGTAGCCCCGATACACGATCACGCGCACGTCCGGCACGCCCTGGTAGCTAAGCTCCGCGAACACTTTATCGAACTCGACGCAGTACTCGATCAGCGCTTTGTCGGGATTACCGCTCAGGCTGTACTGGCCGCTGACGATATTGGATATGTGGTGCCTGATCTCGGCCTCGGAGATCAGCACGCCGCTTGCCAGGCGAAACGAATTGCGCTTGCGCTGGCTGCGCGCAGTCACAACGAGAATTCCGTCGCCGCCGCTGCCCTGCGCGGGCTTGACGACAAAACTTTCGCGATCAGTAACGATATTCGCGAAGCCGCGCACTTCGCCCTGATTGGCGATCACGCCGTACAGCTCGGGCACGGCCATACCCGCGGCGATCGCCAGTTCCTTGGTGAGGACCTTGTCGTCGACGCGCGGATACAGGCGGCGCGGATTAAACCGCATGATGAATTCGCAATTGCGCTCGTTGAGCCCGAGTACGCCAGCCGCCCGGAGTTTTCGCGCGCTGGCAAACATCAGTTACGCGCCAGCGCTCGAAATCGATGCAACTCGAGCAACCGGTAGCCAGTGTAGCGACCGGCGAGCAGCACGAGCGCAAGCACGACAAGCAGCAATTCAGGAAACGTGAAGACGAGGTGTTCGAGCCAGGCCAGGCCCATGAAAATATATGCGGCGACAGCGATCACGAGACTGCCGACACCGGCTCGCATCGCGTCTGCCGGGCCGCGCTCCTCCCACACGACCGACATGCGCTCGATCGTCATTGCGATTATCACCATCGGGAACAACGCGACGGAAAGCCCCGTTTCCATGCCTAGCCTGTGCGACATCAGACTGATCATCAACATCAAGACGACAACGACGATAAGAACGGCGGTAAGCCGCGGCACCAGAAGCAGCCGCAATCGCTCCAGCAGAAAGCGAATGCTAAGTCCTAGTGCGATCAACAACGAAAACAGCACGACGCCCCACAGCAACTTGGTCTCGCGAAACGCGAGCGCGATCAGCACGGGCATGAAAGTGCCGAATGCATCGATGCCCACGATATTGCGCAGAATGACCATGGCCAGCGCCCCGATCGGAATCATGAGCAGCACGCCGTAAACGGCCTGCGTCCGGATCGGCAGACTGTACAGCGAAAAGTCGATCAATGCGGCGCCGCGCTGTGCCGCCTGAGACTCGGCGATCGCGACAGCGTCGAGATGGTTTTCCTGCACCGCGAAGCTGACCTGAACGTTGCTGCCGCCCTCGACATTTATCAGCGGTTCGTTGCCGCGCCACCAGATCAGAAAGCGATCCGGCAGGCTCTCTTCGCCCGTCAACGGATTGAAATAACGCCAGCGAACACCGTCATGAACCTCAAGCCACGCGAGCAACTCGGCATCGCGTTGTCGACCCTGTAATTCGAATCCGCGCACGATACGTGCCGGTATGCGCGCAGACGCCAGTATTGTTGTCATACTCGTAACGAATGACGCGTAGTCCTGGGCGTTCGACAACAGCAATTCGACATTCGGGCCGGGTGACGGATCGTTCATACGGCGCAGCAATTCGGACGTAAATGACGCCGTATCGGCCGATTGCTCTTTGACATCCGCGACGATGACGTCGACGGCCGTCTTGAACGGCTCGTTGATCACGGGCGGTGGCGGAAAGGGTGGCGTCGTGTCGGACTGGTCGCTCCGTGGATCCTCATACACGGAGATGCGGTAGTAGATCGTTTGCGGGCCGTCAGCGCGACGTATCGCCCACTGCGCTTCGCGACCTCCGGAACCGTAGTTCAGACTGAAGCCGTAACCTCGGGACACCGAATTCTCATTGAGCATGCGAAAACCGGGCGTCAATGTCGGAATGTGCAAATTCACCTTGATCGAACCGGGCCCGCTCTCAAAGCGGATTGCCGACTCGATCGTCCACACCGGTGTCTCCTGATCCTCGCTGATCGGAAAACCGAGCACTTGCCACTTATAGATAAAAACTGACAGGCCGACGACTGTTAGCAACGCAGCGAGGCCGTAGACGTATTGTTGCTTCATCGAGGGACCCCGGTTTTATCGCCCAGTGCCGAGTGCGACGCCTACCATTTGCTCACGAATCGGCCCGCTATGATTGAAAAGACGCATTCCGGTTGTGCGCAATTCTCTGAGCAGCGCCGAGTCTGTCGCAAACAAATAATTGAGACCTGTCATAAAGTGCAGCATCGTTGCGTTCGCCCCCTTGCGTGCCCGCTCATAGCGGCGCAGCACCGGTCGGTCGCCCGGATACTCGCCGTTCGCGAGCGCAGCTTCGATAACCGTGGCCAATGTTGCAGCGTCTTGCAGGCCGAGATTTGCACCCTGCCCGGCGAGCGGATGCACAGCATGCGCCGCGTCGCCGATGAGAGCAACGCCTGGCAGCACATATTGTTGTGCGTGTCGCGCACACAAGGGAAATGCGCCCCGCGGGCCCGGTGTCCCGAGTTCCCCAAGTACATGATCCGATAACTCGCTGAGCAGCCGCCCGAGGTCAGCATCGCTGGCCGACATCGCTCGCTCAACGAGGTTCGCGGTCGTCGACCAGACAATGGACACCCGGCCGTCACATAAAGGCAGCATGCCGAGCGGGCCGTCGGCGAGGAAACGCTGCCGCGCGGTATGGCGATGCGATTCCTGCGGTTGCAGGTGCGTCACAAACGCTGACTGTCCGTACGGCCAGTCACGCGTCTCGATACCGACACTTCGCCTTACGAACGACTGTGCGCCGTCTGCACCGATAACCAGGTCCGCCTGCAGCTTTCCTGCGCCCTCGAGCTGCAGCCGATAGCGATTGTCATGCCTTTGCAACGAAAGAATCGGCGCGGAAAACACCAGCTCGATATCTGCAGCATCCAGAACATCGAGGATCGCGTGCTGCAGTAATACGTTTTCGACAATGAAACCGAGTTGTGCAACTGCGAACTCGGCCGCATCAAAGCGTAACGTTGCCGGACCATCGACCGAGGTCGATGCGTCCCAGACACGCATGCGATCGTAAGGACACGCGCGCGTCTCGCGAATATAGGACCAGGCGCCGATGCCGTCGAGTAATGCGACCGATCCGCTCGCGATCGCTGAAACTCGCAGCGCTATGTCATCATCAGGTCGATGTCGGGGCCTGACGCCAGCATCGACCAGCCTCAGACGCAGCCTGTCGCTGCATACGCTCTTGGTCAGCAATGCCGCAATTGTCAGCCCGGTGATGCCCGCACCAACGATGACGATATCAAAACGCTCCTTCACGGCAACGGTACTCCCCGTGACAGCCGGGGCAAACGCCCGGCAAGTCCCATCGTGTGCCGGGCGAATTGCGAGCGCACTCCGGGAACGAGATCGAAGCCGAGCATACCGATATTGCGCAGCATACGTACCGGCGGGCTCGAGAGTCCGAACAGACGCACGAGTCCATCGGTGAATCCAAGCAATTTTCGCTGGTCACCGCGCCGCCACGCCGTATATCGTTCAAGAATGTCGGCAGCTCCAATGTCAGCGTCGTCGTTCGCTGCCGCAATGGTATCGGCAATGCAATCGCACAATGCCGCAACATCTCTTAAGCCAAGATTGAATCCCTGGGCAGCGACCGGATGCAATCCGTGGGCCGCGTTGCCGACCAGCACCGACCGTGGAGCAGTCAGGCGCCGCGCTTTGCTCAACGTCAAAGGGTAGGCGGTACGCTGCCCGACGCGGGAGAACGCCCCCAGTCGGTAACCGAAGCTGTCCTGAAGCTCGTCAAGAAACGCCGGATCGTCCAATGCAAGCACTCGATTCGCATCGTGCTCCGGTACGGTCCAGACGAAGCCGGCCCGTCCCTCACTTAGAGGCAAGAGCGCCAGCGGTCCCTGCCCGGTAAACCGTTCATAGGCGCAATTGGCGAGCGATTTCTCGGTCGACAAGTTGCCGACCACCGCGCATTGCCCATATCTCACGAGCTTCGCCGATATGCCAAGCATCTCGCGTACAGATGACCTGGCGCCGTCGGCGGCGACCAGCAGACGGCCCTCGATGTCCCGGCGCCGTCCTTCACCGTCCTCGACCGAGGCGACAACTTGCTCCGGCCCCGGATTCGCACCCACCATGCTCGCAGGGCACAGTATCTCCAGGTCCTCTATGTCGTCGAGCGCTCGGTGCAGGACATTGCCGAGTACACGATTGATGACAACATAGCCGAGCGCCTCGACGCCCTGCTCTTCGGCATCGATGTGAGAAAAGCCAAACCGGCCTTGGTCCGAAACATGAATTTGCGTGACCGGCGTTGCGGCGGCGGCGATGTCATCCCAGAGCCCTAACGCCTCGTACAAACGTTGTGAACTGCGTGACAATGCCGTTGAGCGATCGTCGAAACTGGGTTGAGCCTCGGCGGACCTGGGAATGGCTTCAACAATCGCGACGCGGAGGCCCAGAGGCGCCAGGGCGAGTGCAAGACTCGAACCGATCATGCCGCCACCGGCGATAACGATATCGTACTGGTTGTCGATTGTAGAACTCGCCATCAGTTTTGCATCAACGACTCGATCTCGTCCGGATCCTTGACCAGCCCCTTGCTCAACACGTCAGGGCCCTTGCTCGTAACGGCGACGTCGTCCTCGATGCGAATGCCAATATTGCGCCAGCGTGCCGGCACCTTGCGGCTCGCCGGAATGTAGATACCGGGCTCGACGGTTGTGACCATGCCCGTCTCCAGCAGGCGCCACTCATCGCCGACTTTGTAATCACCGACATCGTGTACATCCATGCCAAGCCAGTGCCCGGTGCGATGCATGAAATACTCCCGATACGCGCCATCCTTGATCAGTCGCGGCAACGTCCCGTCGAGAAGGCCGATCTTCCTCAGGCCCTTCGTTATCACGCGAACCGCGGCGTCGTGCGGTTCATTCCAGTGATTGTCCTTGCATGTTTTGTCGATCGCCGCCAGCTGCGCCTCGAGCACGATCTCGTAAACTGCGCGCTGCTCCGGACTGAAGCGGCCAGTGACCGGAATAGTCCGCGTCACATCCGAAGCGTAGTAATCAAGCTCGCAACCGGCGTCGATAAGCAACAGATCTCCGGCCGCCAGGCACGCGTTGTTGTCGACATAATGGAGTGTGCAGGCGTTGGCGCCGGTACCAACGATCGGACTGTAGGAAAGCCAGGCATCGTGCCGGCGAAACTCGCTGAGGAACTCGGCCTCGACTTCATACTCGTAGAGACCCGGACGTACCATTTGCATAGCCCTTGTATGCGCTTTGACTGCAACTTTTGCCGCTTTGCGCATCGCCGAGATCTCCGCCCGACTCTTATATAGACGCATATCGTGCAGAAGATGGTCAAGCGCAACAAATTCCTGTGGCGTATGCACACCTTTTGACTCGCGCGAGCGCAAAGAATTCACCCAGTCCGCGATACGTGAATCAAAATCGGCGTAAAGGCCCATCGTGTAGTACACACGACTGCAGGTCTCCATGATGCCCGGCAGAATCTCGTCGATGTCCTCGATCGGGAACGCGTCATCGGCAGCGAATTCCTCAATAGCACCATCGGGTCCCGCGCGTTTGCCATCCCACCGCTCTTTATCGGGATTGCGCTCGCGGCAGAACAACAGGTATTCGCCGCTATCACGCCCGGGAGCGATTACAGCCACAGCATCCGGTTCCGCGAACCCAGTCAGGTAGTAAAAGTCGCTGTCTTGCCGAAAACGGTATTCGACATCACGGCTTCGTGTCCGAATGGGCGCAGCCGGCAGTATCGCGATACCACCCTGTCCGACCATGCGCATGAGCTGATTTCTGCGCCGCGCAAATTCCCTGCTGTTCATCTACCCCGCCTAATGCACTGCATCTGCGCCGCTAGGGCGAATGTCTGCCAGTTCTTCGTAAGTTAACTGTGCAGCGACGCGCAGGTACTCCACGAGCTCTGCATAGGCTTCCTCATCGGATTCGCTATGGCCATTAGCGTCGGTTGTTGCACGCGTGATTTGCAGCATGTCCTTTATTATGTCGGCAAGTGGCTCGGCGGCAAGGTGTTCCTTGAGAGCCGCGCCATGTTCGGCCGATACCAGGCCGTGAAGAAAGCCTTCGCACCAGTGCGCGAGCGCGGTCGCGCGAACCGCAGCCGTGTCTTCGTCATCGGGCAACAGAGGCTCGAACTCGGACATGCGCTCCGATAACTGGCTGTAGGTAGATTCAAAGAGGATCTTCAGCATCGCCTCGCATTCGGTCCTCTGTCGAGCGGCCCCTTCCGTGCCTGCGAGGACCTGCGCGAGCCAGTCAATACCACCGTCCACGCCAGCGATCGCGAGCCGTCCCGACAACAGCCCATGCGTCTGTGCCGCATCCCAGCTGGATCCACAGCGTCGCAGCGCCGCATCCAAAGCGTCGTGGTCGATACCTTGCTCCATCAGGCGTCTCTCGCCAATTGACTGCGCCGCTAATGATCCCACGTAAAGCAGTCTCAGGCCATGTCGGCAGCGATTCCCCGGAATTGGCGATTGATTCTGTGGATGTGCGTGTCTATATTGCTTTTATGGCCCGCGATATGAATGCAACCTTTGAGCACGAACTGAAACGACTTGAGAAACGGGTCGATGCACTGGTACGCGTCTGCGACCAGCTGCAGGACGAGAACAAGTCGCTCAAACAGCGCCAGGACGTATTGACGGCCGAGCGCGCCAATCTGTTGCAGAAGAACGAGCAGGTTCGTGCCCGTGTCGAGGCTATGATCGGCAGACTCAAAGCAATGGAACAGGGGTCCTAGGAACATGAACGAACCATTTGCCCAGGTCAGCGTGCGAATTCTGGATAAGGAATACCAGGTCGCGTGCCCTGCAGATGAACGCACCGACCTGCTGGATTCAGCGGAAGTGCTGAATGCGAAGATGCGCGAGATTCGTGATAGCGGCCGCATTGTCGGGCTGGACCGCATTGCAGTAATGGCGGCGCTCAATATGGCTAACGACCTGTTGCATGCGCAGGCCCGCGACCGGCAACTCGAGGGCGATGTCAGCAACCGCCTCAAACTGATCGCGGACCGCGTTGAAAGCGTCTTGGGCGGATCGCAGCAACTGGATTTCTGACGTGCAGGTCAAGACAACTGATATGGCGCCTCCTGCAGTGTTCGATATCGACCTGGATACCTTTCGACCCTAAATCTTTACCTCGGGGTCGTGCACTGTCGGCAGCATTTGAGCAGGGCTGATTTTTCAGCAAGCCTATTGCTGCCACGGCTGGCCCCACCTGTTGCTCCGGTTCGAGAGCGATGGTTGGTAGCGGCACAGGCGGGAGGCGCCTCCTCTTAATCAATCGCTGATTCAGGATTAGTTTGGGCGCAAAGGGCAAACAGTCGACTTCGATTGATCGATTGCGCAGAAACGCAATCAAATCCCGGCGGTCGATGAGTGCTGCTGAGCGGAGCGCGGCGTCAACTTTAATCGCAAGAAAACTCATCCGCTGTCACGAGTTCGCCGCGGCACGCCACATCGGTTGCTACTTGCCGATGGATGACGAGGTGGACCCCACCCTGGTCATCACGCGCGCATGGCGCGCAAAAAAGCGCGTTTTTTGTCCGGTAACCGATCTACGCGGCGGGATGATATTCCGGCAACTACGACCCGACACGACGCTGGAAAGGAACCATTACGGAATTTGGGAGCCCGTCGCGACAGATGAAATCGCAGCGCCCAACCTCGATCTCGTTGTCACCCCCTTGGTTGCCTATGATGATGAAGGTCGTCGTATCGGCATGGGCGGCGGTTATTTTGATCGCTGTTTCGCTTTTCTAAAACACCGTCGGCGCTGGTTGCGACCTAAACTTTTCGGGGTCGCATTCGACTGCCAGAAAGTCGAGAAAATCGTGCCAAACCCTTGGGATATACGGCTTTATCGCGTAATCAGCGAAAAATAATCAACGCTCCAGAAGTGCCACTGATCGTTTGCAGTACACGGTACGCGTCGCTATTCAGCGACGTTTTTCGATCAGCGACTACGTATCGGCAGCGTTTCCGAAAGCCACGAACTGGCGTTTTTTCCATAGCAATTTCCGCCCGGCGATCGACACCAGAAACGAATCGTAGGATTCGTTACGTCGACTTGGTCACAATTTCGTTTTCTTGGCCGTCAAAACAGCCCAAAAACGTGTTTTAAAAAGTGGTACGTACGTCACTTGACTTGCTGGATTTTTCGTTTTGGTTGTATATACTCAACGCCGGGTACCCGACACGGAGAAAACTGATGGCTACAAAGAAGAAGTCTAGGAAAAAAGCTTCTAAGCGGAAGGTCGCGAAGAAGCGCAAGGTAACGAGAAAGAAGGCTGCGCCAAAACGGCGTCGCGTCGCTAAGCGCAAGACAAAAAAGAAAGCCAAGAAAAAGGCTAAACGCAAAGTAGCGAAGCGTAAGACGAAACGTAAAGCTAAGAAGAAGACCAAGCGTAAGACCAAGCGCAAGGCGAAGAAGAAAGCCAAGCGCAAGACCAAGCGCAAGGCGAAGAAGAAAGCCAAGCGCAAGACCAAGCGCAAGGCGAAGAAGAAAGCCAAGCGTAAGACTAAACGCAAGACCAAGAAGAAAGCCAAGAGAAAGGCTAAGCGGAAGACGAAGCGCAAGGCTACCAAGCGCAAGGCTACCAAGCGGAAAGCATCCCGCAAAAAGTAGCACCGGCTGCTAGAGCCTGAGGAAGAACGGTCTTCTTCCTGTGCAACAAAAGTGCCCGCGTCTGCGGGCACTTTTTTATATCCGACGCGACTAGCGCGGTCTTATTTCGTTGTAAACTAGCGGATCAGCATGGACACCTCGGACAAGAAACGCAGCGCAGCTCTGGCATCCCTAGAGTTCATCGAACCCGGGACGGCCCTGGGTGTCGGCACGGGCTCGACGGTGAAACATGTGATCGAGGCACTGCCATCGGTACGTGATCGAATCGAAAAAATTGTATCAAGCTCCCGGGCGTCGACAGAGCTACTCGAACAGCAAGGCTTCCAAGTGTCGACGCTGAATGAGGTCGGCGATCTCGACCTCTACATCGATGGCGCCGACGAATCCAATAAGCGATTACAGCTGATCAAAGGCGGCGGCGGCGCACTTACTCGGGAAAAGGTACTGGCCGGCGCGGCCAGACGGTTCGTATGCGTCATTGACGATTCGAAGCTGGTCGGCATGCTCGGGGGATTGCCGCTACCGATCGAAGTGCTGCCCATGGCGCAGACATTCGTATCGCGCCAACTGCTCAAAATGCGCGCTCAGCCGATCTGGCGCGAGGGCTTCGTCACCGATAACGGCAATCACATTCTCGATACTCACGACCTTTCGATCGGCAATCCGCTCGAAATGGAGAGTCGGCTGAATCAGATTCCGGGCATTATCACGGTCGGAATTTTTGCCAACCGCGCGGCCGATATTCTGTTGGTCGGCGACGACACTGGCGTCAGGGAAATGCGCGCCTGACGAACGGTAACTCCATTGCAGATCGTCTTTTTCACGCTGGTCGCCGCTCTTTTGTATCTGTTGTCCAACTGGATCGTGGAACGCATCGAGGTGGCTGTGGGCCGGCGTTTCGAATACCGCTCTTTGCTATTTTTCGGTATCCTACTGACGCTCGCCCTGATCAGCTTTAACCTGATTCGGGTCTATACGGAGAATCCCTGATTCACCAGGAGCTTAGAATTAAGCTAAAATGTTGTGGGTAGTGCGTAAAACGCATATAAAACGTACAACTGGGGGGCCAATCAATGACTGAGAACGACCACTCCGGCGACGCACCGGATCCGGCAAGTCAGGAGTCCATTCCGCTGATGCAGCGGGTCCTCGATAACCCGTTTTTGCTATTGGTCCTTGGTATCGCCGTTCCGGCGGTTTTCTACATCATCTGGGGCATTATCGAGATCACCCAGATTCCGATCGCGGACTGAAGGGAGACAAGCCATGGCCATCACTCCACCAAGTGAGAGAATCTGGTGGCGGCAGCCTATTGCCAGGATTGAATTGATCTGGATAGTCGTCGCTTTCGTCTGGGGCCTCATCATGTTCTCCATGATGATTTACTGGCACGGTGCTGGTGAGCAGAACCTCTCCAGTGAGGCTTACCAAATCAAGGCACAGCGATTTGCCCAATACACTCAGGACATGATCGATGAGTACCAGGTCAGGGAGGAAAACGGCTTCCCGGTCGTGCATCCGCCGGCTGGTGGCGACGTCTACCTGATTGCGCGGCTTTGGCAATGGTGGCCAATCCTGGAACTCGAAAAGGACCAGAGCTACCGCCTGCATCTGTCATCGATGGACTGGCAACATGGCTTCTCGCTGCAGCCCGTCAACATAAACGTGCAGGTCCACCCCGGCTATGAAATGGTCATCACGCTCAGGCCTGATCAAGCCGGCGAGTTCGGGGTTGTCTGCAATGAATTCTGCGGGATCGGCCACCATATGATGGTGGGCAAGATCTACGTCGTCGAGTAGGGAGGATGCAGCCATGACTAACCTTGTCGATTTTCGCACCTGCCCCACCACCGGTCTCGGCGTTGATCGAGCGGCCGAGCGGCTCATTAAGGCGAACGCTGTTGTCGCTGTCGTGTTCCTCGCCATCGGCGGCTTTTTCGGCCTGCTGGTCGCGTTGACGCGCTGGCCAGGCGTACATTTCCTCCCTGCAGACTGGTTCTACCTCGCGCTGACCGCCCACGGTCTCGATGTGCTGCTCGTCTGGATCATCTTCTTCGAGATGGCAATACTCTATTTCGCCTCGGCGGTTCTGCTGAACTCGAGACTGGCCGGGCCCAAATGGGCCTGGGCCGGCTTTGGCCTGATGCTGGCAGGCGCACTGATCACGAATGTTGCTGTGCTGCGCGGGCAGTCCAGCGTCATGTTTACGTCCTACGTGCCGATGATGGCGGAGCCACCTTTTTACCTGGGAATTATTCTGTTTGCCGTCGGTGCACTGATCGGCTGCTTTGTTTTTTTCGGCACGCTGGTCATCGCGAAACGTGACAAGACCTATGCAGGCTCGATTCCGCTCGTAACCTTCGGCGCGCTGACGGCCGCCATCATCGCTATCTTCACGATCGCATCGGGAGCCATCATCCTGATACCGACGCTGTTCTGGTCATTGGGATTGATTTCCCATATCGATCCACTCGTATACAAGACTATCTGGTGGGGCATGGGTCATTCGTCCCAGCAGATCAACGTATCCGCACATGTCGCGGTCTGGTATGCAATCGCCGCGATGGTGTTCGGCGCCAAGCCACTGTCAGAAAAAGTCAGCCGAACGGCGTTCCTGATGTACATACTGTTCCTGCAACTCGCGAGCGCACATCATATGCTCGTGGAGCCGGGCTTCAGTTCGGAATGGAAGATTTTCAACACGAGCTATGCGATGTATCTCGCCGTGCTGGGAAGCATGGTTCACGGCATGACCGTGCCAGGTTCCATTGAAGCAGCACAGCGTGCACGCGGACTGACGAAAGGCCTGTTCGAGTGGCTGCGTAAGGCTCCCTGGAGTAATCCGGCGTTCGCCGGAATGTTCATGTCACTCGTGTTCTTCGGCTTCATCGGCGGCATTTCCGGTGTCGTGATGGGCACCGAGCAGATCAATCTGATCATGCACAACACGCTGTATGTCCCAGGCCATTTCCATGGCACCGTCGTGGCCGGTACGACGTTGGCATTCATGGCGATCACTTATTTGCTCGTGCCGCTCATTTTTCGCCGCGAACTCATGATGAAAAAACTGGCCATGTTGCAGCCGTATATTTTCGGTATCGGCGTTGCCGGCATATCCGTGTTCATGATGGGTGCCGGCACGCTCGGGGTTTCGCGGCGCCACTGGGATATGACGTTTGCCGACGCCCAACTGCCTTTCGACTATCCGTCGGCAGCATTTCTCATGATGGGTCTGAACGGCATCTTCGCCGTACTTGCGGCTCTGGGTGGGTTAATGTTCATCGTTATCGTTGTAGGCTCAGTGTTCTTCGGCAGGCGCCTCGGCGAGGACGAGAAACCGGCCTATCCCGATGTGCCGCCGCAGGCGGCAGCAGTGAGCCATTACGGCAGTTCGGAGACGCTGCGTATACCGGGAACTGCTTTCCTCGTTGGCATCTTCTTCGTCGCGTTCGTGCTCTATTATTTCGTGAACTGGAAGTATCTCTCCGAGATTTGGCCGTTAAGCTAGCCGGCCCGGGAACAGCATGCGTATCGTAGCCGCGCTCGGCGTCGTCTTCCTTGTCGTGCTCCCGGCGGCGCCGCTCGCAGCGCAGCAAGATTACAATCGTGAAGCCGCACTCGCGATCAGTCAGGGTGCGATCGGCGGAGCAATCGGCAATTACGCGTTTCGTGACGTTGCGGGACAGTCGTTCGACCTGCAATCTTTGCGCGGCAAACCGCTGATTGTCAGCATGATTTACACGAGCTGCCACCATGTTTGTCCACTGATCACGCAAAACGTTGCGGAAACGGTCGAGATCGCCCGCGACGCGCTGGGCGAGGACGCTTTTAACGTCATCACAGTCGGCTTCGACTGGCAGATCGACACGCCCGAGCGCATGCGCCACTATGCGGCCGCCAAGGGTATCGATCTAGCCGGCTGGCACTTCCTGAGCGGCGACGAGGCCTCTGTCGAAGCCCTGAGTAAGGCTGTCGGTTTTCAGTTCTTTCCGAGCGCCAAGGGCTTCGACCATTTATCGCAGACGACGATCGTCGACGCCGATGGCGTCGTGTACAGACAGGTCTACGGCCAGGATTTCGATCCGCCGTCCCTTGTGGAGCCGCTCAAGGAACTCGTTTTTGATACGCCAGCTGAGGCAGGTTTCATCGAGCACTGGGTAGACACTTTTAAGCTATTCTGCACGGTCTATGATCCCAACAGCGGACGCTACGAATTCGATTATTCAATTTTCATGACGATTCTGGTTGGTCTTCTTTGCCTCGGCGCAATCCTCATTTTCATCGTCAGCGAATGGAGACACGCGCGGTGACCTCGATTCAATGGCGCTTCTGAAACGCGCCCTCAGGCTCCTGTTTGCACGCGCGGAGGCGATATTCGATTGGGGCTTCGGCCAGAGTAACAATCCGCTCGCAAATCTCGGAGCGCTCGGCTGGTATTTCTTCTGGATAGTCGCGGCCACCGGAATTTATCTCTATGTCTTTTTTGACACAGGGATCACCGACGCTTACGCGTCCGTCGAATACATCACGCACGAACAGTGGTACGCGGCAGGCATAATGCGCAGCCTGCATCGCTATGCCTCGGATGCACTGGTGATCGTGGTCTTCCTGCACATTCTCAGGGAGTTTTCGCTCGATCGATTGCGGGGCAAACGCTTTTTCGCCTGGCTGACGGGCGTGCCGGTCCTGTGGTTTGTCTATGTGTGTGGCATTACCGGGTACTGGCTCGTGTGGGACAAGCTGGCGCAGTATATAGCCATAGCAACCAGCGAATGGCTCGATACGCTGCCTATTTTCGCCGAGCCGATTGCAAATAATTTCCTCAACAGCGCGACTCTCGGCGGCCGATTTTTCACGCTGATGGTTTTCATGCACATCTTCGCGCCATTGTTCATGCTGTTTTTGATGTGGCTGCATATTCAGCGGCACGCAAGAGCGCGAGTCAATCCACCGCGATCGCTGGCGATCGGCACGGCGATCACATTGCTGGCATTGTCGCTCATCTATCCGGCCGTAAGCCAGGGACCTGCCGATCTCGATGTGGTGCCGGCGTCTGTCAATCTCGATTGGTACTACCTCGCTGCCTATCCGCTGCTCGATGTGCTGCCCGGTGGCCAACTTTGGCTGATACTCGTGCTTGGCTCCGTCTTCCTTGCATTGTTACCGTGGGTGCCACCGGCAAAGGCCTCGCCGGTCGCCGCCGTCAGCCTCGATAATTGCAACGGTTGCGGGCGATGCTTCGACGACTGCCCGTTCAGCGCGATCACAATGGGCGCTCGGAGCGACGGTTCTGCGTTCGCCGCCGAAGCAGTCGTTGACGCGGACAACTGCACGAGCTGTGGCATTTGCGCCGGCGCCTGCCCGACGGCAACGCCGTTTCGACGTGTCTCGGCCATGGTGCCGGGCATCGAATTGCCCGATCACCCGATTGCGGGATTACGCGAGAGCACCGTGGCGGCGGCCGCGGGTCTTAGTGGCGAATCACGAGTGCTGATATATGCCTGCGAACATGCGAATGCGGAGACGCTTGATGGCGCGGGGAGCAAGGTGATATCGATGCCCTGCGTCGCAATGCTGCCGCCCGCATTCATCGACTTCGTCGTGTCACGCAACCTGGCGGACGGCGTTATGCTTGCGGGTTGCGCGCAGGGTGACTGCTATTACCGGCTGGGCGACGAGTGGACCCGGCAGCGCATGAGCGGTCGGCGCGATCCGTATCTGCGCCAGCGGGTGCCACGCGAGCGTCTCAATCTGAGCTGGTTGCCGAGTGGCAGCGCGCGGCGCCGCCAACGGGCGTTGACCGACTTCATGACTTCACTGCAAAAGCTGCCGCCGTATACTCGAAAGCAGAGGTCGCGACATGGCTAATGCGCTGCGATACACGCTGCAGGTTGCCGCATACGCGGCGTTTGCGCTGATGACTGGCTATTTCTCGTTCTGGCCGCGCTACGATTATGCGTCGCCTGAGGCGGCGGTCGTCAAAGTCTCACTAAGCCACGCAGCCGATCGAACTGAGCCTTGCGTGCGTCTCTCACCGCAGGAAATCGCCGCGCTGGCGCCGAACATGCGGCAGGAACTGAAATGCGAGCGTCGGCGCCTGCCATTGATACTGGAACTCGACGTCGATGGCCAGCAGACACTGCGGCTTCAGGCGCAGCCGTCCGGAGTATGGGAGGATGGTCCGGCTTCGATCTATGAACGATTCGACGTGCCAGCAGGGTCACACCGCATTGTGGCGAGACTCCGGGATTCGGCTCGCGCGGACGGATGGGACTACACTTACACTGAAGATGTCGTTCTTGAACCCGGACGCTACCTGACGATCACATTCAGGGAGGAAACAGGGGGCTTTAGCACGCGATGACGTTAATAGACTGGAAAGACTCGTTCAAAGTCGGTGTGCCCGAAGTCGATCACGAGCATCGCGAACTGATCGAGATGATCAACGACCTACATGAAGCCATGCATAAAGGCGCGGGACAGGATACGATTCTCGAGTCCCTGGGCGAGATATATGCACAGATCGCTGCTCATTTCGCGCTCGAAGAAAAGATGATGCGCAAGGCGCACTACCCTGCTCTGCCAGAACACAAGCAGGATCACGAGACTTTGCTGGATGATCTCCGCGAGATCATGGATGAAGTGGAGGACGACGGTGTTTTTAACGAAGCGCAGTTATCTGTCGACCTCGAGCGTTGGTTCAGCGACCACTTTCGGACTCATGATGCAAAGTTGCATAAAGCACGACATCACCATTAAGTAGAGTCAACCATTCAGACAATACCGGAGGCGCTATTAGCATTGTCTACCTGGCCTGCCGACATCGATCTTGGCCAGCGATTCTCGCACCCGGCTAATGCAGGCATACTTGGCTTCCTGGAAGCGAAGTACCCATTTTCGGCGCATGGTGATCTTGCCGAGGAACTCCTCGTTCTGGCCAAGGAGATTCCCGAAGCGCACAGTTACTGTCCGGATAACGCAAATTTCGCATACTGGTTCCTGTATGCGAATTCCGGCGTTATCTTCGCTTTTGCCATCGATATGTGGAAGCTATCGTTCCGCCTGCCGGGCTGCGCGACGGATGCACTCGCCGATGGAGGCGTATGCCAGGAAGAATTTGGTTCCGACTGGTTTGCTTTTGAAGCTTTTGGCGGTCGGCGGGACGAGAGGCGGATTCGATCTTCATACTGGCTAAAGAAGGCGTTTACGTTAGCCAACGAAGCCGGTTCTTCCTAACTCCGGCTATCGGCCGATACATCAGTGCTTCCATGTTTGCAGCCTGCGGATCCAGGCGGCGGCGCCGACGATAACTCAGAACCGGACCTTGTTGCCCGCTTGTCACGGTAAGTTATTCGGCGCTCATCGGTCATCCTGGTCCTACGCAGGAAGCGGACATGCGGCTGCGAACGACAGCTGGCAGTGCTGGATCCTCCGCGCAGAACTACAGCGGCTGAGATATAGTCCATCGAGTAGACGATAGCCCGAAGGCTCCTGATTTGGACGCGCTCGACACTCAAATCGATACCACAGCATTCGAATCGAGGCTGGCGGACGTTGCTGCAAGCGCGCCCGATGACTCGATCGGGCTGTTCGGCCCGACGAGCACGGTCTGGAAAATCAATCGGGAGTCCCTGCTATTCCTTGGCGCGGGTTGCGCATCCTTGCTGCAGTTGGCCCACCCGATGGTGGGCACCGCGATTGCGCAGCACTCGGACACGCGACAGGACCCCTTCGCACGATTTCACCGGACTTTTGCAAGTGTCTACGCCATGCTATTCGGAACGACGGAACAGGCACTGTCGCGCGCGCGTAAGGTTCGCGCCGTCCATGAGCGTATCACCGGGCCACTGCCGGCCGAGGCAGATCTGGGGTTAAGCTATGCGGCAAACACGGTTGGGCCATTGCTCTGGGTCCATCTAACGCTCTGGCATACATCGATGTCGGTATACGAACGTCTCTTCGGCACCCAGGCGGAGAGCGAAAAAGATGATTATGCACGGGATGTCGCCCGATTTGCGGCGTTGTTCGGGATTCCGGAAACGCTGACACCCGGACGTTGGGCAGCACTGACCCGGCGGTTCGACGACTACGTCCGGCAGCCCTGGATGAGGCCTACTTCCGAAGCACGTGCGACGGCGCGCTTTCTTCTGTTCGAACGACCCGGCGGGCTGCCGATTCCACAGTGGCTGCGCGACGTCACCGCCGAGCTCTTGCCAGAGCAGTTACGACAGGGGTTCAACCTGCCGACTGACGAAGCCTCGGCGAGACGCTCAGGAAAGGCATTTCGGCGGATTCGTCGCGTTGCTCCGCTGTTGCCGGCCCGAATACGCTTCGTGGGCCCTTACCAGGAGGCTTCGGCACGGATTTCCGGCGGACTGCGACCAGACTTTTTGACCCGTCGCATCAATCGATTCTGGATCGGCCAGGATTCCCTGACCAGCTAATCGGCTGACTGAACGGATCGAGTAAGTCAGACACTCACCTTGTATCATTGGTAACCGAACTATCGACGGTCGGCTGGTGACGCTTGCCGGACGGTCAATCTGCTTGCGCTGATTTCGGCAAACTGAAGTAGAGCCATGCGAAACCGATCAGAGCGGACAGCACAGAACCGAGCAAGATTCCAAGTCGATCGCCGCTGAAGTACGCGCCGCTACCGTGCTCGAACGCCAGCCCAGCAATAAACAGGCTCATGGTGAAGCCGATTCCGCAAGCGAATGCCACACCTAAGACCTGCGACCAGCTCACTCCTCTTGGCAGTTGCGCCAGCCCAAGGGCAACCGCGAGGCCGACGAAGATCAGAATTCCGACCGGCTTTCCTAACAATAATCCCACTATGACGCCCATTGTCACGGGATGCGCGATTTCCGCAAGTGACAGACCTGCCAAGGACAGACCGGCATTCGCAAATGCGAAAATCGGCAGGATTGCGTACGCCACGGGAGCGTGAAGATCATGCTCCAACAGGCGCAGTGGTGACGCTCCCGTTTGGTCGCGCATGGGAACGCAAAATGCAATGAGCACGCCTGCAAACGTCGCGTGCACCCCCGATTTCAATACGGCGACCCAAAGTACGACACCGAGCAGCACGTAAGTCGATGTCCGGGTAACTCCCAAACGATTCATGCCGACCGCGACCGCCAGTATGACGGCGCCGACTATCAATGCAGCGAGGGACAGATCTTGTGAATAGAAAACGGCAATAATCGCGATGGCTGCAAGGTCGTCGAAGATTGCCAGGGTTAGCAAGAAGACTTTGAGACTCGTAGGTACTCGCGCACCGAAGGTCGCTAACAATGCAAGTGCGAACGCAATATCCGTAGCCACAGGTATCGCCCAACCGTCGAGAGCGATCGAATCCCCCCAATTGAACCAGGCGTAGATTGCCGCGGGAACCACCATCCCGCCGATCGCGCCCATGCCGGGGAGAACGACTTGCGACGGAGACGATAATTCCCCTTCCATGATTTCCCGCTTTACCTCGAGGCCGATTAAAAAGAAAAACACGGCCATAAGGCCATCGTTGACCCACAGCAACAGAGGTTTGTTGACCGCGAACTCGCCCACCTGAACGGCTACGATTGTCCCAAGCAGAGAATCGTAATAGTGAGATAGCGGTGTGTTGGCAATGACAAGTGCAAGCGCAGCGGATGCCAGTAGCAGGATGCCCCCGGCCGACTCCAGCCTCATGAACTCCCGAACGGCGTTAAGCAGCGTAGATTCGATGTCTTTTTCTTCCACGCGCTGATGATGCCAAAAAGCTGGTCATTGGCAAGACAAAAAGAAGCACAGGTAGGGCTGGTTTCGGCTGCGGTTTCAATTGGTCGCCGCAACCCCTGCCCAGAAACATCCGGTAAGCGTGCAAAAGCAGACATTGGGCCAGTATCGGCCTAGAGGGCGGCTACTGACCCGTTGCAAATGTTTGTTTGACTACGCTTAGATCACCTCTAGATTTAGGTACATCCCAGAATTGACGCCGATTTCCCTGCGTGGAGAATAATTATTGTGACAAAGGCAAATCTGCTGAAAGGTGGAGACGCAAAGCCACGGGTCCTCGCTTCCTCCGAGAAGCCATCCATGCCTCCCCGAAGGACCCAAGATCGCCGGGCTGCCGATTACCGCGGACAAGAATACGATCCGCAAAGGAGGCGATAATGAATAGCATTTACTGCCCAGCAATTTGCGCTGCCGCTCTGGTTTTCGGACTGTTGGCGTCACCAGCGAACGCACTTGAAAGGACCGTCAATTGCGACAAAGGCCAGTCTATCCAGGACGCTCTTGATACCGGGCCCGCTGCATCACACGGTAGGTACACAGTCGCGATAAACGGCATTTGCAGAGAAGATGTCACCATTCGTAGACCAATGGTGACGATCGACGGCAATATTGGACCCACGGGGCCCGCAATTGAAGGCACGATTAGGGTTTTTGCTGGCGGCGCTCGAATCCAGTTTCTCACTGTAACTGGTCCCGCGCGGGGCATTTTGGTCTCGGGTGGCTCATCGTCGGCGCGGGTCAATCATGTCAACCTAATCCAGAACGACGGCGTCGGTCTGGAAGTAGTTGGCGGCGCTTTCGTCTTTCTTACGGACAGCACGGTCTCGGGCAATGATTCCGGTATTGTGGTGAGTTGGTCTGTCCTGCATGTCGATAACAATTCGCACATAATGAACAACTTAGATACCGGCATTCTGGCGTTGGATGGCAGCCATGTGACCATCGCCAATTCTGAGGTTAGCGTTCACCCTGGCACGGGCATCTCTGTGTGGAATGGTTCATCGGCCTTACTCAATAACGCAACTGTCAGCGCGAATGCGAATGGCATAGAAATGCGTGCCGGTTCGATTCGCATCGGAGAAGGGACCGCGATAAACGGAAATTTAAACCACGGTATCGATGCCAATCTACATTCGAGCGTGCAAATTGAGAATGCGTCGATCTATAACAATAACGGCTCAGGAATCCGGTTAGAGTTTGACTCGGGTTTGCTGGCATTCGACAACGTCGACATACACTCGAATTCGGGCGACAATATCGTCTGCGGAGATTTGGAATCCAGCGCAATATTCCTCGGCGCGGCACCAAGTGACGTCGTCTGCACAGACTATAATTAGGCTGCTCTGGTCCAATCAGCCGGCAAAATAGCGGCTAGCGGAACCGTTAGGCGGCAAAAGCAGTTGATAAGGAGCAGATAATGGATGACCGAGAAATGGCCGAACTGGCCGCATTGCCCGCTATTCTTCAGTATCTGATCGTAAAGCGTCAGCCAGCACATAGTGACACTTCAGATCCTGCGTGGCGCCAGATATTCGAAGACGCCAACTACATCGCGCAACGTTTCGGCGCCGTCTACAGCAGGCACCAGCGCGACTGATTCAGTCGCGACAGTCAGTTCAAGGGGCCGCTTGCCAAGCTCCACTACGATCTGGCATTTGGTCAAGCTGTGTAGGCCGTATTCTCAGTCGTGATCGTAGCGGCAATATCTATTGGCATTGCTACGAGACTCAAGTCAAGTGAATCCAGACGAATTGCCGCGCGGCTTTTTGTATCGGCTGGCATCTACGGCATGCTCAATCTCGTCTTGCTAGCATTTCGGTCAAACGACAATTGGGAGAAAGTCTGTACGAACGAGCGTTCGCTTCTGGCCGTTAACGGCCGGTCGATTTACCCTGCCTTTGCCTGCTCCGAAGTCCGTTATTGGTGAGAGCGGACATTAGGCGACCAGCGGGAACGGGCCCATTTCGGTCTGCATATGATTCGAAAATCACTCTCCGCCACCAAACACGACATGGTGTCAGGTCCATTTTCCAAATTACTGCCGTCGCATAATTCTTACTATCCGCCGCAGCGCGCCAACAGCATCAATACGATGACGCCTACAATCGTACCGACATAGACTTTCATAGACACGGTTTTTCCTTCCATGCTGGCCATCGCATCGCCGGCGCCCTTCTTAAGGCCGGCGAGCGGGTCAGGCCCCTTTGTGAATGCCGGACCACTTTGGGTTGAGTTCTGCTCGTCCTCTTCGGGGACAGGATCGACCACTGCATCTTTACTTGCAGGCGTATCTGTAGTTTCGTTTTTGTTGTCATCACTCACGGGGTGCTCTCCGATTGTCTTGAGGCGGCTCGACTGTCGTCGGTGAGGGCGTATTTTCGCACACGCGGTCCGATGTGGGGCCAAATTCGAGGCGCCGGGATAACGATTTCATTGATAAAAAAACGGGCCCCTAAGAGGACCCGCTTGGTTTTGGCTGGGGGACCAGGATTCGAACCTGGGTTGGCGGAGTCAGAGTCCGCAGTCCTACCGCTAGACGATCCCCCAATCCTGGCGCAGGTGTAGTCCGAGCCTAACGCTTCGAGTACTGCGTTGCCTTACGGGCCTTGCGTAGGCCGACCTTCTTGCGTTCGACTTCGCGAGCGTCGCGGGTCACGAGCCCGGCCTTGCGCAGAGCGGGACGCAGTGACTGATCATACTGCATCAACGCACGCGTCAGCCCATGCCGAATAGCGCCTGCCTGCCCGGTCGTACCGCCGCCCTTGACCGTTACGTTGACATCGAACTGGTTCGTCATATTGATCAGCTCGAGTGGTTGCCGGACGATCATGCGGGCCGTCTTGCGACCAAAGAAGGTGTCGAGCGGCCGCTTGTTCACCGTAATGGCACCGCCACCGGGTTTCAGGAATACACGAGCCGTCGATGTCTTGCGTCGACCCGTACCGTAGTAATGCGTATCAGTCATTCAATTTGCCTCTGGTCTCCGGCCGCCGGCCTCAGACGTTGATTTCCAGTGTAATCGGCTGCTGCGCAGCGTGGTCATGCTCGGGGCCCTTGAAAACGCGCAGCTTCTTCAGCATCTGCCGACCGAGCGGGCCGCGCGGCAGCATGCCTTTGACCGCACCCTCGATAACGCGCTCCGGCGCCTTGTCGAGCTGCTTCTCGAGCGAGATCGACTTTAGATTACCTATGTATCCCGTGTGATGATGATACATCTTGTCCTTGAGCTTGTTGCCCGTGACCCGGATCTTTTCCGCATTTACGACAACGATGTAGTCACCGGTGTCGACATGTGGCGTGTATTCGGGCTTGTGCTTACCGCGCAAACGGCGCGCGATCTCGGTCGAAAGGCGGCCCAGGGTCTTACCCGTCGCATCAACCACGTACCAGTCGCGGCATACCTCTGCGGGTTTTGCAGAATACGTCTTCATTAGCTTCGATTTCCGTGGGGAAAGGTGCAATTCGGCCGCGCGATCCCGGATGGCCGAAAGGCGCGAGATTCTACTTGAGGGACCGCCCGGATGCAATCAGTCCCGGTGCCTCAGCCGCGCCAGGGGCTTGCCGCGGCGTGCCTTAATTTCCTTTATTTTTCAGTTAATTACGTAGCTGCACCTGCATGTTAGAAAAGGTATTCAAGCGACAAGGCCGTGTACGTGTCGGTCTTCTCAATCAGCGGTGGCACATCGGAGTTGTTCTTTATCGTGTAGGAGGCCACTAACGCCAGATTGCCGACAAGCTTGGCCGACAGCGCCGTGATCGACTCCAGATAAGTATTTGCAGAACCCGACTCGACGACGAGATCCTGACGAAACTCGGCGGTTTCGCTCAGGATCCAGGTGTAATCGAGACCAGCGCGCAGGATCATCTCACTCTCGGTTGTACCGTCGACGAGGTCTGATTGTCGCGCACCCGCACCGATCTCGGCGTTGAGCTTGTGCGCATCGATATCGATCAGCCGTCGGCCATAGCCCACGGTCTGCGAAAACTGCGTGTCATAACCACTGAAGCGATCCTTGCGCCAATTCAGGCGACCGAACAGGTAATTGTTCTCCGACAGGTTGCGCTCACTCTTCCAGCCCGCCTCATAGGCCTCGGCCGTCGTCACCTTGCTTTCCGTCGCATTGATCGCCAATGCGCTGAGCAAATGCTGCCAATCGCCCGCCTTGTAACCGACCTCGAATCCCGTGTTGAGATTGGTGTTTTCGGTATTCCCCGACGTCGCAAGATAACCCAGGGTGGCTTTGCCGGCCCACGGGCTCTCGGTCTCTTCCTCTTGTGCAGCCACGACGGGCGCCAGCAGTATCGCTGCTGCAATGACCAGGAAACTGTACGCGCTCATGAAGCCTCTCCTCGCAAATCGGCGCGCAGTATACGTTGCACAATGGCTGATTGCTATAATTCGGCACATGCATGACCGTGATCTGTCACCGCTTGACCGCCTGCTGGCGGGCCTTGATAACGCGCTGCGTACCGTTGCGGCTCCGGCCGGCTCGCCCGCCCGGCCAAACCCTGCCGAAGGCATTGCCGATGCCGAACTGACTGCCCGGCAAAAGGCGCATGCCGCGGGTCTGATGCGCGTGAACCACGCCGGCGAAATCGCGGCACAGGGCCTTTATCAGGGCCATGCGGCGGTTGCACGAACTGCCGCCAACGAAGCGCAAATGCAGCGCGCGGCCGAGGAGGAACATGATCACCTGGCCTGGTGCGAGCAGCGCCTCGCCGAACTCGACTCGCGCCCGAGTCGGCTGAGCCCGCTCTGGTACGCCGGCGCCTTTGCCATCGGAGCCGCGAGCGGCGTGTTCGGCGATCGCTGGAGCCTGGGCTTCATTGCCGAGACCGAAAACCAGGTTTGTGCACACCTGACGAGGCATCTCGATCGATTGCCCGATCAGGATGCGAGAAGTCGTGCGATCGTCGAGCAGATGCGTGATGAGGAGGAGCAGCACGGCAAAAACGCCAATGAGGCGGGTGCCGCTACGTTGCCGAAACCGATACATCGGCTCATGCAATTGACTGCGAGTATCATGACGAGATCAGCCTATTGGGTATGATCGGTCCTGCAATACAGGTTTTGTGCAATCGTAGTCATATGATTGCTGACAAAACACGGACTTAGCTTGCCCTTACCGCTCAACTGTATTAAAAGAGAGGCGGCACCCGCGTCGAGGAATAGCCCATGCAGACAACAGCGAAGACCCTGAGCGACGTACCGGCGATCAACCGCTTCTTGAGCTACTGCCGTGTACGGACCGTCCCATCGAAAACGGTCATGATCCATGCCGGGGACCTGCCCGATGTGCTGTATTACATTGTCGATGGATCGGTCGAAGTGATGATCGAGGACGAAGATGGCAACGAGATGGTCCTTGCCTATCTGAACAAGGGACAGTTCTTCGGTGAAATGGGTCTTTTCTACGAGCAGCCGACACGCAGTGCCTGGGTACGAACGCGTACCGAGTGCGAGATTGCCGAGATGACCTACCCGCGATTTCGTCAGATAGCGAGCGAAAGTCCTGGACTCGTATTCGAACTGGCTACGCAACTTGCAACCCGCCTCGATCGCACCAACCGTAAGCTCGGCGACCTCGCCTTCGTCGACGTTACCGGACGCGTGGCCCATGCGATCATGGACTTGTGCAACGAGCCCGACGCGATGACCCACCCTGACGGTATGCAGATCAAGGTCAGTCGCCAGGAACTCAGCCGACTCGTTGGTTGCTCACGGGAGATGGCAGGCCGCGTTCTCAAGGTTCTCGAGGAACAGGGTCTCGTAACCGCCAGCGGCAAGACGATTGTCGTTTACGGGGCGAGGCCGAACCGCAATCTGTAGCCGCTGCACGGCCTCTCCTGGCGCTGTAATAGGCCGCGACCGGGACGTGCATCTTCCTCATGGCTCGCTACGCTGCGCTTTACTTCGGTCGATAAACATCCCACCTGCGGCCCTGGACTCCGATCGCATCGCACTGCAGGCTGCTACAGGACTTTCTCGATTTCCGATCGCATTGCGGCGATCGTCGCAGCGTAATCATCACTACCGAAAATAGCGGAACCCGCAACGAATGTGTCAGCGCCGGCCGCCGCGATCTTGCCAATATTGTCGACTTTGACGCCGCCATCGATCTCGAGGCGGATTTCGCGACCGCTGGCATCGATCCTGCTGCGCGCCTCCCGCAATTTATCGAGCGCACTCGGAATGAAACTCTGACCACCGAAGCCTGGATTCACTGACATGATCAATACCATGTCGACTTTGTCGATAACATGCTCGAGGCAATTGAGCGGTGTCGCGGGATTGAAGACGAGTCCCGCTTTGCATCCCTGGTCGTGAATCAGCGCCAATGACCGATCGATGTGCCGGCTCGCCTCCGGATGAAATGTTATGTAGCTGGCACCGGCCCTGGCGAAATCAGGGATGATGCGGTCGACCGGTTCGACCATCAGGTGAACGTCGATTGGCGCTTCGATGCCAAAACTTATGAGCGCTTCGCAAAGTAACGGTCCGATCGTCAGGTTGGGCACAAAGTGATTGTCCATTACGTCGAAGTGCACGAGGTCTGCGCCGGCATCGAGCACGGCACTGACATCATCCCCGAGGCGCGCGAAATCAGCCGAAAGGATCGAAGGTGCTATGAGAGGGGTCACGGTGCGTTTCCTGATTTGCTGACCAATGTACCTGAGGCTGAATCAATCGGACAAGATAATATCCCGTTAGCGGATCGACCGTCGTGCCTTGAGCATTTCATAGGCACTTCTGATTTCTCGGGTGCGGCGTTCTGCTTCGGCGACGGTGGCAGCGTCCGGGTTGCTTGACGCAATCTTGTCAGGATGATTCCTGTTCATCAATCGCCGGTAAGCTTTCTTGATCTCGTCGTTGGTTGTCGACTCTTCAATGCCGAGGGCCCGGTAAGCATTCCTGACCCGCTGCGCATCCGCGTCACCTGCCGGCGAATGCCTGAAGCCCCGCTGCGCACGGATCATGGCCTCGAGCTGCGCAAGCTCGACGCGCCCGATATCGAGTTCCGTGCATATCGTCCAGATGATGCCGCGTTCCTTGCGGTGCAACCGATCCTTGGCGAGCACGACCTCGAGGAGTAAACGCACGAACAGTAGTCGCTGGTCGGCCCGGCGTGCGTCGACCCGCCGCAGCTGTCGCATTGTGTGGAGCAGTGCAAATCCGGGCCGCTTGCCGTCTTCGAACCAGTTGATTGCCCGGCGGACCCTGGCGGGATCGAGCCCAAGCCGATGCATGACGCCCCGCGCGGCACGGATCTCATCCTCGCTAACGCGGCCATCGACCTTCGCCAGGTGGCCCATTGTTTGGAACAGCGCCTGAATGTAACCGTCGGACACGCGGCCGATTGAAGCCCCTTGCCTGTCGAAATTCCGATAGCTCGCGGCGAAAGCACGATCAAACTGGTGACCGAGGAACAGCCCGAGTAACGCGAACCAGGGCTTCAGCGTTGCGAGCCCCGCAGCGGTGCCAATGATTTTGCCCCAGTACAATCCAGACTCTCATCAATACTATTGGGCTAATCCTAACGTTTGCGGGCTGAGTTTCCCATCGCAGCAGCTTGCTACACCCGGACAGAACGGCGATTATCCGTGGCGGGCAATCGCAACGTGTGTGTGCAACGAACATGAACCCTGACGACGCACTGTTCGAGTCTGTCATTCCAGACTTACCGCTCATTGGCCGTGGCAAAGTGCGCGATATTTACAGTATCGACAGCGACCACCTGCTACTCGTCGCGACCGACCGGCTATCCGCCTATGACGTCGTGCTCCCTGACCCAGTGCCCATGAAAGGCGAAGTACTGACCAAAATCTCGATATTCTGGTTCCGCATGATGCACGACCTAATCGACAACCAGCTGACCGATCTCAGCATCGACGATGTCATCGCCGATGCTGAGATTTGCCAATTGCTGCGTAACCGCTCGCTCATCGTTAAACGGCTGAAACCGCTGCCGATCGAGGCCGTTGTGCGCGGCTACCTCATCGGTTCCGGCTGGCGTGACTACGCGGCAACCGGACGGATTTGTGGCATCGAGCTGCCACCAGGTCTGCGGCAAGCCGAACGACTGCCGGAACCGTTGTTCACGCCCGCCAACAAGGCGGAGGCCGGCGAACACGATGAGAACATCAGCCTGGACGACGTCGTCGAACTCATTGGTGAGCGGCTTGCTGAACGCGTCCGCGACATATCAATCGCTATCTATGAACGTGCTGCGGCCTACGCGCTTGAGCGCGGTATTATAATCGCCGATACGAAGTTCGAATTCGGCCTCGATAATGAAGGTCGCCTGTACCTGATCGACGAGGTATTGACGCCGGATTCATCGCGCTTTTGGCCTGTAGATGATTACAGGATCGGGATCAGTCCGCCGAGTTTTGACAAACAATTCGTGCGTGATTATCTCGAGACGCTCGATTGGGACAAAACGGCACCTGGTCCTGAATTGCCTGCCGACATACTGCAACAGACGAGTGAGAAGTATCAGGAAGCATTGGCTCGATTGACGTGACCGCTTTTGCGCCTGATTAACTTATACTATTGCCGCGATGTTGTTGAAGCTACGTAACTGGGTCGACCGGCTCATCTGGGGTGAATTTCTGGAGCAGCACGGCGTTGCCGGCCGAATAGCAGCTACAGCTTTACGTTACCTGTACGCGTTGCTGCGCGATATGTTTACCGGGCAACTCATGATGCGCTCGATGAGCCTGGTTTACACAACGCTGCTATCCATTGTGCCGCTGATCGCGTTTAGCTTTTCGGTGCTTAAAGGCTTTGGCATACACACTAAGCTCCAGCCGTATCTGTTCAAAGCGCTCGAACCTCTGGGTCCTCAGGGTGCAGAAATCACGCAACAGGTCATCAACCTGGTCGACAACGTCAAAGGCGGCGTGCTTGGCGGTATCAGTCTCGCATTTTTCATCTACACCGCCATATCGATGGTGCAAAAGGTCGAGGAAAGTTTTAACTACGTCTGGTATGTGGCAAGACGGCGGAACTTGGCGCGGCGCCTGATCGAGTACATGGCAGTTATGCTGATCGGCCCGGTTGTGATCGTGATTGCTCTGACGATGATTGCCTCGCTGGAGAGCTCCTGGTTGGTACAGGTTCTGCAGAATGTGACGTGGCTGGAGCCTGTCATCGCGATCACAGGCCAACTGACCCCTTACGTGCTCATCGCCGGTGTCTTCACTTTTCTGTACCGAACGATGCCGAATACGCGCGTCCATCTGCGCTCAGCCCTGGTGGGCGGCGTCGCCGGCGGCATAATCTGGGCAACGGTCAGCATTATTTTTGCTACTTTCGTCGTCTATTCTGCGCGCACCCTACAGATCTACTCCGGCTTTGCGGTAGCGATAACAGCATTAATCTGGCTCTACCTGAACTGGCTTATCCTGCTAGTCGGCGCGCAGCTTGCGTTCTATCATCAGAACCCGGCATTCCTGCGCATGGGTCATCGCCAGCCGCATTTATCGAACACCATGCGCGAGCGCCTCGCCCTCAATGTGATGTTCCTCGTCGGTCAGGCGTTTCGCAACTCCGACAAGTCAATTGATATTCGTTCGCTCGCGACGGCTCTGAGAATCCCGTCGATCGCGTTGACGCCGATACTCTCCGGACTCGAGGACGATGGCTTGTTGACTTCAACCGAGCAGGAACAGCTGCTCCCGGGTCGCGAGATGTCACGGATTTTGCTCAATGACATCCTCGCAACAGTGCGTGAGCGCGGTGATACTGGCTCCCACCGTGATCCCAAGTGGGCCAGTGACATCAAAGCGCTGGGAGACGAGCTGGATGCAGCCGTTGCCGCAACGGTCGGCGACAAGACACTGTCCGACCTGCTCGATCGCAGCGAAGCATAATCGCCAGCGCGGCGGTCTCCCGCGTCAGCTTCCCGCGATCGTCATTTCTTCGACGAGCAACGAGCCACAGCGTATGCCACCGCGCATATCCTGATCGTCGCCGATCGCCGCAATGCGGAGGTACAGCTCGCGCAGATTTCCCGCGATCGTGATTTCGTGGACAGGGAATTGAATCTCACCCTTCTCGACCCATTGCCCCACGGCGCCGCGTGAGTAGTCACCGGTCACCGCATTGACGCCCTGACCGATTAACTCTTCAACGATCAGGCCGGTGCCCATCTGCCGAATCAACGACTCGAGATCACCGGCATTACCGCACACGACCAGGTTTTGCGCACCACCTGCATTAGCTGTGGTTTCGAGCCCGAGCCTGCGCGCCGAGTAACTACTCAGCAAGTAGCCCTGCAGAACGCCGTCACTGACGATGTCACGATCGTAGGTGGCGACGCCTTCCGCATCGTAAGGCGCACTCGCCATACCCTTCGGCAGATGCGGTCGCTCCTGAATGTTTACAAACTGCGGAAAAATTTGCTCACCTGCAGCATCGAGCAGAAACGATGCGCGACGATACTGCGCGCCCCCCGCGATGGCTCCGATCGCATGCCCAACGAAGCCGCGCGCGAGTTCCGGAATGAACAGGACGGGCGCCCGTGTCGTCTTGATCTTGCGCGCGCCGAGACGATTTAGCGCACGTCGGGCCGCGGTTTCGCCGATCAGGCGCGTATCTTCGAGATCAGCGGCATCGCGCGCGACGCTGTAATAGTAATCGCGTTGCATTTCGCCGTCTGCAGTGCCCAGGACCACGCAACTGATGCTGTGGCTGGTCTTCGCGTAACTGCCAACGAAGCCATGCGTGTTGCCGTAAGCCCTGACGCTGCGGCTGGTCGACACGGTCGCGCCTTCCGAGTTGTTGATCCGCGGATCGACCTTCAGCGCAGTATCTTCGCACTCAATTGCCATCGCAATCGCGGTCGACGAGTCGATTGACCACGAGTGTTCGAGATCCAGGTCCCTGATCTCGGTACACATGCGCTCAGCGTCGGCGAGTCCCGCGTGGGGATCCTGCGCCGTGTAAGTTGCGAATGTGCAGGCCTTGGTGACGGCTTCCCGGATCGCGGCGGGTGAAATATCAGAGGTGCTCGCGCTACCCTTTTTGGAGTCCCGATAAACCGTAATGCCGATACCGCGGTCATTCGTGTATTCGAGATTCTCGACATCTCCCAGGCGCGCTGTTGCTGCCAGACCCGTATCGCGGCTCGCCGCTACTTCGGCCTGGTCGACGCCTTGTTGTCGCGCTTCGTCCAGCGCTTGCTGCACGAGCCTTTCCAGCTCCTGATTTTCCGGCTGCGCCGCTTCGGTGATCTCACCCATGAATGATTTCCCGCTAGTTTGCGTTGTAAGCTTAGCCGGTGACCGATTCAAAGCCCAGCAAAAGCGAACGAAAGCGCCAGCACCTTGCATTGCAGGACCTCGGGGAAAAACTGATCGGCCTCAGCGAGGAAGAGCTTCATTCGCTTGCGCTTGACGATGCGCTCAGTAAGGCGATTCGTGACGCGGCGACGATAAAGTCGCGTGGTGCGCTGCGTCGGCAAAAGCAGCTGATCGGCAAGTTGATGCGACGGGTAGACCCCGAACCCATTCGCGCAGCTATCGCCCGGATGAGTGCCGACGATCTTCGCGCCAAACGACTATTCGCGCGAGCCGAACGCCGGCGTGATAGCCTCGTGCAAGACGGCGAAGCCGCACTGCGTGAATTCGAAGCGGAATTGAATAGTAAAGATCCGCAGCTACATGAGTTACTTCGCGAGCTCTCCACGACCTTGGACGAGCGGACCGAGAAGTCGCTGCGTCGGCAAATCTTTCGCCGCGTACACGCCATTCTGGTGGCAACGGCAGATGACAGTTAGAATCCGGCAATGAGTATCCAGGTCGGTATCATCATGGGCTCCCGGTCGGACTGGGAAACGATGCAGGGCGCCAGCGACATCCTCGAGCAACTCGGTATAGAACATGAGGTCCGTGTCGTATCGGCGCATCGCACGCCCGACCTTCTGTTCGAGTACGCGGAAACCGCGGTTGGCAGAGGCTTGAAGGTCATCATTGCCGGAGCCGGCGGCGCGGCTCACCTGCCCGGCATGACGGCATCAAAGACACGGCTTCCGGTACTCGGCGTGCCGGTGCAATCCAAATCGCTGCGAGGCCTCGATTCACTGCTATCCATCGTACAGATGCCGGCGGGCGTGCCAGTGGCCAGCATGGCGATCGGCAGTGCCGGCGCGAAGAATGCGGCCCTCCTGGCTGCCGCCATCCTTGCAAACGACGATGCCGAAGTCGCAGCGGCGCTGGAGCAGTTTCGGCAGGCGCAGACTGATCGAGTCCTCGGTCAGGGCGACCCGACGACGTAGATTGCAGCAGCATGCGAATTGGCATTATTGGCGCCGGCCAGCTCGGCCAAATGCTCGGATTTGCTGCGCAGGAGCTCGGTGACACCTGCACGTTTGTAGATCCGTCGTCGTCACCGCCGGCAGCAGTCGCCGGCGAAGTCCACCAAGCGGCATTCGACGATCCCGAAGCTCTGGCAGCACTCGCCACGCACTGCGACGTCGTCACCTACGAATTCGAGAACGTGCCAGTCGAGGCGTTGTTGGCAATTGTCGATAAGGTGCCGGTCTACCCGCCGCCGGACGCCCTGCGCCACGCCCAGGATCGACTGGCTGAGAAACGCCTGTTCGAGCGCCTCAACATCCCGGTGCCTGCCTATCGCGCCGTTGACTCCGTTGCGGAGCTCGAGGAAGCAGCCGCGGACCTCGGCCGACCGCTCATCGTCAAGACACGCCGCCTCGGTTATGACGGCAAAGGCCAGGCGGTGTTGACCGGGCATGGGCAGGCAGCGGCATTACTCGGCCAGTTGGGACCCGCGAGCCTGATCGCTGAACAATGGGTGGAATTTGACTACGAGGTCTCGGCGATCGGCGCTCGCAACGTGGCCGGCGACATCGTCATTTATCCACTGACAGACAACGAGCATGCGGACGGTATTCTGCGTCGGTCCATTGCACCCGTCGAGGAGCCGAAACTGGCGCGGCTGGCCGAAGCCTACATGCGCAGGCTGCTGGAACACCTCGATTATGTCGGTGTGCTCGCTCTCGAATTATTCGTTATCGATAACGAACTGCTGGCCAACGAGTTTGCTCCGCGCGTGCACAATTCGGGGCACTGGACTATCGAGGGAACCGCCGCTAGCCAGTTCACGAATCACGTACTTGCGATCACGAATCGGCAGCTCGTAACGCCCGAGATGCGCGGCTACGCGGGAATGCTCAACCTGATAGGTGAGATCCCGGACGCCACCCGGCATCTTCCGCACGGGCAGCTACACGAATATGGCAAGACGCCGCGCCCCGGAAGAAAGCTCGGGCACATCACTGTCGTTGCGGCTTCCGCCGCCGATCGTGATCGCGAGCTTGCCAAAATCTGCGAGACCGTGATGGGATCGACTCTTGACACGGGCTCTGCGCCGTAGCCTCCGGCCCGGAAAACCGGTTAAACTGCGCGCAAACAACAAATCATTATGTCGTACCTCGAGCACTTCAAGATCCGGGAGCAGCCGTTTCGGCTGACGCCCGACCCGGAATTCCTTTACTGGAGCAAGCAGCATGCCCGGGCTAAGGCCTATATGGAGTCGACGATCTGGCTGGCTGACGGCTTTGTCGTCATCACGGGCGACATTGGCTCAGGTAAAACGACATTGCTGCAGTCATTCCTGTCCGAGCTTGAGGACGACATCGTTTACGCTGTCGTCTCGCAGACACAGCTCTCGCCAACCCAGTTCCTGCAGGCCGTTTTGACCGAGTTCGGCTTCAAACCTTTCAACAAGCGCAAAGTCGAGCTGCTCGACATGCTCAACATGTTCCTGATCGAACAGTATTCCAGCGGCAAGAAGGTCGTACTCATCGTTGACGAGGCGCAAAACCTGACGCGCAAGGTGCTTGAAGAGATTCGCATGTTATCGGGCATCGAGACGCACAAGGAGAAGGTGCTGCGCATTATTCTGGCCGGGCAGCCGGAATTGAAGAAAACTCTCGATTCAACCAACCTGCAGCAGCTTATGCAGCGAGTTCGCTTACGCTTTCACATCGGACCGCTCGACAATCGCGAACTGCGTGAATACATCGAGTGCCGTCTCGCCGTTGCTGGCTGCGAGACGGCCGATTTGTTTGACGAGAGTACTTATGACCTTATCCACCGTTATAGCGGCGGCGTACCACGATTGATTAACACGCTGTGCGATACCGCGCTGTTGTGTGCATTTGCCGATGAAAAACCGACCGTCGGGCCCAATGACGTCATAGCGGCGGTCGCCGAGCTCAACTGGAAGGAGCGCCAAAGCGATTCGGGGGTTTACGATCAACTGCACGAGATTTCGAAATCATCCAGAACCGACGCGCTTGTAACCCAGGTCGAAGTGCGTGCAGATGGCGAGACCCAATCCCTGCACTCCTTTCCCCTCGGACGCGTCATTGTCGGCCGCTCGCCCGACAACGAAATTTACATCAAGAGCAAGTTCGTCAGTCGTCATCATGCACAACTCATCAGCGACGATGACGGTTGCATTATCGAGGACCTGAACAGTACCAACGGCGTTTTCGTGGGCGAGAGACAGATCAAGAAACATCGCCTCCGCAATGGCGACGTCATATCGCTCGGTATGCACGAACTCGTCTATACGGATTTGCGCCAGGTTCCCGAGACCGATCAGACGGATCAGACAGATCATGACGACGAGGACGGCGAGGCTTCATTCGTCAGGAACTAGAATCACGTCAGTGTCCTTTGCGGCGGTCAGTCACGCGATAATCGCGACGTTTCAATAGCACGACGAGGCCCGCGACCAGGCATACCAGCCCGGTTACGAAACAGATTGTCGGCCAGTACCAGTAATCGACATACAACGATGCACCCAGCGCGAGCGCTCCGAATAACAGATAGAAGTACGGCAGACTTTCGTATATTGGTTTCGCGACCCACATGACGTCTCAATTGTCCATAGCCGCAGGGGGCGCGTCCAGTCGCGATCGCACTGGACACGGTCAGTAGCCGGTCCTGACAGTGATAATGCAGGATTGCGGGCATTATCCCGCGATGAAATTAGTGTCGTTGACGACCGAAGCCGAAAAGGCCGAGCAGGCGCGAGAGAATCGAATCAGACAATCCGTCCACAGCCAGATCCGGCTCGTAGTCCTGACTATCGGCGCGAAATCCTTGCACCAGGTGCTGCGATTTGGCGTCCAGATCCATTTCTGTGATCGAGTTTTCGAATGCCATCGTCGTGATCCTCCTTGATACAGACAGACACTATATCAGCCATATGTTGAATGTAGTGAACGGCCTCACAATGCGCATCACACATCGATTAATCGAACGTTATGTCAAGGATGCCGAGCACGGCGAAAATCACCGATCGCTTGGACTGAACATACGTACGGCCCGCGGCCGCCATACTCGTCATCGTCATGGCTCGCTGCGCTGCGCTTTACTTCCGATGACGAGTATCCCGTCCACGGTCCCGCCGGGCATCGGCCGTGCAGCGTCGAGCGCGGGGAGGATCGCACTGAGCGAATGTTAGTTGGTTGAGCGAAGGGCGATTATCGCCGCGCTTGGCGCTCTTTTCCGAATGCGCCGGCTTCGGGATGGCGCTCAAGCGACCGTTGATAAGCGCCGTGCTATGCCGTGCCGCCGACCGTGAGCTCGTCGATTTTGAGTGTCGGTTGGCCAACGCCAACGGGGACGGACTGACCCTCCTTGCCGCAGGTGCCGACCCCGCTATCGAATTCCAGATTATTGCCAATCATCGAAATTTTCGTCAGCGCTGCGGGTCCGTCACCAATCAACATCGCACCCTTGACCGGCGCCGTGATTTTGCCGTCTTCGATCAAATAAGCCTCGCTTGCCGAAAACACGAATTTTCCGGACGTTATGTCGACCTGGCCTCCACCAAAGTTGGGCGCATACAGGCCCTTGTCGACAGAAGCGATGATCTCGTCGGGGTCGTGTGGCCCTGCCAACATGTAGGTGTTGGTCATGCGCGGCATTGGCATATGCGCGAACGATTCGCGGCGGCCGTTTCCGGTCGGCGCCACGCCCATCAGCCGCGCATTGAGTTTATCCTGCATGTAGCCGCGTAACACACCGTCTTCGACAAGTACGTTGTACTGGCCCGGAGTTCCCTCGTCGTCGACCGCGACCGAACCGCGCCGACTCGGCAGCGTGCCGTCATCGACAATCGTGCACATCGAAGCAGCCACTCTTTCGCCAATGCGTCCACTGAAGGCCGATGTTCCTTTTCGATTGAAATCGCCTTCGAGCCCGTGTCCAACGGCTTCGTGCAGCAGGATACCGGGCCAGCCGGGTCCCAACACGACCGGCATCGCGCCGGCTGGCGCTGCAATTGCCTCCATTTGCACGACCGCCTGTCGTACAGCTTCCCGCGCATATTCCATCGGCGTATCGCCGGAGAGGAAATAATTGAGGTCGGCGCGCGCACCACCGCCGGCGTAACCCTGCTCTCTGCGGCCCTTTTGTTCCAGGATGACACTGACATTGAGGCGTACCAGTGGTCGCACATCGGCCGCAAGCGTGCCATCTGACGCGGCGACCAGCACCATGTCGTGGCAGCTCGACAGGCTGATGATTACTTGTTCGATGCGCTTGTCGAGCGCGCGCGTCGCTTGCTCGATCTCGCCAAGCAAAGCCGTCTTTTGCTCGTCGGAAATACTCGTCGTCGGATCAATCACAGGGTACAGCGGCTCCGACTGACTGCGGTGCCAGGCCTGCAACGCCTTCGTCTCGCCCTGTCGCGCGATCGCCCGAGCCGCTGTCGCAGCCTGTTCCAGCGCCGGCAGCATCAATTCGTCGGAGTAGGCAAAACCGGTCTTCTCGCCGCTGACGGCGCGTACACCGACTCCCTGATCGAGGCTGAAGCTGCCTTCGCGAATGATGCCGTCCTCGACGGTCCAGCTTTCCTGTCGGTTGACCTGGAAATACAGATCGGCGTAATCGATACCACCTTGCATCATCGAGCCCAGGGTCTTGTTGAGGTGTCGCTCGTCAAGCCCGACTGGCTCGAGCGTGCGAGACATGACGGCATCGATAGTTTCTGCTTTCTTCTTGCTCAAGTAAGCCTTCCGTTTGCCCGTTCGATCACAAGCGCCGGTTCGCGAGTACCGGAAAATCGCTTCTCAGTCGCATTGGCATCTCCGGGTCGATATCGGCGGCGATGTGGCAGTTACCTGCGGCCGCCTCGGCGAGGATTCGACCCCACGGATCCACGATCGCCGAGTGACCGAACGTGGTGCGATTGTCCGGATGGCTGCCATATTGCCCGGGAGCGATAACATACGCCAGATTTTCAATCGCCCGGGCACGTAACAGGACATGCCAATGCGCCTGTCCGGTTATTGTCGTGAATGCCGCCGGCACCGTGAATACAGTAACGCCGTCGCTAACGAGGCGCCGAAACATCTCCGGAAAGCGGACATCGTAACAGATCGTCAACCCGACCGTGCCGATGGGTGTATCGACTGTGACCAGTTCTTCGCCCGGATACATCGAATATGATTCCTGGTACGACTCGTCCCGATCCGGGAGCTTGACGTCGAAAAGGTGGATCTTGCGGTAGCAGGCCCGCTGCTTGCCGTCTGTGTCGAAAACGGGACAGGCACCGTATACACGCTCGACCTCGGGTGATTTGAAGGGCATGCTGCCGGCAATGATCCATAACTTGTGTCGCCGCGCCGCCTCAGCAAGGAATTGTTGTATGGGCCCGGCGTCGGGCTCTTCAGCGATTTTCGCCTTGTCGCGGCTTTGCTCGGGCATGAGCGCGAAATTCTCCGGCAAGACGGCGACGCTGCAATCGTCCGCCGCAGCATCACCGAGCAAGTTGTCGGCAAGGCGCAGATTGGCATCGACGCCGGCGCCACTGTTCATCTGAATCGCCGCTGCACGCATGAAACTACCTCCGCTGCTGATTCTTATTCGTTGGTCTCAATGCAGCCCACCGCCGCCGCGTGCTCTGCGAAACCATCCGCGTTCAGCGACTCAATCAATGGCTCATCCCAGGATCCACCGACCCCGTAGTAGACCTGACTAACCTCCTGCAATGGCTTCTTAAATAATTGTGAGAAGATTAGCAATACGGCCGCAACCTGCGGGCCGGCGACCAGCCCTCCGACGACCGGCAGCGTGTTGCCGAAATTCGCGCTCACTACAGCGACCTGGTCATAATCTCGGTTCACAAGACCTGCACGGCCGACGATGCCGATGTTGGCAGCCGGACCTTCGAGCGACAGGTTACATGTAAAGGTTTCGCCGTCGACGATACGAAAATCACCGCTGATCTTGTCAAAGCCGAAACCTTTGTTGAAAACATCGCGGAAGTCGAGTGCGAGCCGCCGCGGCAGAGCAACGATACTCATGAGCCCGAACATGCGTCCAGCTCCGGGCTCGACGTCATCAAGCTGCCCGCTACCAATGCGAACGTTGACCGAGCCGTCGAGAGTCTCCATGAAATCTTCGCGTGGACCGCCCGACCAGCTGAAATCCAGCTGCATCGATAAATCATTGGCCACGATGCCCGGATCGTAGTTTAATCGCTGCATCGTGCGTTCGACATCGCTGCTGGTCAGTGACGCTGACACGTAGCTGCGCTGACCTTCCGCATCGAATTCGTCGATAATCCACCCACCGCTGCCAACGATCTCAAACGTCTCATCTTTCGCGATGATGTTTTCCGCCTGCAGGCCATCGACAGTGTGTCTGAATTCCGCTTCAACGGCGCCGAGAAACCGCTCGCCGAAGGCGAACTCGGCAGCTTTGATGGAGATCGGCGGCAAGCCGCGCGGGTCGATGTCCGTGCGCCTCGCGCCCGCCTCATCTTCCTCGCCTGGCAAGACCAGTCGATCCATATCGACGCTGAGCGTGCGGCCCGATCTGAAATCGTAGGGCACGACCACCGAGCCCCGTACATCCTCGCCGTCGATTTCGATGAGCCAGTCGCGCGAGCTGCGATCCAAACGGACGTGGTGATCAACCAGATGTTGACCAATGATGTGCAGATTGCCGACCTTCATATCGATCGAGCGAATGCGCTCTGCCATGCCGATCTGTTTGTCTTGGCGCGACGACAGATCGAACCAGTCCTGCATACGCACGTAGTCGGTCCTGCCGCGCAGGTGTAGACCACGTGTATCGGCTACTTCGGTTGTTACCTCACCGCCCAGCGTAACAATACCGCGGTCGAGATCCCACTTGTCCACTACCTTGGCGAAATTGACGCGCCAGGACATCAGATCCTCTGCAGTACCCGTAGTTTTAATGCTCATCTCACCCTTGGGCATTTCGATTCGTGCAGCGATCGGTGCGGCCTGTTCAGGCAACTTATGCAAGGGGGCTGGTAATTCGAGTGCCAGTCCGACCAAATCGGTTTCGATCTCTATTGCAAAGGGTGACGGCGCCTCGACGTTCCCACGCGGGAACAGCAACCGCGCCGCATAATCAGTCCTGCCGGCGATCATGCCATCGAGGGGCAATCCAAGTTCTGCAGTCAGCGCGCCGGCAGTGGCCGCACCGCGTGCGTATGCGATCACGCGATACCCGGGCATCGATTCCGGCGCCGGCAGCAGAATTATGGATACCGGCTGGCCCAGGAATGTGCCGACCAGCGACTCGCTGCTGATGTCTTCGCGCTGTATTGAAATACTGCCACTCAGGTCTGTTATCGGTGCAGGGAACCCGTCGAGCCGCAGGATTGCGTTGTCTGTCTGCAGACGCGATGTGAATTCAAAGCTTCGCCAGTCCCGGACCGGCACGCTGAGATCCAGACTGAACGAACCGTTACCCGACACCGCGACGCGATCCAGATTGCCGGCAAACACGTCCGTCCCGATCGGGCTCTGTGCCATTAGTTGCCGCAGCGAATCAAGCGCACCGGCAGAGTACCCCTTGATCGTGAGCACGGGCTGTCTGAAATCGGCGATTTCAATGTGCGCATTGGTAACCTCATTGCCCACGTTGATGATGTGGTTGCGCCTGGAGTAGAGGCGTGTGTTCTCAACCGTAAAATCGAAGTCGATGATCTCGGCAACCGGCCAGCGTCGCTGATACATGATTCGCGCATCGCGAACATTGGCTTCGATAAGCAGGCGTCCTTCACCATTGTCGAACGGAAACTTGTCCATCGGGCCATAAAGACGCACCGTGCCACGCGGCACGCGACCAGCTATTAGTCCTTCCTGAAACCATTCGCTCGTCTTCGGAATTCTGGGAATGAACGGGATGTAACGCTTCGCGATGGCCAGGTCGCTGACACTCCAGGTACCCGCGAGATCGACTATAGGCGCGCCGCCGTCGTCATCCAGCGTGATCTCAACGTTGGTCTCCAACTCGAAATCCGCGTTACGCATGAGGATGCTGTCCGAGAGCACAGTCGTGCGAGTGCCGCTGCGCCTCCAGATCACGGTGCCTGTCGCATCATCAAGAATGGCGGGCACGCCGAGGACTCCAGGCGCGTTCAGCGTAAGGCCACTGGAGTTGATCTCGAGCCTGCCGCCCGAACGGTCGGCGCGCAGCCTCCCTGTGAACCCACGCACTCCAGGCCGGGCATTTACGACAGCGATGCCGACGTCAAAGAAATCCGCCGACACATCGAAACGCGGCGCTTCGGTGTCGACGTTACTCAGGGCTGCCACGAGATTACGAATCTCACCATCGGGCGCGTAGCTGGCTAACAGTTCGTCCTGTTCCACGGTGAGCCACGGCTTGATCACATCGGTATCGACTAAATTCAGGTACGAGGCGCGCACATCGAGCATGATGATCCGGCCATCACTTCCCGTGCCTGCCTCGACTCGCAACGATGCTTCCGGCCATGCACCTCGCTGTGTTTGCAGCCGCATACGATTGGCCGCCGCCAGCCAGCCGTCAGCATCGTTGCGAAACTCCAGATGGCCGGACAGCGCAAAGGCATCCTGGCCCGGCATGGCAATATCGCTGAAATCAATATCGGCGGAAGCGCTCTGCACGTTGCCGTTCGCATACGCCAATGACAGGTCCAGTTCGCCCCTACCAGAGGCGAAGTCGACTGCCTCCACGGCGTGTAATTCCGAGATGCCTGCCAGATTGACTTCGCCGGCCTCGATCGTCACATCCCAGCTGGCCGAGTCGTCAGTTTCAGTAAGCCGCTGTGTTGCAGCCACAGTCAACCGGTCGCCAAGATCGTCGGGTAACTCCACCGTCGCATTGATAGCGATGCGCGCGTTGTCGCGCATGATGACGAATCGCGGCACCTCGAAAACTCTCGGATCCTCGTCACCCGGCTGCAACAGCTTGACTTCGATGTCTTCGCCGACGATCTCGACCTCACCGACTTCGCCCGCACCGGGTGGACGACGATCTGCGGGAAAAAGCTGTTCGGGCGGGCTGCCCTGAATCCACCATTGACCGTTTTCGAGCTGACGTACCTCGAGACTCGTGTCACGCACGACGACTCGGTCAACCACGAGTTTTCTGTCGACGAAGAGGCGCATGAGCCCGACACCGAGACTGACCTCTTCGGCCGCAACGATGCGCGCCATGTTGTCGGTCGCAATCAGTTCGGCGTCATAAAACTCGACCTCGGGACCGCTGAGTCCCCAGCGCGCATCCATGCCGGAGAATTCCACGTGCATACCAATCGCCGCGCTGGCCCAGTCCTTGATATCCTCCTGATATTCGGGGAGGCGTGGCAGGAACAAGCGAAACAAGCCGACCGCGATAGCAAGAAAAATGACAATGCCCGCCGCCGCATAAGCGAAAAATTTGATCACGCGTTGCAAAATTTTCTTCATCAATATATCGCGCTGCGGGCCGTCACATCAGGACGACGTCAAAGTGGTCCTGCAAATACAGGGACTCCGGCTGCAGACGGATCGACTTGCCCGTCTGTTCTTCCAGCATGGCCAGGCTGGGCGCCTGCTCATCGAGCAATAACTCAATTACATCCTGGTGTGCCAAAACGAGTGCCGCTTCGAATTCAAACTGTCTTGATTGGCGGATAATCTCGCGAAATATTTCGAAGCACACCGTTTCGGCCGTCATCACAAAGCCACGACCACTACAACTTGGACAATCTTCACAGAGAATATGCTGCAAACTTTCCCGAGTGCGTTTGCGCGTCATCTCGACCAGCCCGAGCGGCGACACGGCCGACAGCTGGTGACGCGCATGATCCTTGGCGAGCGACTGCTCGAGCAACTGCAGGACGTTGTCGCGGTGCTCAAATTCCTCCATATCAATGAAATCAATAATGATGATGCCACCGAGATTTCTGAGCCTGAGTTGCCTTGCGATCGTCACTGCCGCCTCGAGGTTGGTGCGGTAGATCGTCTCCTCGAGATTGCGATGACCGACGTAGCCACCCGTATTAATGTCGATCGTCGTCATCGCTTCAGTCTGGTCGAATATAAGATAACCGCCTGATTTTAAAGTTATACTCCGATCCAGTGCCTTGCGAATCTCGTCTTCGATCGCATGCAGATCGAAGATTGGGCGGCGGCGCTGATATAGCTCCAGCATCGGCGCCACCTCGGGAAGAAACGTAGCTGCGAATTCCTGCATCGACGCGTATTCCTGCGGTGAGTCGACCAGAATTTGCTCGACCGCACCCGTCACGAGGTCACGCAGCACGCGCAGCGGCAGCGACAGGTCCTCGTGTACCAGTGTTTTTACACCCGCTTCCCTGCACCGTTCCTGAACGACACGCCACAATCTGACCAGATATTTGAGATCGGCGCGTAAGGCCTCGACGTCGGCGCCTTCAGCAACCGTGCGAACTATTGCCCCGCTCTCGATCTCCTCACTGTCGAGCAGCTCCTCGACAATTGTGCGCAAGCGCTCACGCTCGTCTTTATCTTCAATCCGTGCAGACACGCCGACGCTATCGCCTTGCGGCAACAGAACGAGGTGACGCGACGGCAAGGTTATGAATGTTGTCAGCCGCGCACCCTTGTTCCCAAGTGGATCTTTGACTACCTGTACCAATAGCTCGTCACCCTCTTTGACGAGGTCGCGAATATTCGGCAGCTCCACGTTTGCAGCGTCGTCATTTTGTGGTCGCGCGATATCGGACGCGTGCAGGAATGCCGTACGCTGCAAACCAATTTCGACAAAAGCGGCCTGCATGCCCGGCAGCACGCGCGTTACACGGCCTTTGTATATGTTGCTGATGACGCCGCGTCGCGCCAAGCGCTCGACGTGAACCTCCTGCAAAACGCCGTTCTCGAGCAGCGCCGCCCGTATTTCGTTCGGCGTCACGTTGATCAGGATCTCTTCTTTTAGTGATTCGTCCGTCATTCAGCCTTTAACCACATCAAGCCCGGCGCTCTGCAACAGCTCAGCTGTCTCGAAAGCAGGCAATCCGACGACACCGGAATAACTGCCGGCTATGTACTCCACAAAGGCGCCGCCGCGCCCCTGAATGGCATAGGCACCCGCCTTATCGCACGGCTCCCCACTGTGCCAGTATGCCAGCGCCTCGTCAGGACGGATTTCCCGAAATCGGACTTCGCTGACCGAAAGAGCCGTTTTCAGCCGGGACCCGGCCAGCAGTGCGACGCCGGTTAAAACGTCGTGCGTGCGGCCGGATAACTGCGCCAGCATGTCAAGCGCATCGTCCTGATCACGTGGCTTGCCGAAGACTACATCACCAAGAACGACGGCCGTATCAGCGCCAAGAATTAGCTGCTGTTCGCTGACGGCAGCTGCTCGCGCCTTGGCGGACGCGAGTCGCACGACCATGTCACCCGGCGGCTCGCCGTCTAGTCGTCGCTCATCGACATCAACGCCGGCCGCGCTGAATGACACGCCCATGGCGGTGAGGATCTCATGGCGTCGGGGGGACGAAGAAGCCAGGTGCAGCAATATGGCGGGCATTTGCAGGGTCCGCTGACCTTCAGTCGCGATGATACGGGTGGCCGGATTGCAGTGACCACGCCCGATATAACTGTTCGGCGAACAGGACTCGCGCCAATCCATGCGGCAACGTAAGTGACGATAATGACCAGACGAAAGCCGCGCGTTCCCGGCAGGCAGACGAGACTCCGTCGGGGCCACCAATCACGAAACTGAGATCGCGACCATCTGTCTGCCAATCGGACAGGCTCGTTGCCAATGCCTGACTAGTCAATTGTCTACCTCTCTCGTCGAGCAACACGAGCTGTTCTTTGGCCGCGACTTTCGCGAGGATTTGTTCGCTTTCGACTTGTTTGGCTCGATCGGATTGATCCCCTTTGTTCCGCCGTGCTGTCGCGACGCAATCGAGTCGAAATTTCCATTGCTGCGGGAATCGTCCCGTATAGGTTGCAAATGCGTCATCAACCCAGGATGGCTGACGATCACCGACAGCAATTAGACGAATGTGCACGTGCTACGCCGAATGATACTCAGGTCGCAGGACGAGACCGGGTCAGCGGTCGGTCACGGCCACGTCTCCCGGCGAGCCGAGCGACCAGAGTTTCTCCAAATTATAGAATTCTCGCACCTTGGGCAGCATGACGTGTACGAGTACGTCCTGCAGGTCCAGGAGGACCCACTCAGCGCTCTCTTCACCCTCGACGCCGATCGGCGCGTGACCGGCCTGTTTGGCTTTTTCTGCAACATTATCCACCAATGCCTGAACATGCCGGTTCGATGTACCGCTTGCAATGATCATGTAATCGGTCACCGTGGTCATGTCGCGTACGTCGAGCTTAACGATTTCCTGCGCTTTGATGTCCTCGAGCGCATCAATGACGAGTACACTCAGTTGTTCACTGTTCATGCGCGGTGCTCATTCTTCATCAAATCATTTTCTCCTGTCGGGAATAACAACCACTTTCCACGATGACGTCGCGAACGACGTCTGGAATCAGAAATCGCGGATCGCGGCCGGCGCTGACCAGGTCGCGAATCTCTGTCGAGGAAATCTCGAGCTGCGTGACGGCATGAATATGAATCAGGCCACACAGATTCTCGTGCAGATCATCAATCCGATGCGTCCCATGTTCCGCAAGCAGCTCTCCCAGCGGTCCGCTGTCCGGTCCGCGCCAGCCCGGGCGATGCGCCACCACAATATGTGCCAAATCGAGAAACTCATCCCAGCGATGCCAGCTCGTAAGACCAAGAAACGCATCCATGCCCAGTATCAGACCCATCGGTGTACGCGAAAATTCCTGCCGCAGCGTTGTCAGAGTGTCATAGGTGTAAGAAGGTCCCTCGCGCCTGAGCTCACGCTCATCGACCAAAAATGCCGGCTCGGCGGCCGTGGCCGCACGGACCATGTCGAGCCGTAATGCGGCGTTCGCGTGGGTTTCGCCGCGATGCGGCGGATCACCGCTCGGTATGAAGCGGATCTCGTCAAAGGAGAGCGCCTGCAGCATCTCGAAGGCTGTTCGCAAGTGACCGTAATGAATGGGATCGAAGGTGCCGCCGAAAATCCCGATTGGCCTCATTCTGCCACCACGTCGCGGCAGCTGCTCATGCGGCCTTCCTGCGCCCGATCGCCAGTGCCAGGACAATGCTGGTCGCCAGTTGCCACGGGTCGGCTTGCAATTGCCCCTTGGCAGCCTGGTCCGCGAAGCCTGCAGATTTAAGGAGGTGATGAAAATCGCGCGCCTGGTGGCGGCCGATACAGCTGCGGACCAGCGCCTCGCGACTGCGCCAGACTCCCGCCTTCTGCATGCCCGCCGACAAACCCATCCCACTGGCTATCGCATCGGCAAGGCCTGCCAGCGTGCGTAGCTCTCTGGTCAACGCCCAAATGACAATAACAGGCTCGATGCCTTCACTCTGTAGTCCATCGAGCACCTTGATTGCCCGTCTTGCGTCACCCGCCAGTGCCGCATCAACGAGTTTGAAGACGTCGTAGCGACTGCTGTTAGCGACGGCATTGTTGATGTCCTCGGCAGTGACCGCGCCTTCACCGAGTATCAATCTGAGTTTCTCGATCTCCTGCCCCGCCGCAAGCAGGTTGCCCTCGACCCGATCGGCAATCAGCGCGACGGCTTCTCTATCGGGATGCAGGCCGACGCGTCGCATACGCCGTGCAATCCAGGTTGGTAGCTCGCGTACGCCCACTGGCCAAATCGCAAGGCTTCCGCCTTTACCATCGAGCGCTTTGACCCATTTTGACGATTGCCCGCTGCGATCGAGTTTCGGCGCACTGACGAGCAACATCAGATCCGGCCCGGTTTGCTCGACGAGTCTGACGATCGCGAGGCCACCAGTCTTGCCCGGCTTGCCGGTCGGCAGACGCACTTCGATGATACGTCGCTCGGCGAACAACGACAGATTCGCACTCGAGTCGAGCAAGCTTGTCCAGTCGAATCCGGTCGTTGCGATGTGCAGGTCGCGTGATGTGAAACCCTGATCCCGGGCGGCGACGCGGATGGCCTCCAACGCTTCGTCGACGAGCAGGTGCTCATCACCAGTAACCAGGTAACACGGTGCCAGGTTTTTCTGCAAATGGCTTGCGAGCTGGGTAGCCTGTATTTTCACGCAATCACGTTCAGGGGCTTTGCCTGTGGATCATACAGGGGCGGATAAAACCGGGAAAGCGCGCTCAATCGAGCTGCTCGATGCTGATCGATTCACCTTCCAACAGGACCGGAATGCCGTTCGCAACCGGGTACAGGACCTTGCCATCGTCGGTCACGAGCGCCTCTGACAACGGCTCGGCCAGCTTCCGGCCATCGCGGTTACTGAGCTTGCCCGCGTCGATGGCTGCATTGACGTCTTTCAACGTCGTGCGCTTGGCAAGCGCCAGGCCTTTGTGAGTTACCGGACAGCGGAGTATTGCGAGCAGGCGTTTATCCATTGGAACCGTCGTGCATTGCATTCATAAGTGTTTGTTTTATATATACTTGAAGGCATAAATGTTATATTATATCCTTCGTGGTCTACGAGCTGTGGATCGGACTTCATCACCACACTTACGCAGCATAACGGCAACGCCCAATGGATCAAAATTCGCGGCAACCGACCGACTGGCTGGACGGCGCAGCAGTGACGCTGTCGGCGCTTTGCCTTGCACATTGCCTCGCGCTGCCGTTCGTGATCGCGGGCCTCCCGCTGCTTGCACAATATGCCGAGGGACATCTGCACGCCCAAATGCTTGTCATCATTCTGCCCATGAGCATTCTTGCCATCGGCCTGGGCTTTCGCCGCCACCGCAACCTGCGCATAGTTCTCTGTGGCGCACTCGGCATGTTGCTGCTCGTGATCGGCGCAACCGTCGCCCACGCGCAACTTGGTTTGACTGCCGACCGGCTGTTTACGATCGCCGGCTCGCTTGTGCTCGCTACGGCGCATTTCTTTAACAGCTATCGCAGAAAACTGATCAACTCGTCGTTGTGACAATATTCTGCGGCTGCGAGCATCAGCGCAGCGTCCTCGGGTAATGGCCGAAACGCCTTACTTGCAGACCGGCAGCGCATCATCAGCTTGACAGCCGGGGCCTGCTCGCCGGCTTGCAACAGACGACTCAGATACTGTTGTGCAAATGGCAAGGCTGCGTCGTTGATTTCCCAACGCAACATCTGATCGGCAAACCACGACCAGGCTGACTCCGGGTCGGGGTCGTGTGCAAGCCAAGCGTATACGTGCTCGAGGCCGCCGGCACGATTGTCACGACTGATGAATCCGTAGGCATGGTTGAGGACTTTCCTGCGCTCTTTATCGAGTTGCTCTCGTACCTGCTCCACATCGGGTTCGCGTGGCTCAGGTATGCCGAGCTCGCGATCAAGCCCAAATGGCCGGATGAGCCCGCCGAGCAGCCCGAAGAACACAAACAGCAGATAGAAACTGACGAACTCGAGGAGGAAGTCGAAGACTTGCAGCGTGCCGAGCCACCATATGAGGATCGTCGCGATCAACATGAACGCGGGTGCCACCCAGTAATCGATACCACATCGAAATATCAATCCGATAACAGCGCGTGGCCGCAGACATTCAACGGGGGATCGCGTTATCGCCAGCACCGCGAGTGACGCCGGGATCACGGCGACGAGGAACAGGTCGACGACGAGTAGCACCAGTCCGCCGAACAGGCTGCCGAGTAAGTATGTCGCATAGATGAGTACGAGCAAGTGCACAACCGGAAACAGCGACCAGGCATTTTCGAACCACGTAAACAATTCGACACCGGGCGGTCCGGGATCAGCTCCCCTGGCGCGTGCCTGGAGCAACAACATCAGGTAACGCATCAAAGCCGGCAGTATCAGGAACGCAAGAAACAGGCCAAATAATCGGCCGAATGCTGCTAACTCCAGCAACAGGAAAAAGCTGACCAGTGCGATGAGTACCGTGGGATGCGTCGCCGGATAAACGATCTCACGCCAAATGTCAGTCGCTCGTAGCAGGGTCTTCTTCCTCTTCCGGCACCGGATCGTAACCTGACCCTCCCCAGGGATGGCAACGGGCGATACGCCGCGCCGTCAGCCACAGGCCACGAAACGCGCCATGCGTGCGCAGTGCTTGCAGCGCATAGGCCGAGCAGCTCGGCTCGAAACGGCAGTTATTGCCAAGCCACGGCGATATCAAAATGCGATACAGGGACACCAGACCGAGGAGCGGCCACGCGAGCAATCTGCTCAGCGCCTCGAGCATCAGGCGGCCTGCAGCGCCTCGCTGGCAAAGGCGCGAATCGCCTTGAGCATCGACGCCAGGCCGTTGCTGCGTGTCGGGCTCAGGTGCTGCTCGAGCTCGAGCGCGGCGACGAAAGTGGGCGGCGTATCCAGAATTTCCTGCGGGCGGCGTCCACTGTAAATGCGCAACAGCAGCGCGATGAGCCCGGACACGATCGCCGCATCGCTAATGGCTCGAAACGACAGTCTGCCGTCGTGCTCGCTGGCAACGAACCAGACCTGCGACTGGCAGCCCTTGATCTTGTTGTCTTCGACGAGCTCCGCTTCCGTCAACGGCGGCAGGCGTCGACCAAGATCGATCAGGTATTGATAGCGATCCATCCAGTTATCGAAAAATTTGAACTCTGCAATCAATTCGTCCTGGGCAGCCTGCACTTCATTCGTCATGGCATCAGTCACTCCGCCGCCATGTCGTGCCCTGGGGCCCGTCTTCGATGCTGATGCCGGCATCAGCAAGTTGGTCGCGTATCGCATCGGCAGCCGCATAATCGCCCCTGGCGCGCGCCGCCTGACGCTGGTCGAGTAACGCACCGATTTCGTCAGCCGACAGGCCCCCTGCAACATCGCCCGCAAACCAGGATTCGGCGTCGGTCTGCAGCAATCCCAGCAAGTCGCCTGTCGCGAACATCGTCGCCGCCAGGCGCTGCCTCTCGACTTCGTCGACGGACTTGTTCAACTTGCGCGCAACAGCAAAGAATTCGGCCATCGCTTTCGGCGTATTGAGGTCGTCCTCCAGCGCTGTAATGACGCTATCGGGCGGCTCTGCGGCCGCGCGCATGTCCGCGGGCACAGTGATGCCACGCACGGCACCATAAAGACGGTCAAGCATTCGCTTGGCCGATCGGATGGTCTCATCCGACCAGTCCAGCGGCTGGCGATAATGGGCACTGAGCAGTGCCAATCGAATGACTTCACCCCGAATCGACTTGATCAGGTCGTGAACGAGAAGGACATTGCCCAGCGACTTGGACATCTTCTCGTGGTCGATCGACAGGAAACCGTTGTGTAACCAATAGCGCGCAAACTCGGCACCATCATGCGCGCAACGACTTTGCGCCAGCTCATTCTCGTGATGAGGAAAGACCAGGTCCTGGCCTCCCGCATGTATGTCGATCGTTGTGCCGAGGTGCTTTTCTGCCATCGCTGAACACTCAATGTGCCAGCCAGGCCGGCCTCGCCCCCAGGGTGAATCCCAACCGGGCAGCTCGGGCGTTGACGGCTTCCATAAAACAAAGTCATGCGCGGCTTTCTTATACGGTGCAACCTCGACACGCGAGCCCGCGATCATTTCGCGCAGATCCCGCTTGGACAAAGCGCCGTAACCCGAATGACTCTCCACGTCAAACAGCACGTGTCCCTCGGCCTCGTAAGCGTGGCCCTTCTCGATCAGCGTCTCGATCATCGCAATCATGTCGTCGATGTGCTGCGTCGCCCGTGGCTCAATATCGGGAAGTTGTACGCCCAGGGCGCCCATGTCCTTGTTGTATGCCTCGATGAAGCGCGCCGTAATCTCGTCGATCGGCTTACCCGTCTCTACGGACGCAGTATTGATCTTGTCGTCGACATCGGTGATGTTGCGCGCGAATGTCAGCTTGAAGCGGCGCCTAAGAAGACGCGCCAACAAGTCGAATACGACGGCTGGCCGCGCATTGCCGATATGCGCGTAGTTGTATACCGTCGGACCACAAAGATACATCGTCACCTCACCGTCGACGAGAGGCTCGAAGGGCACTTTCTTGCCCCGCCTGGTGTCATGCAGATGTATCGTCATGGTCAAGCTGGATTCCCGCGTTCAAGGGCGTGCATGATAGCAATATTGCTGCCATCGGCTACGCCTTGTATTCTGCCGCCCCCGTAGCCCACAAACCGAGGTCTCACACATGTCTGTCGCTCCGGTCAAATTTCAAGCCCGCCAGTCGATCGAGCAGGTTGAGGAAAGCAGCGATCTTGCGCCCAGATTCGATGATCGCGGCCTGATCACGGTCGTCACAACCGACGCGGATTCCGGCGAAGTGCTGATGCAGGGTTACATGAATGCCGAAGCGCTGGGCCTGACGATTCGCACGGGCGAAGCCTACTACTACAGCCGCAGCCGCCAGGTACTCTGGCACAAGGGTGCTACGAGCGGCTTCGTGCAGACGGTGCGTGAACTGTTGATAGACGACGACCAGGACTGCATCTGGCTACGCGTCGACGTGGCCGGCGGAGCGAGTTGCCACGTTGGCTATCGCAGCTGTTTCTATCGCCGCGTGCCCGTGGGCCAGGCGTTCGACGAACGGCAGTCAGACGGTCATGTGGAGCTCGAGTGGACCGACAGAAAAAAAGTTTTCGACCCCGAGGAAGTTTACGGCGACGCGCCAAATCCCACCAGGTTATGAGCTGATAACGCGGCCACGAAGCTCCTTAACTGCCGGTGGCTGGCCCCCGACTCGTGCGGAACGCCCAGAGAGCCAGGGCGCCCGGTACGATCATGGCGATCCATGATGCTGACATCGGCACCATATATTCATCGACCTGAACCGACATGCCGTACACGATTCTCAACAAGTGAGCTAATGCAACCAGAGCAAAAAACAAGCCCGATACGATACAGTATGCTTTGTGTCCCATATCCCTACTCCCCGGCAGCAACGGAACCCGATCATCTTGAGTAGCGCCGCGCCGCTTCACTGCGATGCATTCGCAAGGATACACAATAGCATGTGATGAAGGCACGCAATTCAATGAGCTGACCGGCCCTGCCGGCTGCGCGATTGTGCCCGTCAAGTCGCGCCGAGATCAGCGCTGCATAACCTCAAGCAACTTCTGCAGCAGCTTATTATTCTCCGCTTGCAGGTCGCGGGCCTCGCGCGCGATGACTATCACTTCATCCTGTAAACCGGCAGCTCGGTCGATGTTCTCGCGCGCCTTCTGGTTGATCGCCGCCGTTTCATCCATCATCGCCCGAGCCTTCCTCGCCTGTCGACTGACGGCGAAGATGCCGAATACAACGAGAACGATGATCAGCAGCCAGATACCGTAGTTGAGCATAAATGTCAGTGTGCCGAAGGACGTGCCGCGACCGTAACGCTCCGTGATCGACCTCTGATACGTCACAGGATCTACCCAGCGCTGCTCATCCTCTGAGTAATGCAGCGTTTGCCGGTCGGCAGCCCAATAGTAATAGCTCTGCGACGAGAGACGCTCCACCGGCAAATCCACGAGCTCGAAGTCCACCATGCCGAAATGCGTAAAGCCCGTGTCAATTCCTGTCGACTCGGCGGGCCTTACCAGGGCACCGACAAGTCTGAGCTCGCCTGCGTACGGCAAGTCCGCGTCCTCGATTCGGTATACGTTCTCGCCGACGATCTCGAAGCCTGCCGTGCCCGGCAGCGCAGCAACATAGCTTTCCCAGGCTTCAATAAGTGATTCCCGATCGGCCTCCGCCAGGGCGCCGTGCCAGAAGAACACGCAGAGTAGCGATGCAATGATTGTGGCCGTCTTTCGCATGATCAAATCGCTTGCATGACAGGCATGAAATCATCGTCGCCGGGTCAGCACGGATTCGCCATGTCGCAGTTCACGCTTTACTAGTACCGGCCTTCTTGCTCGTGGCGCCGCTTCTCGCGGAGCCGCTGCGCCGCCAGTTGCGGCTCGCGGTAGGCAATCGCGCGAGCCTGATAGGCATATTCGATCGTGCCGATTACCCAAAAAAAGTATCCAATCAGCTCGATAAACTCCTCGACCGCAAGCTTGACGATGCGACGATAATCGTCGCCAAGTAGCGCCATCCACAGCGGTTCATGTCCAACGAGTTGCACGAATCCGAACAGGATAACCGCGCCCGCGAACAGCAGAGCCAGGCTCGGAGATGGCCAGAGCCGCGCCAACGCGATTCGCAGCCGGCGTTGTTGCCGGTACGTGTAAACGATAATCAGTGCAACGACAACGGCGACCAGGACCTGCCAGAGATTGACAATTACGTTGCGATCCAGGAAGTAGTCGAGTTCGCGAAACATGGCCGCAAGCGCGATGCCGCCGAAGGGAATCGCGATCGGTCGTTGTGACGGACAGTACTTTGCGACCCAACCCATCATCAGGCCGCACACCGCAAGCAGCAGCGGTTGAATTATCTCGATCGGTGAAAATTCACTCGTGCCGAACTGATCGCTGTCGCTAGTAATCACGTGCAGCTTGAGGCTGCCCGGAGACCAGATTTCAGACTGTGTCAGCAGCCAGGTCACGAGCACAATGCCGAGAAAATAAAGCAGGTAGCGGATCCAACCCATAACCTGACTATACACCGCAGCCGCAGCCGATAGTTATTCGCGCAGTCCGCAAATTGGTGCTCCACCGCTGCTCGATCGGTCCATCGTCAATCAGCCACATGCGGTTACCCCGGACATCTGGCGCTCGGGTGGTCAGATTTCTAGAGTGAGGATAGTTGCTTGAGTACGATGCGCACAAGATCTTTGGCGATGGCTTCGCGCAATAGCTCCTCTTCGCGAGACTTGCCAAGAACCAGCGTCGCATCGTAAGTGTAATCACGGGTCAACGTAATGAATTGCGGTGCAAGCAAGCTGCTCTCGCCACTTGCCAGCGCATATTCCACAGAATAATAAACCTCATACTCCGTGGGAACATTGCGTGCCGATACTGACAATACACGCTGATCCGTTTCGTCGAAGAGTATCGACAATGTGGCCAATGCCTCGCCCGGTGTGTCAACGATGTTGACGCCGGCCGCCCGCAGCTGCCCGCGCAGCTCACGGTAAAACACGCTGTAGTGGTCCGCGGCGGCAATATAGGTGCGTTCCATCGCTGCCGGCGGTGTAACCGCACCCTGCAACTGAAAACCGCAGCCTGCGAGTAACAGAAACAGCAGCCAGTTAGCAGCTCTAGACAACAATGTTAACCAACCTGCCGGGCACGACGATCATTTTGCGAATCTCGCTATCACCAACAAAACGCTGCACGTTTGGATCGGCCAGCGCCTGTGCGCTGACCGTATCATCGCCAGCATCGGTCGCGACTGAAATCCGACCGCGCAGCTTACCGTTGACCTGAACGACTATCTCAATGAGATCACTTGCGAGCGCACTATCATCAGCGGCCGGCCAGGGCATTTCGACGACTGCCGTGTCATGGCCCAATGCCGACCACAAAGCGTGGCAAATGTGTGGCACGATCGGCGACAGCATCAGGATGACAGCCTCGAGCGCTTCGCGAACGACAGCGCGCCCGTTCTCCGACGCGGCATCGAAGCGGTTGATGGCATTTAGTAATTCCATCGCCGCTGCCACCGCCGTATTGAACGTATATCGCCGGCCAATATCGTCATTGATTTTCGCTATGGTCTGATGCGTCTTGCGGCGCAGGTCTCTCTGCGCAGCATCGAGATTCGCAGGATCCAGCCCGATTACAGGACCTCCCGCGATATGCTTTTGTACGGCGCTCCAAAATCGCTTGAGGAAGCGAAAGCTGCCCTGCACGCCTGCATCTGACCACTCGAGGGCTTGCTCGGGCGGCGCAGCAAACATCATGAACAGGCGTACCGTGTCGGCGCCATATTTTTCGATCAATTGCTGCGGATCAACAGTGTTGCCTTTCGCCTTGGACATCTTTGCGCCGTCTTTGAGCACCATGCCCTGTGTCAGCAGGTTCGTAAAAGGCTCGCTGACGTCGCTCAGGCCCTCATCGCGCATGACCCGCTGGAAGAAACGCGAGTACAGTAGGTGCAGAATCGCATGCTCGATACCGCCCGTGTATTGATCGACCGGCGTCCAGTAAGCGGCACGATCGTCGAGCATTGCCGTCTCGCTGTCCGGGCATGCATAGCGTGCGAAATACCACGATGACTCAACGAAGGTGTCGAAGGTGTCGGTTTCGCGGCGTGCGTCTTTGCCACATCGCGGGCATGCCACGTCGAGGAATTCCGGCAAATTCTTGAGTGGCGAGCTGTGACCCGTAAATTCGACGTCTTCGGGCAGCACAACCGGTAGTTGATCCTCGGGCACCGGCACGGCATCGCAGTCGTCACAGTAGACGATCGGTATTGGCGCACCCCAGTAGCGCTGTCGCGATACGCCCCAGTCGCGCAACCGATAATTGATTTTCCGTCTGCCGCGACCGCTTTGTTCGAAATGATCGGCAATCGCATTAAAAGCGGCATCGAAATCGAGGCCGTCGTAATCACCGGAGTTGACGCAAATGCCTTTATCGACGAAGACGGCTTCCTGTATGTCAATGTCGCTGCCGTCGGTCGGACCGATGACCTGGACAATCGGCAAACCATGTTTTTTTGCGAACTCCCAGTCACGCTCGTCATGTCCTGGCACCGCCATCACCGCGCCCGTGCCATAACTCATGAGCACAAAATTAGCGACCCACAGCGGAATCTCATCGCCGGTCAACGGATGGATTGCCGAAATACCCAGCGGCATACCCTTTTTCTCCATCGTCTCGAGCGTCGCTTCGGCGGCGTCCATCTTTTTACACTCTTCGACGAAGTCAGCGATGTCGGGATTCGTCGACGCTGCCTTGGCGGCCAGCGGGTGCTCCGCGGCGACGGCCATATAGGTCACACCAAACAGCGTGTCAGGGCGTGTCGTGAAGACGGTGAGTGCTTCTGCCTCACCTTTGACGTCAAATGACAGCTCGACGCCTTCAGAGCGGCCAATCCAGTTTCGCTGCATCGTCTTGACGGAGTCCGGCCAGCCCGGCAAACGATCGAGCTCATCGAGCAGCTCGTCGGCATATGCCGTAATCTTCATGAACCACTGCGGAATCTCACGTCGCTCAACCAGCGCATCCGAGCGCCAGCCGCGGCCGTCGATCACCTGCTCGTTCGCGAGCACGGTCTGATCGACCGGGTCCCAATTGACGACCGAGTTCTTGCGATAAACGAGTCCTTTCCCGAACATCTTCGTGAACAGCCATTGCTCCCAGCGATAGTATTCGGGGCGGCAGGTCGTCACTTCGCGCGTCCAGTCATAAGCATAGCCGAGACGTTTGAGCTGCCCGCGCATGTCGTCGATGTTGTCGTAGGTCCATTTTGCCGGTGGCACACCGTGCTGAATCGCAGCGTTCTCGGCCGGCATGCCAAACGCATCCCAGCCCATCGGCTGCAGCACGTGCTTACCCTGCATCCGCTGATAACGAGCGATCACATCGCTGATCGTGAAGACACGTACGTGGCCCATGTGCAGCTTCCCGCTCGGATACGGGAACATCGTCAGGCAATAGAATTTTTCCTTGCCAGGGTCTTCGGCAACCTCGAAGCAGCGTGATGCCTCCCAGTAATCGCGGGCGTTTTTCTCCACTGTTTCGGGGTGGTACGGCGTGTTCATCGCGGCTCTGTCGTTCGTGCGAACGTGAAAAGCGAGAAGCCTACATCAAGATGCACGGATTCGCAGCCACAGCCCGGCGACGATGAGCAGGCAAAGACCGGTAATGGGCCAATTGCCGGCGCGGGCATACGGCGTGCTGCCGTTGCGAGGCTCGACATCCCGCGTCAGAATCACTGGTTCGAACTGCGGCCCCGATTCGAGAATTTCGCCATCGGGCCCGATAAAAGCGCTGATTCCGGTATTCGTCGCACGAATCGCGTAGCGACCCGATTCGAGTGAGCGCATGCGCGCGATCTGCAAATGCTGATGTGGCGCGATCGAGTCGCCAAACCACGCGTCATTGCTGACATTGACGAGCAATTGTGCCTCGGGAAACGCATACAGCTGCTCGGCGTTGTAAGCATCCTCGTAACAGATCGCCACCGCGATCCGGGTATCATCAGGCCCGACGAGCAGCGGCTGCACATCTGCGCCGGCTGATAAATCGCTGTACGGAAGACTCATCATGCGCATCCATTCACGCACGCGAGCCGGTACGGGAAAGTACTCGCCGAATGGCACGAGATGACGTTTTCTGTAGACCTGACGCCGCTGTCCGTCGACCAGAATGACACTGTTATAGATGTGGGTATCACCGGTCTCCTCGACATCCCGCTCCAGGACGCCGAACAAGATTGTCTGCGCGTTGTGGCGACTGACTGTCTCGAGAGACTTGATGTAGTCCTCGACCCGATCCGTGACCGAGGGAATCGCAACCTCGGGCCAGACCACAATTGCACTGTCTGTTGCTCGCCGCGTCGCGTCGCGGTAGAAATTCATCGTCGGTCCCCGCTGTTCAACCAGCCACTTTTTGTCCTGTGAAACCCCGCCCTGGATCAGGGTGCTCCGAATCGGCGGACCCGCTGCCTCAGTCCACTCGACAGTCCGCAGGATGCCCCCGCCTATCCAGGGCAGCAGCACGATGCCAACCGCTACCCATCGCTCGCGGCCGTTGGTCAGCAGCGCCACTAACGCCGCAGCGACGCTGAGCATCAGCATGGCTGAAACCCCGTAGACACCGATAACCGGAGCCCAGCCCGCCAGTAAGGAATCAACCTGGCTGTAGCCCAGTGACAGCCATGGAAATCCTGTAAACAACCAACCGCGCAGCCACTCGACGGACACCCAGGCTGCGGGCGCGACGAGCAGCAACAACCAGTGCTCGCCGTGCGATAGCCGGCTGATCAGCCAGCCCGCCAGCCAGAAGTAGAGCGACATGATCAATACGAAGCCGATCATCAAGATCACGGCGATCCACGACGGTGCGTTACCGTAGATGACAACGGAAATGTAGATCCAGTAGGTGCCGGTCAGGAATAGCCCTAAGCCGAAAGCGCCGGAATGTTTGGCAGCATCGCGTGGCGCCAAAGTCAGACAAACATAAAGCAGCGGCAACAGCGCGAGGGGCAGCAACCAGGACCATCCGAACGGGGCGAAAGCCATCGTCGTCAGGCAGCCAAGCAGGAAAAAGATTAGCCGCGTCAGTCCTGGGCGATCCGCCGGCAACAACAGCAGAGAAGTGTTGCGGGGCACGCGCTAGCCGTTTCTTTGTACCTGGAGTGAATCGATGCGGCGTCGGTCAGCTTTGGTGATCGCGAACTCGAAGCCTCCAAACCGAAGCTTCTCACCTCGCCTGGGCAGACGACCCAGCTCGTGCATGACCAGGCCGCCAATCGTGTCGTACTCCTCGTCGCTGAGTTCGCATTCGAAGTACTCGTTGAAATCTTCGACTCGCGTCAATGCGCGCACGGCGAAACATGGCTTGCCGTTGCGATCGCCCTCAGGCCGGATGAACACAGCCTCCTCCTGATCATGCTCATCGTCGATCTCGCCAACGATTTCCTCGAGCACGTCCTCAATTGTCAGCAACCCGGCAACACCGCCATACTCATCGACAACGATCGCCATGTGATTATGGCTGGCGCGAAATTCTTTGAGGAGCGCATTCAGGCGTTTGGATTCCGGTATGACGGCTGCCGGCCGCAGCATCTTTTGCAGCGGCACGTCGTGCGCCTCATCGTGGCCGAAATATCGCAACAAATCTTTGGCGAGAAGAATACCCAGTACTTCGTCGCGATCCTCACCAATCACGGGGAAGCGCGAATGTCCGGATTCGATAATCACGGCAAGAATGTCATCCAGGTCCTGGCCGATATCGATGACGACCATTTGCGAGCGCGGCACCATGACGTCGCGCACCTGCGTCTCGGAAACCTCGAGGACACCGGAGAGCATGCGTTTCTCCTCGGCATCGATTTCAAAATCGGACTGGTGAATAAAATCGTGAATTTCTTCGCGGCTCCAGGGATGACCTTTGAGTGCGCGCTTTACTCGCGCGAACACGCCGGTGCCGCCCGCGCCGCTGGTACTTGGAGGTTTGTCGTTCATCGAACCTGGGTAATTGCCCCGTTACAGGACGGTCTATTGTAGCAGTTTGGCGCCACTAGCTCGTGTATGGATCTGCGAGGCCGCGGCGGGCGAGTATTTGCGCCTCGAGGCGTTCCATTTCGGCGGCGTCCGAGTCGGCCTCGTGATCATAGCCAAGCAGATGCAGCGTACCGTGAACGAGCATATGGCCCCAGTGATCCGCCAATGCCTTGCCTTGTTCCTCCGCCTCGGCACGCACAACTGACGCGCAAACAACGACGTCGCCGAGCATACGCACTGCGTCATCGGGCATACCCGGAACAGCGCCCGCCGGAAAGGACAGGACATTGGTCGGCTGATCCTGGCGCCGGTACGACTCGTTAAGCGCACGTATCTCGTCGGCATCGACGACTCGCACGGCAAGTTCGGCATCCTGACCGGGCAACCGGCCCGATGCCGCGACCGCCAGCTCGACCCACGCCGTTATGTCGTCGTCGTGCGGAATACCAGTGTCGCTACACGCAACCTGTACGTCCACGGTCAATGCAGCCGCAGCGTTCAATTCAACCCTTGTGCTCTCCGCCATTGCCGTCGGCTTCATAGGCTTCAACAATGCTCTGCACAAGTGGGTGGCGTACAACATCTTTCGGCGTGAAAAAGGTAAACCCGATATGCTCCACGTCTTCGAGAATGCTTATCGCATTCTTGAGACCAGAGTGACGTCCGGTTGGTAAGTCAATCTGCGTTATATCACCGGTCACTACTGCCCGCGATCCAAAACCGATTCGCGTGAGAAACATCTTCATCTGCTCAACGCTCGTATTCTGCGCCTCATCGAGAATAACGAACGAGTCATTCAGCGATCTGCCGCGCATGAAGGCGAGCGGTGCGATCTCAATGACGTTTTTCTCAATGAGTCGCGTTACTTGCTCAGCACCGATCATGTCATAGAGGGCGTCGTACATTGGTCGCAGATACGGGTCGACTTTCTGTGACATGTCGCCCGGCAAAAACCCAAGACGCTCGCCTGCCTCTACAGCCGGTCGGACGAGCACGATTCGCCGCACCTCTTCATTGCTTAGCGCCTCAACTGCACAGGCTACGGCAAGGTAGGTTTTGCCCGTTCCGGCCGGCCCGATACCAAACGCGAGATCGTAGCTGTGAATGCTCTTCACGTAAGCTGTCTGGTTGGCGCCGCGTGGACGAATCAGTTTGCGCTGAGTCTGTATCGCGCCATCGTCAACGTCGTCGTTTATGCCAAGATCCGCGGCAGCTGGTCGTCCTTCATTCATGACCGACTCCTGCAGCATCATGTGTACGCGCTCGGGATCGAGCCGCTCTTTGTCCGTCATGTGAAACAGGGATCGCAACACATTGCTGCCGATCTCTGTCGCGCCCGGTTGTCCCGTCACACGAAAGCGATTGCCGTGGCTGGCGATTTCGACATTGAGGCGACGTTCGATCTGGCGCAGGTGTTCATCGAACTGACCGCAGAGATTCGCCAGGCGGTTGTTATCGGCGGGCTCGAGGACCAGGTCCCGAGATATCTGGATAGCATTCAAAGTATTACGAAGGTTACCGCGATGAGTGAGGGTTGAAAAGTGACTGTTTCACAAACGAGATGCCATTAGCTGGCGGCGCGGTGAACCGGATCAGCTGCCCGCAGCGAATTGCCGCCAACGAGGCGGCCACGCAGGGAGTTCGGCAGCGCTTCCGTTATGACAACATCGACAAACTGGCCGATACACGACGGATCGGCGTCAAAGTTGACCCAGCGCATGTTCTCGGTGCGTCCGGCGACCTGCCGCCGGTCTTTTTTTGATGTCTTTTCGACGAGTATTCGCTGTGTCGTGCCAACCATGGCCCTGCTGATCTCGAGTGCTTGCCGGTTGATGCGGGATTGCAGGATCTGCAAGCGCTGTTTCTTCACCGACATCGGCGTATCGTCCGCGAGGCTCGCAGCAGGCGTGCCCGGACGGGGACTGTATATGAAGCTGAACGACTGGTCGAAGCCGATATCGGCGACGAGGTTCATCAACGCCTCGAAGTCGTCATCCGCCTCACCCGGAAACCCGACAATAAAATCCGACGACAGAGAAATGTCAGCTCGCACTTCACGCAGTTTGCGAATCTTTTGCTTGTATTCGAGCACCGTATGGCCGCGCTTCATGCGGGCGAGTATTCGATCGGAGCCATGCTGTATCGGAAGATGCAGATAATTGGCAAGTTTCGGCACTTCGGCGTACGCCTGAATCAGGCTGTCGGTGAATTCGACCGGGTGCGATGTCGTAAAGCGAATGCGCTCAACGCCGTCAATAGCGGCCAGGTAATAAATAAGCGTCGCAAGATCGGCGATCTGCCCATTGTGCATTGGACCGCGGTATGCGTTGACATTCTGCCCCAGCAAATTGATCTCTCGCACACCTTGCCCGGCAAGATGCGCACACTCGGCGATCACATCGTCAAATGGTCGACTGATCTCTTCGCCGCGTGTGTATGGCACGACACAGAAGCTGCAATACTTGCTGCAGCCTTCCATGACCGACACAAAAGCCGTTGGCCCGTCTGCCCGCGGCGCAGGCAGTCGATCGAATTTCTCGATCTCCGGAAACGATATATCGACGACAGGAGCTTTCGTCCTGCGGGCATCCTCGATCAGTTCCGGCAATCGGTGCAGCGTCTGCGGGCCGAAGACAAAGTCGACGAAGGGTGCCCTCCTCGTGATGCCTTCGCCTTCCTGGCTCGCTACACAGCCGCCGACACCGATCATGACGCCCGGCCGCCTGTCCTTGAGCGGACGCCAGCGTCCAAGTTCGGAGAACACTTTTTCCTGTGCCTTCTCCCGAATCGAGCACGTATTCACAAGCAGCAGGTCGGCCTCATCAACACTATTGGTCAGCACATAGCCGTGTGACTCACGCAACACATCTGCCATCTTGTCCGAGTCGTACTCGTTCATCTGGCAGCCCATAGTCTTTATAAATAACTTCTGCGTCACATTGCTTCCTTGGGGGAGGGGGCCATGCCCGCGATCTGCCATCGCCCGCATCGCGGCCTCCACGGATCACTTGATGAAGCCCATCGCCTCCAGCTTGACGAGTATACGATGCGCCGCCAGGTCGGGTGTGATATCGACCGTGTCAATGACCATTTCGGCATTCTCGGGCGTCTCGTAAGGGTCTGAAATACCGGTGAATTCCTTGATCTTACCGGCGCGGGCCATCGCGTACAGTCCCTTCCGATCGCGTGCCTCACAGACTTCCAGCGGCGTCGCGACGTAGATCTCGATAAAGCCACCGACCGGGCTGATCGTCTCGCGTACCGACCGGCGTATACTCGCGTACGGAGCAATGGGCGCACAGATTGCGATGCCGCCGTTCTTGGTAATCTCGCTCGCGACAAATCCGATTCGTTGAATATTCAGATCACGGTGCGCCTTGGAGAAGCCGAGTTCGCTCGACAGGTTCTTACGTACGATGTCCCCGTCGAGAAGGCTGACCGGTCGACCACCCATCTCCATGAGCTTGACCATTAGCGCGTTGGCGATCGTCGACTTACCGGAACCCGACAGCCCTGTAAAGAACACGGTAAAGCCCTGCTTATGCCGTGGCGGATGTGTGCGCCGCAACTCGACAACGACATCGGGGAATGAAAACCATTCGGGAATCTCGAGGCCTTCCTGCAGACGCCGCCTGAGCTCGGTTCCGGAGATGTTCAGGACGTGATCATCTTCCGAGGTTTCGTCAACCGGCACGTACTGGGCGCGGTTCTCCGCATAGACCATGAGGCGAAACGGCACCATCGATATATCGAGTTCCTGCTCGTGCTTCTTCAGCAACTCCTGTGCGTCGTAAGGCCCGTAAAAATCGTCGCCATTGCTGTCCTTGCCCGGTCCGGCGTGGTCGCGTCCGACAATCAGATGCGTGCAGCCGTAGTTCTTGCGGATGATCGCGTGCCACAGCGCTTCGCGCGGCCCGCCCATGCGCATCGCCAGCGGTATCAGGCTCAGCATTGAAGTTTGCTCAGGATAGCGATTGAGCAGATGTTCATAACAGCGCACACGCGTAAAGTGATCGACATCGCCAGGCTTGGTCATGCCGACCACCGGATGGATCAGCAGGTTGGCCTCGACACCGCGCGCCGCGCGCAGTGTCAGCTCCTGGTGCGCGCGGTGCATCGGGTTACGCGTCTGGAACGCGACCACTTTGCGCCAGCCCAGTTTCCTGAAGCGGTCGCGAATCTCGGCAGGCGTATCGCGCAGATGTTTGAAATCGTAATGCGTCGGCGCCTCGATACCCTGCAGGCGACCGCCAACGTAAACCGGATTCCCGATGTTTTTCAAATAGTTAACAGCGGGGTGTTTGTCGTCGGTCGTGCCGTAGACGGCTCGCGCCTCGACGTCCGGATCCGGCGTCCAGATGTCTTCTACCTGCAGCGTTGCAACAACCACGCCTTCGAGATCGCGCAGCGCGACCCTGTCGCCGGCCTTGATCCCGCCAGCGAACTCCCGGGTCACGTCGAGTGTGATGGGGATCGGCCACAGCACGCCATTCGTCAAACGCATCGACTTGACGACGGAGTCGTAGTCCGCGTTATTGAGGAATCCTTCGAGTGGCGAGAACGCCCCGTTAAGCAGCAGCTCGATATCGCAGAGCTGGCGCTCGCTCAGGTCCCAGGACGGGTAGTCCTTCGCGGCGCGTTTCTCCGCCTCGGCCTCGTCGGCCGGCAGATATAAATCCTTTAGTTCGCCGCCGTGCGGCTCCTTGAATGCGCCCATGCTGCTGGTGTCCTGATACCAAATTGCGCTGCAGGCTCCTGATCGGCCTGCCCAGCGCTAGAAGATGGACCCTGTTAGTGAACCTCTAGAACGGAATATCGTCGTCGAAGTCGTCGGGGCCCGGCTGCGGCGGCGCACTCGACGGGCCCGAATCCCGGCCCGAACTCATCGGCGCCGTGCCCCCGCCACGGCCGCCCAGCATCTGCATCTCATCGGCGATGATTTCGGTTGTCCAGCGGTCGTTACCGTCCCTGTCCTGCCACTTGCGTGTACGCAACTTGCCTTCGATATACACCTGCGAACCCTTGCGAAGATATTCGGCCGCAATCTCGGCGAGGCGGTTGAACATCGCAACCTTGTGCCATTCGGTACGTTCTTTCTGTTCGCCTGTCTGCTTGTCCTTCCAGCTCTCGTTAGTGGCCACCGTAAGATTGGTCACCGCCGAGCCGCTCGGCATATAGCGCGTCTCGGGATCGCCCCCGAGATTGCCGACGATGATGACTTTGTTGATTCCGCGGGCCATAAAGGTCCCCTGTCTGCTATTTCCACTTTAATTATTCAGCGGCCAGCAGGCCGCTGCGGGTCGCCTATTGTAGAGCCTGAGGGGCGATTTACCAGCCCGATTTGTGGCTTATTGCCGCCGAAACAGGCCGGCGGCGGCGAGCCAGGTTGCCGCCAGCAGCGCACAGACGAAAAACACATCCGCCGGCCGCCCGGAGGCCAGGAACCGGCCGCCGATCAGACCACCGACGAAGGCCCCCAGAAACTGCGAGCTGGAGAAAACACCGAGTGATACGCCCCGTGCGTCACCGTCGGCGAGCGTCGACAAGCGCGCCGGCAACCCGGCCTCAAGGAAATTAAATCCGGCGAAAAACAACGCAAGGGCGATAAACACAGGCGGCACTCCAACGGCGCCGAAAGTCAGCAATAACTCGCCCGACAAAAGCAGCACAATCGCAATGCCAATAGTCGTCGTCTTGCCCTGCCGCTCATCATTGACAATCAGCGGCACGGTTCCCAGCAGGGAGACGACGAGCGCACCCACATAGAGCTTCCAGTGATCGGTGATGGGTAACTCGAGCCGATTCGTAAACAGGAATGGCAATGCGACAAAGCTGGCGGTCAGAATCGCATGCAGCAGGAACACATATGCATCGAGTCGCAGCAGATCCAGGCGCAGCGCGGGCCTCAGACTCCAGCGGTGCCGCGCAACCGGCCGCACGACGTCGCCCGGGACAGCTTTGACCAGCAGAGCACCGAAAATTGCAAGGCATGCCGCGAACCAGAACAATGCCGGTACGCCGTAGTGCCCGGCGATTATGGGGCCCGCGATGAGCGCCACGATAAATGATGCACCAATACCGATGCCGAGCACTGCCATCGAGCGCGTGCGCACCTGCTCGCGCGTCGCATCTGCAATCAGCGCCGTTAGCGTGGCTGCTATCGCGCCGGCACCTTGCAGCAAGCGTCCCGCGATGACGGTCCAGATGCTGTCCGCGGTGGCCGCAATGACGCTGCCGAGCGCAAAGACGAATAGACCGCCTACGATAACCGGGCCACGACCTATGCGATCCGACAGCGCGCCGAATGGAATCTGCAGTCCCGCCTGCGTCAGTCCGTAGGCGCCGACAGCGAGGCCAATTAACAGGGGCGTCGCGCCATCGAGCCGCGCAGCATACAGGGACAGTACGGGCAGCAACGCGAACAGGCCGAACATGCGCAGCATGGCGATGAGCGCGCATACGCCGACAGCGCGTCTCTCGCTGGGCAGCATCGCGACGATAGAGCCGCTATTCGTTGATGTCATCGAAGCCAGTCTTTGCGCCGGAGTCGGGGGGCGGCGTATATTAGCAGGTTGGTCGCCATTTACTGAATCTCACTATGAAGTCTATCGACATCCGCGGCGCCAGGACGCACAACCTGTGCAATCTCGATTTGAGCTTGCCGCGCGATAAACTGATCGTATTCACGGGTTTGTCCGGGTCGGGAAAGTCCTCGCTGGCGTTCGATACTATTTATGCCGAGGGGCAGCGTCGCTATGTCGAATCGCTGTCCGCTTATGCGCGCCAGTTTCTGTCGATGATGGAAAAGCCGGACGTCGACCATATCGATGGCCTGTCGCCGGCCATATCGATTGAGCAGAAGTCGACATCGCATAATCCACGCTCGACGGTCGGCACGGTCACAGAGATCTACGACTATCTGCGTTTGCTCTACGCACGCGCCGGCATACCGCGTTGCCCCGACCACAACACGACACTTGAAGCGCAGACTGTCAGCCAGATGGTCGACCAGGTCCTCGCCTTGCCCGAGGGGACGCGGCTCATGCTGCTGGCCCCGGTGGTCGCTGACCGTAAAGGCGAACACGTTCAATTGATGCAAGACCTGATGGCACAAGGTTTTATCCGTGCCAGGATCAACGGTGAGGTCTACGAGCTCGATGAGCCGCCGGCGCTCGACCTGCGCAAGAAGCATCGCATCGATGCGATTGTCGATCGCTTCAGGGTCCATGCCGACATCCGCCTGCGCCTGGCGGAGTCGTTCGAAACGGCGCTGCGGCTCGCTGACGGTGTCGCGCGCATCGCCTGGATGGATGAACCGAATCGTGAAGAACTTCTGTTCTCCGATCGATTCGCCTGCAACATCTGCGGCTATTCGCTGACTGAACTCGAGCCGCGGCTATTCTCTTTCAATAACCCGAGCGGCGCTTGCCCCGGATGCGACGGCCTCGGCGTAAAACAGTTCTTCGATCCAGATCGCGTCGTCGTGAATGCCGACTTGTCACTGGCCGGTGGAGCGATTCGTGGCTGGGATCGCAAGACCACCTACTACTACCAAATGATCAACAGCCTTGCTGCGCACTACGATTTCGACCTCGAGATGCCGTTTGCGAAGCTGACGAAGAAATTGCGTGACATCGTATTGTTTGGCAGTGGCGGAGAGAAGATCGAGTTTTTCTATGAGAACTCGCGCGGTATGCAAATCAAGAAGCTGCATCGGTTCGAGGGTGTCATTCCGAACCTCAACCGGCGTTATCGGGAAACCGAGTCGGGCGCCGTACGCGAGGAGCTGGCAAAGTTTCTTAACAGCCAGGACTGTCCCGAATGTGGCGGCACACGACTTAACCGACCGGCGCGTCATGTGTTCATCCTTGATTTATCGCTGCCGCAGATTACCAGCATGTCGGTCGGTCACGCGCGTGAGTTCTTCGAACGGCTCGAACTCGAGGGCTGGCGGGCCACGATCGCGGAGAAAATTGTCAAGGAAATCGGTGAGCGGCTTGGCTTTCTTAGCGACGTCGGCCTCGACTACCTGTCCCTCGACCGCAGCGCCGATACACTTTCGGGCGGCGAGGCACAACGCATCCGGCTCGCAAGCCAGATCGGCTCGGGCCTCGTCGGTGTCATGTATATCCTCGATGAGCCGTCGATCGGCCTGCACCAGCGCGACAACCAGCGGCTGCTCGGCACGCTTACCCATCTGCGCGACCTCGGTAACACGGTCATCGTCGTCGAACATGATGAAGAGGCGATCCGCGCGGCCGACTATGTCGTCGACCTGGGTCCCGGCGCCGGTGTGCACGGCGGCAAGGTTGTCGTCGCCGGTTCTCCCGCCGATGTGCAAAAGAGCGCACAGTCTCTGACGGGTCAGTATCTGTCCGGCAAGCGCAAGATACCGGTTCCTGACAGGCGCGCGAGCGCCGACAGCCAACGGCAAATATCGATCATTGGCGCCAGTGGTAATAACCTCAAGCACATCGACGCGTCGATCCCGGCCGGATTGATGACCTGCGTGACCGGAGTATCGGGATCCGGCAAATCGACGCTCGTCAACGACACCCTGTATAAAGCCGTCGCAGATCAACTAAACCGCAGCAGCAGAAACGCGGCACCCCACGTCGAGATTCGTGGTCTGGAGTTTGTCGATCGCGTTATCGATATCAGCCAGAGTCCGATTGGGCGCACTCCGCGCTCCAATCCGGCAACATACAGTGGCCTGTTTACGCCGATCCGCGAACTGTTCGCAGGCACCCAGGAGGCACGTTCGCGTGGATACATGCCCGGTCGTTTCAGCTTCAACGTCAAAGGTGGTCGTTGTGAAGCTTGCCAGGGTGACGGCGTCATCAAGGTTGAGATGCACTTCCTGCCCGATGTCTACGTGCCCTGCGATGTGTGCCGTGGCAAACGTTACAACCGCGAAACACTCGAGATTCGCTACAAAGGCAAAAACATTCATGAAGTACTCGAGATGACGGTTGAAGACGCCGCGGAATTTTTCAGAAACGTGCCCGTCGTCGCGAAGAAATTGCAGACGCTTATGGACGTCGGTCTTGCCTATATTCACCTGGGTCAGAACGCAACGACCCTGTCAGGCGGCGAGGCCCAGCGCGTCAAACTCGCCAAGGAACTGTCGAAACGCGATACGGGGAACACGCTTTACATACTTGATGAGCCCACCACCGGCCTGCATTTCCACGATATCGAGCAGCTGCTCGGTGTTCTGCATCGTCTGCGTGATCGCGGCAATACCGTGGTCGTGATCGAGCACAACCTGGACGTCATCAAGACGGCCGACTGGATCATCGACCTCGGCCCCGAAGGCGGTGACGGCGGCGGGGAGATCATTGCAGCCGGAACACCCGAGGACGTTGCCGCGAATGCCGCGTCGTTTACCGGACAATATTTGAAATCGCTGATAGCCGGCGTGGCCAGAAAAAAGCGGGCCTGACGGCGCACAGGTGAGCGATGCGGTCGATGATTATTGCTGCGTCAATTCGCGGCCGCGTTGGTCGGAGCGTGTTAGCAGAGTTCTAGTTTTCGATCGCTGCGAACCGGCCCGACTTGAGAAACTGAATGGTCAGTTCGATCGGTCGCTGCATGCGCATAATGAACGCGTGGGAATGCTCAACGGTAATGAAGTCATCCATCCCTTCGAGTCTGGTGTCGGCAACCGATACCTTGCCGTCATCCGGATCATCGAGGACAGCGGATGCGATCGGGTCGATGGAGCGCGTACCCGCAATGACGCCGAGCTCAAAATCGGCCGGCCCGAGCGCCAGTGGCACGCTGGCCTCTCCTTTGCCGAGTTGCCGGCCCGCGGGGCCGTTGATCCAGTCGAACCCGGGCACATCACGCAGCTCATCGACGGCCGCACTGCCCTGATTGGGCGGCCCTAGCATGACGACGCGCCCCAATTCCGGAACATCCTCGTCCGCAAGGTACTGGCGCACGAGGATGCCACCGAGAGAGTGCGTTACGAAGTGAATTTGCTCAACGTTGTCCATAGCCCGGCAATTGTCGACTCCCCGGCCTGCTGCCATCGGCGCGAGCTGTTCTATCGGGTACTCGCGTGACGGGTAGTCAATATTGACGACTATGTAACCCGCTTGCTCGAGACGAGCCTGCATCGTATCCATCGATGCGGACGTTCTGGCCAGCCCGTGCAGCAGGATGACGCACTCGGACGCCGCAACACCGGACACAGTAAACAGGGATAACAGAGCGACGCAAAAACGACGCATCAGGTTCCCACAGGAATAAAGCCTGCTTCTCGCATCTGGCGATCGTGCCAGCCGCCGAGCAAGGCGAGTGCGATGATGGCGCCGACCAATGCTGTCCACATGTCCGCTTGCGTGTCCCAGACATAACCCTGCAACGACAGGAACGCGTCCGCCGATTCCCCTGAGATGACCGCGGTCCACCATTCAATCAATTCGTAAAATGCCGCAACCGCAAGACAGAAACAGGCAATGAAGAAATTGCGCCACCCGCTGAAGTTGAAGACATTGAGGCGCACGACGACCTCGCGGGCAATGATCGCCGGAATAAAACCCTGCGCAAGATGGCCGAACTTATCGTAGTTATTGCGCATATGGCCGAAGGCATCGCGGATCCAGTCACCGACCGGTACTTCGGCGTAGGTGTAATGGCCACCGACCATCAGAATGATGCAATGAATCAATATCAGCACATAGGCGAGGCGCGTCAGAGGAAATCGCTTGCGCGTAACCCACAGTATCGCCGCACCGAGAAGTGCCGGAAAAACTTCGAGAATCCAGATGACGTAATCGAAGGGCTTATACGCGGACCAGACCAGCACACCCAGGAACATGACGATCCATGCCCAACGCATCGCTCCCGCTTTCATTCACCGCCTTCCGGTGCGCGCAACGCCGCCCCGCGTCGTGATCGCCATAGCCCGTGGCTCGAAAAACACTGCCAGACCCATGGCATCCAGCGCAACAGGGCGAAACTCAACCAAAGCGCCCAGGCGAGGATCAGTGCCTTGTACGCCCACATCGGTACGGACCATGCCACGGCTGTCGGCAGAACCGAGTCGCTGCGGTCGGCAAACCAGCTGAGAGCGTTCCCGTAAGAGTTGTTGCCGCTGACATGCATGTTGGGTGTGCCGAGCAGCCCGCCCGGCAGGCTGCCGACGATCGAGATGAGCGCGATGATCGTCACGCCTGCGATACCGATCTGCACGAGGTTAAATGTCCACCACTGTGTGTCACGCTGCCAACGCTCGCGTGCAGCGCATGCCAGCAGCCAGACGACGACTATACCGAGAACGGGCCAGCTGAAGGTGCTGAAGCCGAGCCCAAGCAACAGCCAGTGCCGCGTTGTCAAAGGCGTCAGCCCGATACGCCCCAGAATCACCGCAAACAGCAGCAGCACGGCGAGTTCTGACCAGTAGAGCACGGCCGGGCCGAGCCGCGGTCCGTTCGTTGCCAGCAACCAGCGATTGGCCGGCAGTTCCAGATTCAGCGCGATGTTGCTCGCCGGTGCGCCGATATCAACGTTGGGCGTAGCCGATCGTGTGCCGACCTCGTCGGCTTTGCGCCAGGTGACACCAATGTTGTGCTCGCCGGGCAGAATCGGCACCGTCAGTTCGCCCGCTTCCGCTCGCAGCGGCTCGAGCTCGCCGTCGATTGACACTTCCGTGACCTCTGCGCCGGCGGGCAGTTTAATCACATGTTGCGCGCCACGAGTACTGCGATAGTCGAGTATGAGACTTGCGGTGCTCGAACGATTCCCGTGCGCGACGCTGAGTTCGACCGAATCGAATGCAAGCGTCGATCCCTCGCTCGCCTCTGGCCGCGTCGCGTTGATCGTCAGACTCTCGCCACCCCGAGGATAGAACACGGCGAGACGCGCCCCCCCATCCCGCTGATTGTGCTCGCTCTCGGGTACGCCGCTGAATTCCGCATGCCAGGTGCTGCCGACGCCGATGTGCCAGATCTCCTGCCAGGCAGCGCCGGATTCGGCCTCGAACACAAGCGGCGACTGCCGCGGCAGACGCGAGCTCCAGGATACTGCGCGCTGGTTCGGATTCATCGACACGAGCACACGTCCGTCACGCACGTTGATGCCCTCCGTCAACACCGATTCGCCTGCAACGAGCGGCAGCTCGAGAGTCAACGCGCCTTGCGCCGGGGCTATGCGCCGTACGGTTGTCAATACGGTCCAGTCGAGGTCGAAGCGTGTCGTGCGCACGGTCTCCACGAATGCGGGAAAGCGGCTGCTCTCCCAGCGCAAAGGGCTGCCTTCGTCGCCGTCGCTTTGCAGTCGCGTCAGCTGCAATGACCCCGACAGCAAACGCCGATCCTTGATGCCCGCTACGAACCAGCCATCGCTCTCGACTTCGACAAACCTGGGCGGAGCAGGAAACGGTATCTCGAGGCTATCGACGGTCGGCACCGGCCCGCTCAGGGTGAGAGTGTGCCGCCCGGCCGCAAGGCGTGCCCACAATGATTGATTCTGACTGCGCATAATCTGACCTGCAGCGCTGCCATCGAGCAGAATCGCGTTCGGCCGCCAGCCCTCCTCGGAACCCGGCAACGGCACCGCGATGTCGTCGAGCGCGTGCACGATCAGGCTCATGCGAACTGCATCAGGGCCAATAGCAATGTCGGCGGCGACGATCTCTGCACATCGTGGCACACACTCGGGCGGTTCGAGCAAGCGTGCTTCAAGCTCCCGCAACAGTTCTGCATCGGGCATTTGCGCCTGTGTACCGGGACTGACGCTCGTCAACAGTATCAGCGAAGCGACTGCCAGTACTCCGCTCGTTGGTACGCTGCCAATCTTGAAACCGCCAGGCAGTGTGAGGGGTCGCTTGAGGATTTCTGCTGCGAGGACCGCGGTAAACAACAGCAACATGAGCACTTCGGCGAATCTGAGCGTCGTTACGGCCCAGCGTGGCAGGATGATAAGGCGCATCGTCTGCCCGGCGTCGACGGGACCACTCCAGCTCAGCAGATAACTGTTCCAACGCCACGACGGTTTGCCGGGCCCCGCCTGGACGATCGCGTTCGGCGCGTAACGTGCGTAGGAGTACGCGGGCAGTGCCTGACCCGCAAAGTCGGCAATGTCCTCCTGCATGGTCAGTGTCGCCTGCGCCCGGCGCTCGCGGACGGCCATTTCGGATCTTGCGGGTTCCTCAGCCTCCATCAGGGCTCCGGCAACGCCTGCCTCCGGTGCCGCCGGCATTACCTGATCGACGGCGAACACCTGCGGGCGCGGCGTGCCGTACTGCGGTTCGAGTTGCGGGTAGATGGCAATGCGCAGCTGACTGGCGATGAATGGCACGAGCACGAGTATTAGCAGCACGGCGCTTGCAGCCTGGTACGTAGCGACCGACTGGCGCAGACGACCAGCCGGTGCAACCCGCATCAGCGCAATCGCGATGAGCAGATTGAGCCATAGCCATTCTGGTGAATTGATTTCGTGGAGACTCAAAGTCAGTGCCGCCAGTGCAATGATTCCCGCCGTGCGGCCCAACAGTCGCCAGGTACCGATCGTAATGATCAGCACGAGGAAGAAATCAAGCAGTTGCCATTGGCTGGCCCAGCTCCTCGGAGCGCGGTCGACACCGGGAGCGGCCAGCAGCTTCTGGCCCGGCGGCAAATGCACGACCGTGGAAACACCTGCAAATCGCGCGTCCCAACCCGTGACCGGCAACGTGCCGCGTGTTTCGGCCCGACCGAGCGAGGCGACGGCGACATTTCTCTGCCGCAACTCGATGCCGGTATACCCTTCTTGCTGACCTTTTGTGATCAGCAGGTTTGCATTGCCCTCAGTTGCGCTGAGCAGCGCATAGGGTGGTGCCATGTCGAGTCGCCAATCGATTCGCATCGTGCCACCGACATCGTCGCTGACGACGAAACCTGTGCCGTCGAAATCAAGCCACATCTGTCGCGCCAGCGTCAGCTCGTTGTCGGCCCCGACGATACCGCGACTGCGTTCGCTGATCGTCAGAGTGTCGCCCGGCGCGATACGAAACGCCGGTAACTGCCGCCAACTGCCTGGCACATTTGCCTGCTGTGGATCGACAGGTGGCAGCCCCTCAGCCGCGGTTACGCGCAGCCGGTCATTCGATTGGTAACTCCAGATTTCGCTGGCAGGAAGATTCTGCTCCGCCGCGGATAAAGTCACGGCATCGAGGACTTGTGGCCCCCTGGCGGAAACGTCGATAACCCAGCTGCCGGGGCGGACCTGGAGTCGCAGATTGCCGTCAGGTTCGAGTCTGGCGGGCAGCTGGCTGCCGATCGCGAGCGGAATGAAGCCATCCGGCAGCAACGGTCCAAGCAACTCTTCGCGGACACTGCCCGATACCGTTATTCGCAATTGCGTGGTCAGTCGTGTCGGCACGCTGTCGCTAATGAGTCGATAAACCTGGGTTTCGAGGGCATCGCGCGTTTGTGTTTCACGCTGGCGTTCGCCCAGGAACACGCCGGCCCCGGTGCGTTCCGGACGCGCGATATCCTGCCCATTGACGGTGAGCGATACGAGGCCGACGCGTGCCGGGACGCGCAGTACGCCAGGGCGCTCGTCCCATTCGAAGCTGCCCGTTATGCGGTAATTACCGGGCCCGAGATTGATGCTCGGAACATTGTCGCGGGCGACGACCGCAACGTTGCGGCCGTTTGCGGTTACCTGGTGTGGCCAATAGGCGACATCGCCGGGCAACGGCAGCCACTGCTCATCGGCGTACACGATCCATTGCTGAGTGAACTGACCGTTCTCGGTATTGACCGACAGTTCAAGCCGGCCGGGCCAGGCACAAACAAAATCGTTGCGCTGGGCTGCGCCGCGGTCAAAAAAGAAGGGACAGTCGCGATATTGTTTGTCTTTGAGTACCCATTCCTGCCAGTCCCGCAGTGGTTCGGGTACATAGGTTTCCTGGGCGTGTGCTGCAGACTGCAGCAATATCGCAATAAGGATCAGCCTGAGAATGAATGGCATGATCGCCTCCGCGGCAGCTCTTTGCTCATTACTATACGTTAACGCACGGTGCACAGTATTCGGGTTTACCGCCATTGACCCGACGCTCCATGATGCGCAGGGCCATCGTGGCCCATGATAGCCTCACCTATTCGCGTTCAGTCCGCCCTTGTTCCGCTGCCAGCAGTGCTGCTGTAATCACTCTATGACACTGATTCGCTTTGACGGAGTCTCGCTCGAATTCGGCGAACTCAGGATCCTCAACGAAGTCGATTTCGCGATCGAGACGGGGGAGCGTGTCTGCCTGATCGGTCGTAACGGTGCCGGTAAATCGACCACGCTCAAGCTCATCACCGGAGAGATCGAAGCTGATAGTGGCGATATCACGCGTGCCACCAGCCTCGTAATCAGCGAACTCGGGCAGACATTGCCCGAAGCCATGGATCAACGCGTTCGCGATATCGTGCGCTCGGGATTGACCGATATCGAGAAGCTGCTCGCGCAATACCGGCAGCGGTCCGAACTCAAACTCGATCGCGAGGGGCTGCTCGAGCTCGAGGCACTGCATTCCAAGATCGATGCACACGACGGCTGGCATATTGAGCAGCGCGTCGAAGAGACAATGACCGACCTGCAGCTGCCCGCTGATAGCAAGATGAGCGAATTGTCGGGCGGTTGGCGACGGCGGGTCGCGCTCGCCAAGGCATTGGTACAAAAACCCGATCTGCTGTTGCTCGACGAGCCGACGAATCACCTCGATATTGCGACGATCAGATGGCTCGAAGACCGAATCTACGCTTACCCCGGTGCTGTGTTGTTCATCACGCACGATCGAGCGTTCCTGCAGCGGCTCGCGACGCGCATACTCGAGATCGATCGCAGCAAGCTGACAAGCTGGCCGGGTAATTACGGTAACTATCTGATCTGCAAAGAAAAAATGCTTGGCGACGAGGCGGCGGCCTACGCCCGTTTCGACAAGAAACTGGCGCAGGAAGAGGAATGGATTCGCCAGGGCATCAAGGCACGCCGCACACGCAACGAAGGCCGTGCACGGGCGTTAGTCAGAATGCGCGAAGAGCGGGCCAAGCGCGTGTCGCGTGACGGCCGCGCACGCATCCACATCGAGGAAGCCGAGCGGTCCGGTCGCAAAGTGATCCGCGCTCGCAATGTCAGCTACAGTTACGACGCTAAACCGCTGATACAGGATTTCTCGATCACGATCATGCGCGGCGATCGCATTGGCCTGATCGGCAACAACGGTGTCGGCAAGACAACACTGTTGCGATTGCTACTCGGTAAGCTGGAGCCGCAGTCCGGTACCATCAAACACGGCACGAATCTCGAGGTCGGTTACTTTGATCAGTTACGCCAGACGCTCGATCTCGAAAAATCTGTTGCATACAACGTTGGTGAGGGCCGCACGTACATCACGCTCAACGGCAAGGACCGCCACATCGTTGGTTACCTGAAGGGTTTTCTGTTCAGTCCGAAGCGATCCGAGATGCCGGTTAAGGCATTGTCCGGCGGAGAACGCAATCGCGTCATCCTCGCCAAGCTCTTCACTCAGCCCGCCAACCTCCTGGTGCTCGATGAGCCGACCAACGACCTCGACATCGAAACACTCGAGGTCCTCGAGCAGAAGCTAAGCGCGTTCAGCGGCACGCTGATCGTCGTGAGCCATGACCGTGAGTTTCTCGATAATGTTGTGACGAGCACGATCGTGTTCGAGGACGACGGCCGCGTTCAGGAGTACGTCGGCGGCTACAGCGACTGGCTGCGACAGGGGCACCAACTTGCAGAAACCGATAACCCGTTTGAAGCCGCGCGGCGCCGGCAGGCGGCAGCCACGCGTCGCCGTCAGAAGAAACAGACGAAACTCAGTTACAAAGATCAACGGGAACTCGACCAGCTTCCGGCCGAAATTGCGGATATCGAGGCAACCATTAACGAACTGCAGCAGACGATATCTGAGCCGGGCTTTTACGCCCAGGATCATGTACGCGTGCAGGCAACGCTGCGGCGCCTTGCCGATACTGAGCAACTGCTCGAACGGCGCATGGAGCGCTGGAGCGAACTGGAGACGATACAGAGCGGACTTCGATCGCGCACTGATGCGCGCGACCGAACCCCGAGGTGAACTACAATAGCTGCAGAATCAGCGCGACAGTACAGATCCAGCCAACGGCAAAAGTTAACGTCCGCAACCATGGAATGCCGAAACCATACACCAGGAAATGTGCAACCCGTGCCCAGAAGTACACAGTACACGCAAGCACAGTGGTTTCATTACTGATGCCGACGGCATTCAGTGTCAGCACCACGGTCGCAAATACAACGAGATTCTCCACAGCATTGTAGTGCGCCGCCTTCATTCGTGCAGCCCACGGCGCTAGCGGTTTCGGATCTTCCGGATAGCCGACGGCATCGGCCAACCCCCGCACCATGATCATATTCAGAATGTAAGGAATCCACAGCACTGTTGTCAGCGCAGCGACCCATGTCAGACTGGTCAATTCACTTGTCATCGCTTTCCCCTTATTGGTTTTATCGTTGTTGTTTCGCCAGCGTGCGGGCTATTCCCAAACATTGGCCGTCTTGGTGAAATGCTTATTGGCCGGTCGCACGACGCAAAAGCGCTGCCCGGTCGGCGCCTGCATAACCCACCACCTTTTGACCTTTGCAACCCTGCGAGCACCCAGCGACTCCAGCCGCGCAACTTCAGCATCGATATCGTCGGCTTCGATATCGATATGCACACGACTTGGATGGTCAACTCTCTGCACTTCTACATAGGTCTCATCATCAGGTGCATTCAGGGCGTGGTATAGATCGCCATCCTCATCTGTCGCGGTTTTCAATGGATAACCAAATGCCGCGCTCCAGAACTCTGCCGCCGCCTCAAGATCGTCGGTTTCGCAATCTATGATAATCCCGGCAAATCGACTCCGATGCATCTCAATTCTCCTCTTCTGCGATGGGCCGTGTCAGGTAGTAGCATACATCGGCGTGCGGCATGTCGTCCGGGTAGTCAGTGACTTCGAAACCGAGTGCTGTATAACACGCGAATGCAGGAATGTTATCGCGGAAAACGAACAGTGAGTACTCGGTACAATCAAACATCGAGTGACTCGCCGCCATCAACATTCTGATGAGCCTTTTACCGACGCTTCTGCCGCGCATCACCGGGTTGACGACGAGGCGCGCGAAGTTTATTCGCTCCGTCCGTTCATACAGTTGTCCGAAGGCTGCCAGTCGCTTGGCAGGATCACGCAGGCTGAATGAGGCCATACGGCCCCAGTGAATGTCCTCGAAAAAAGAGTGCTGTGTGAACGGGTAGCGGAATGCCGGACCACCCCAGAGGTTGATCGAGTCCGCGTCCGGGAACCAGGTCATCAGCTCACGGACATCTCGATCTGATGCTTCTTCGAGTGACCAGCCATCCTGCTCGATCGTCGATGTCATCAGCCGCCGGGCATTGTCTCCGCGAAATATCGATCGAATGCACGGTGCACTATTTCGGGCGCAATACCGATCGCTTCGACGGCCTGGTTGAATCTCTCCATCTCAGCGACTTCGCGGCGACCATCTGCAGCTATGACCTTGAGCGCCATGACCGCGATGTCCTCTTTTTCGGCATCCGACAACGTCTGCCCAAGCTGACCGAGCAAGTCGTTTAATTCTGGTTTGTCCGCCAGCTCGCTCATCGCACGGGTGAGAAGTTGAAACGACTCCGAACCCGGCAGGTGAAAGTGCTTTTCTATCAACTCGAGCATCGTACCCGACTCCTCGGGCTCGATCGCGCCGCTACCGCGTGCTACAAAAATCAGTAGTGCGGCGACGAGGAATTGCGAGTCATAGGTTTCCGTGCCGTGTTTCGACTCTACGATCAGTGACGATCCGTCCAGCTTGTAAGTAATTATCGTGTCACTCATCGATCTGTCACATCGTCTCGTAATTCTTGCGTATGTATTTGACGGACTCGGTAATCAATTTCTCGAGCGCCTTTTGATCAACATCATCGAGTCGCTTGATATACAGACACGACTTGCCGGTCTTATATTTTCCGAGCTTGGACATCAAGCCGGCAAAATTCTTGAAGCCCGGCATTATGTATAACGTCAGATTCGTTTTGCGCGGCGAAAAGCCGACGATCATCCAGTCACCCTCGCGCCCACTCGCGTACCTGTAATGGTAGCTACCGAAGCCGACGATCCCCGTTCCCCATAACTTCGGCCGGGATCCCGTTGCCCTGCGCATCATCGAGGATACTTTTTTCGCGTCCGCGCGCCGCTCTTTGTCTTCAATCGCATTGAGAAACTCGGCCACACTGGCTTTACCTGGCTTGGTCTTCAGGCCCACGATGTCAGACCCCTCTGAATGCGCCACCATTCAATCATACGCTTGCTGCGCACGTAATTCTCCGGCTGTCGGCGCAATGCCGCTAGTGCGACGTGCCGAACAGCCGGTCTCCCGCGTCTCCGAGCCCGGGGATGATGTACTTGCGATCATCCAGATGATCGTCGATCGCCGCTGCGTAAACAGGTACATCCGGGTGCGCACCCTCGATGAGCGCGAGTCCCTCCGGACAGGTCACGATACAGATAACGACGATCTTGCCGGCGCCGGCTTCCTTCAGAATGTCGATGGCCGCTGCGGTCGAACCGCCCGTCGCGAGCATCGGATCGACGATGATGCAGGTGCCACCGTCGGCTTGTTTGGGTAGCCGTTGATAGTAAGTAACGGGCTCCTTGCTGAGTTCGTCGCGATAGAGTCCGACGAATCCGACACGCGCGGTAGGGACTAGTTCGAGGATACCCTCAAGCATACCGACCCCGGCACGCAGGACCGGAACAACGACCAGGTCGGTGTCGATTTTCTTGCAGGCTGCCTCGGCAAGTGGCGTCTGCACCGTAACTTTCTTGACCTTGATGTTCTTGAGTGCCTCGTAGCACACAAACTTGGTAATTTCCTTGGACAGTTCACGAAACCGTTTGTGACCCGTATCGACGTCACGAATGATGGCAAGCTTGTGTTGCACGCAGGGATGATCAATGAGTTCGTGCATAGTCTATGCTCCATTATTATTAGCGTTTACTTGTCAGACCAAATCGCAAACTCAGTACCAACGGGATCAATGAAATGAAACCGCCGCCCCCCTGGAAACGAAAAAATCTCCTGGCTGATGGTCGCGCCCAGCTCCTTTACCCGCTCGACGTCGCGCTCGAGGTCTGGGCTGAAGAATACGACAAGTACTCCCGTTGCCGGCGCGGGCTCTTCGGATCGACGAAATCCACCATCAAGTCGCCCGTCCTGAAAACTGATGTAATCCGCGCCCCATTCCTCGAATGACCAGCCGTAAAGTGCCGCGAAGAAATCGCGGGCTTTACCGGGGTCAGTGACAGGTATTTCAATGTAATCGATCTGTTTCTCGACTCTCATAGTCGCCCCTCCACTGGTTCAAGGCCCCGCAATTCGAAGTATGGGCCGCTCGGACTCAATCAGTACGACGCCAAAATCGCCGCTGATTTCGTATTGCCCGTCCGCGAGTCGACGAAGACCTTTAATCACACCATGCCCGATTTCGACAGCGGCTGCGGCCAAATCTTTAGTTTCTTCATTTCGTCCTGATCTGATTGCCTCACAATACGGGAATGCGATGACGGCCGGCCGGATGCAGGCTCTCTGCGCCGGCCGTGGCTCTTCGTAAAACGGATGCTCTGGTTGCAGATACAGATCGACATCGATCAGCAACGTCTCCCCATCGATCGCACACGACAACACGAAGGACCGCGTCAGGTCGACCGCTGCGAACTCGCGGAACATGCGCCAGTCGGTCGTTCCATCCGTTGCCGTCATTGCTCAGACATCAGTGTCCACCGGTGTCTGCGGCTCGTGGCCGATCGCGCGGAGAAAGCCTTCCCGGTCAGCAGGCGACACCAGGATGCGACGGTTGTTGCCATAGCGGATACGCAGGCGGTCGAGCGACAGCGCGGGCGACGACAGTGGGCTGCGCGTAACCTCCACCGATGAAATCTGATCGATCGGCACCTTCCAGCGAAACGGGCCGGAGACAATCCTAAGCAGTCCGCGATCGACCGTGTAATGTGTGCCAATCAGTAGTGAGCCAATCAGGGCCATCGCCAGGAGACTCACGAGTATGACGCCGGTTTGGACGAGCGGCTCGTCGGAGTCCGCCGCAACAGCAATAATTACGACGAATTCGGTGACAATAACGAAGATAAGCACAGCGAGTATCCAGCGATCAATCTTCGAGCGGAATCGTTTCGCCGCCATAACCAGCCTCTGAACTGTCCAGCCCGATATCCGTCGCGAATCATACACCTTTAATCGATATCGTGACGACCCTAACCGAACGTACGGCTCACCCACACACCAATGAAATGCGATAACAGGACGACGAGTATAGCTATACCCAGATGCTCGGCCACGATCGCCGTTGGTGACTCGTTCTGTGCCCGAGCAAGAAAGTAGCTCAGTACGGTTATGACCAACATGCCCCAAAGCACAGAGGCGACGACGGCCTGATCGAGCGGCAACATCAGTAGCGGCACGGCGAAGCTTAGCGAAAAGAAGAACTTCGTCAGAAACGTCGTTATCGTTGCCGCCCAGATATGTTGGGTCGTCGCGTGCGGATCCGCTTCCTCGGCCAGGTGAATGCCCAGTGCGTCGGACATGGCGTCTGCGACAGCTATCACGAATATACCGCCAAGCACTGCGGCGAGGGAACGCGTCCCTGCGTTCAACCCCGCAATCAGACCGATCGTCGTGATTACCCCGGACGTCGCACCGAAAAACAGTCCGGTACGCGCCCCTTTATTCCTGAAAAACTCCATTAGAACCTGGATTCTGGCGATCCAATCAGTGCCACAGGCCACCGAGCAGGAAGCTCGACACAACGGCCGCAACAGTCGCAACAGCCGCAAAATAATTTACGTCCATCCTCACCTTCCCCTTGTCAATCAGGCCGGCATTTCATGCCGGCGGTAAACCTACGCATCGAAAAACTCGACGAGCCCCGTTCGCAACGAGTACTCGGCGCCGACGATGCGTAGTCCTTCTTTTTCGCCCAGTTCCTCCAAAATCTCCGAGCCATGCAGCAGGTGTTTGACCGACGCTCCGATATTGGCACGGACGGCCCTTTCCACGAGTTCGTCGTGCGCGACACTGCCGGCGGCCCCAAGACATTGTTCGACCGACGGACGAATGAACTCGATGATCGAGCTTAGATTTCTGGAACGACAATCACTCGGGGTCTGCACCTGCTCGACAGCTGCCAGCACTGCACCGCACTGCGAATGGCCGAGCACGACGACCAGGCGCGTGCCGAACTTGGTCGCCGCAAATTCGATACTGCCAATCTGCGATGGAGCGACTATGTTCCCGGCGACGCGAATCACAAAAAGGTCACCGAGACCCTGGTCGAAGATGATCTCGGCCGGTACGCGCGAGTCCGAGCAACCGAGGATGATTGCAAAGGGTTGCTGTGATTCCGCGGTTTCCGCGGGCCGGGTTGTCACGCGGCCCACATCCTGTGATTCCGCGGCGAAGCGACGGTTTCCATCTCGCAATCGAGAAAGTGCTTGCTGTGCCGAAACCATTGGTAGCTCGTCTGTCTCGCCTCTGTGCGGTCACCAGCCTGAAGACTATCCGGGCGCTCGTGCCGCTTCACATGTGCCTCGACCCGCATGACTGGCGACCGAGCCTAAATCACGGGTCCGGCGCATGCAAGAAACGCTGCTCCGCGGATTTTCAGTCCACAGATACTCAGTTCAGACCGGCGGCGGAAAGCGTTTGCGAAATGTGAAGGCATCCACCGATGAACCATTATTCCAGAGTCGATCGAAGCGCTGCCGCGCCTCGTGCACGGTGGGCACGTGGCCTGCTTCTATCCACCACAGAACGAGCGGGGACCTCTCGGGGCGTTCAAACCACTCGGCACGCCTGCGCACTGCATCGATGTGGTTGCTGCGATACGCAAACGCCTCGAGCGCCTCGACCGACTCCCAGACCGACATGTTGAACAGTATCAACTCGTCTTCGAACACTTCGGCCTCGGTCGTGTCGCCCTCCGGGGTCTCGTAACGCCAGACGAACCCCGGACTCGTGTCAGCGAGCGCATTGATCGGATCCAGGCTCGCAACAAACTCCGCCATAATCGGATCGTCGATCGACGCGCGCATGCGCGCGACATTGGCTTGTGCCAGATGGTAGACGAGCATTTCGATCACTACCCCTGATATGGAAGTTGTGGCTAGCCCAGCTTACGAATTCCGATCGCGTGGCGAATCTCTTGCAGATATGGGCCCGCGAGTTCGCGCGCACGTTCTGCACCCTTCTTGAGTTCGGCTTCGACGACCGCCGGGTCAGCCATTAATCGTTTATATTCCTCACGCGCCGGACTGATTTGTTCGTTGACGCATTCGAATAGCACCTGCTTCATATCACCCCAGGCGATGCCAGCAGCATATCGCTGCTCGATATCTCGCGTTGCCGCGGTCGTCGCGAACGCTTTGAAGATGTCGTAAAGAGTGCTGTCGCCGGGATCCTTCGGCTCGCCGGGCTCGAGGCTGTTGGTCTTGATCTTCATGATCAGTTTGCGCAGTTGTTTTTCATCCGCAAACAATGGAATGGTGTTGTTGTAACTTTTGGACATCTTGCGCCCGTCTAGCCCCTTGAGTACGGCCGTGTTCTCGCCGATGACGGCTTCCGGCAGCACGAACGTCTCGCCGTAATGATGATTGAAACGCTGCGCGATGTCGCGCGCCATCTCGACGTGCTGTTTCTGATCCTGCCCGACCGGCACCTTGGTCGACCTGAACATCAGAATGTCTGCGGCCATCAGGATCGGGTAACTGTAGAGCGCCATCGTGATGCCCTTGTCCGGGTCCTTGTTGCCGCTATCGACATTCATCTGCACGGAGGCTTTATATGAGTGCGCCCGGTTCATGAGTCCCTTGGCCGTCATGCCATGCAGGATCCAGGTCAGCTCGAGTATCTCGGGGATGGCCGATTGCCTGTAGAAATAAGCGTGTTCGGTGTCGAGTCCGAGCGCGAGCCACGATGCGGCGATTTCGAGTGTCGACCGGCCGATCTTGACAGGATCCTCGTTCTTGGCGAGCGAGTGGTAATCCGCGAGAAAATAGAAATGCCGGGTCGTGACATCCTTGCTCGCTGCGATGCCTGGGCGAATCGCACCGACGAAATTACCGATGTGCGGCGTGCCCGTCGTCGTGATGCCGGTAAGGTAGGTGTCCGTCTTCATACGTCTTCTGGATGAGCTTCAATAACCGGCCGCCTGCCCGTCCTTGCGCACCTCGGAGGCGCCATAGTACACGCCTTCGACTTCATCCCACAGTATCGCCTGGTAGCCACCATAGCCGCCGGGTCGCGACTCCAATCTGTGCCCAAGGGCCTCGAGTTCGGCGCGGACGGCCGCGCTGAAACTGCTCTCCAGGCTGACGAAGCCGCCTGCATCCATCATGCCACCCGTCGGCTGTGACGAGCCAAAGTGACGGACGCGTGCCGCGTCACCAGCTTCCTGCAGGTTCATGCCGAAATCAACGAGGTTCACTATGATCTGGGCGTGAGCCTGCGGCTGCATGCCGCCGCCCATGACGCCGAAACTCATGAGCGGCCGGCCGTCGCGCATAACGAATGCCGGAATGATCGTATGAAACGGCCGCTTGCCAGGCTGCAGGGCGTTCGCATGGCCGCGCTCGAGACTAAACAGAACGCCGCGGTTGTGCAGGACAAAGCCCAGGTCACCAGGCGTCATTCCGGATCCCATGCCATCGTAGTTACTCTGGATCAGCGACACCATGTTGCCGTCACTGTCCGCAACTGTCAGATAGACGGTGTCACCATCCTCGAGCACCGGATCGCCGGCTGGATAGTTCTTGGCAGCTTTGTCGGCGCTTATCAGCGCCCGGCGCTCCGCAGCGTATGCCTTGGAGATTAATGCCGCCACGGGTGCCTCGACAAAGTCCATGTCGGCGTAATATTTCGCACGATCCTCGTAGACGAGCTTCTTGGTTTCGACGAGCGTGTGGATGTACTGCGCGCTGGCGAACCCCATTGCGGCTATGTCGAAGCCTTCCAGAATATTCAGCATCTGCAGCGCGGCGATGCCCTGGCCGTTTGGTGGCAGCTCGTAAACGTCCCAGCCGCGATAATTTGTCGACACCGGGTCAACCCATTCCGAGCGATGTGCAGCCAGATCCTCGTATCGCAGCAGGCCGTCGTGCTCGCGCATATAGCCGTCGATGCGTCGGGCAATCTCGCCTGCGTAAAACACGTCGCGGCCATGGGCGGCCAGCATTTCGTAGGTCGCCGCAAGTCGCGGATTCCGGAACATCTCGCCCTTTGACGGCGTGCGGCCATCGGCCATATAGGTTTCGGCAAACCCCGGGTAGGTCGCAAGGGTCTCAGCGTCGCCGGCCATTGCGTGAGCGATCGTCTGCGACACTGGAAACCCGTTGCGGGCGTATTCGATTGCGGGCGCGAGCACCTCCTGCATCGGCAGTCGCCCGAACCGGCGGTGGAGTTCGAACCAGCCGTCGACGGCACCCGGCACACTGACGCTCAGTGGGCCGAAGTCGGGAATCGCGTCGAGTCCGCGCTCTTCGAAGTATTCGATCGTCATGAGCGCCGGCGCGCGCCCGGAGGCGTTGAGGCCGAGGAGTTTCTCGTCTTCCGCGTCCCAGACGATCGCAAACAGATCGCCGCCGATGCCGCAACCGGTCGGCTCCATGAGGCCGAGCGCCGCATTGGCCGCGATCGCCGCATCGACCGCGCTGCCACCGGCCTTGAGGATTTCGAGCCCGATCTGGGTTGCCAGCGGCTGGCTCGTCGCCACCATGCCATGTGGAGCGATGATTTCCGAGCGGGACGCAAAGGACCTGCCCGTGATGCGGTCGTAGCCTGCTTCAGTGTCTGCCAACGCCGTGCCTCCAGCCATAACCAATGCGACACAGGTCCATACGATTGCTCGTTGCATCGTGTTCTCATCGCCAACCGGCCTGAGCGAGCATGATGCCTAGATTGCCGGCCGAATGAAACAGGGTATGATCCCCGCCATGAGTGGCGTTTACACTGACTCCAACCCCGAGCTCGGAAGACTGTACGCGCAACATGTAGCGACGGTTTGTGCGCGTCACGATCACGCGCTCGACAAGGCCGGGGCCAGTCACGCCATTATCTTCTCGGGTAATCCCAAGGTCGCGTTCCTCGACGACTTCACCTATCCATTTGTCGCCAATCCACATTTCCTGGGCTGGGTGCCCCTGCTCGATTTACCGCTGTCCTACATTGTGTATACGCCGGGTCAAACGCCAATACTCATTTATTACCAACCGTATGACTACTGGCACGTGGTTCCCGGTGAGCCCGATGGCTATTGGACGAGACATTTCGACGTTCGCGTGATTCATGCAATCGAGGAAGCGGCCGTGCACCTGCCCGATGATAAGGACAAATGTATCCTGATCGGTGACATCGATGAAGGAACTCACGCGTTCGGCATTGACCGTGTCAACCCGACCACGGCCATCAACATTCTGCATTTCGGGCGCGGCGTCAAAACGGAGTACGAGATCGTCTGCATGCGGCTTGCAGCTCGGCGCGGTGTGCGAGGACATCTGGCCGCCGAAGCGGCGTTTCGCGACAGGCAATCCGAGTTCGAAATCCATCGTGCTTATTGCCGGGCCGTAAGCCACACCGACAACGAACTACCTTACGGCAACATTGTTGCGCTGAATGAGCATGCTGCGGTACTCCACTACACGGGTCTCGAGCGCGATTCGCCGCATGAAATCCGTTCATTTCTTATCGACGCCGGTGCTCGCGTGAATGGTTACGCGTGCGACATTACGCGCACCTACTCTTACGCGGATGCTCGATTCTCGGAACTGATTGAGCGCATGGACGCGATGCAGCTCGAAATCGTCGCCAAGGTCCGTGTCGGCGTTGACTACAGTGATTTGCACATCGAGGCACATCGCATGCTCGCAAGCGTACTCGTTGATGCGGGCCTTGCAACCGGCGATGCCGATACGCTGCTTGCTACAGGCGTGACGGCGGCGTTTTTTCCACACGGACTCGGACACCTGATCGGTATTCAGGTACACGACGTCGGCGGATTCATGCAGGACGAAACCGGCGTCTTCACTGATCCCCCCAGCGGCCACCCTTTCCTGCGACTGACACGTGTTCTCGAAGAAAATATGGTATTAACGATCGAACCCGGTCTGTATGCGATCGACATGCTGCTCGAAAATCTGCGCGGTACTCCGGCCGAGCATCATGTGCACTGGGATAATATCGAATGGCTGCGCCCATTCGGTGGTATTCGCATTGAAGACGATGTGCGCGTCACGGCACAAGGCACTGAAAACTTGACACGCGATGCGTTTGCTGCAGTCGCCTGAAACCGCTTTCTCTCAGGCGGTTTCCTCTGCCTGTTGCCGCGTTTTCTTCTTCAGGTCGCGCTTAACCCGCGCGCCCTTGCGTTCCAACGTTGGCCGTACGAGTCGCCCGAGCTGAGGCATTAGATAGGTCAGCGTCGTCAGCGCACCGCTGATTCTCGGCAACGATTGTTCCACCTGATTATTGCCACACAGATCGAGAATCGCCTGCGCGACCTCTGCCGCCGTGCTGATCGGCTGCGAAAAGGTCAGATCCGAGACTTGGTCAATATCGGCCATGATAAATGCGGTATCGATCGGGCCCGGCGATACGATCGCACATTTTATGTTCGTGTCCCCTAACTCGTCAGCCAGCGATCTTGTGAATGCGCGCAGACCTGCTTTGCTTGCGGCATAGGTAGCGCTGTTCGGCACGGGCGTGCGACCGGCGAGCGAGCCAACATTGATAATTGCGCCACCACCGGCCTCGCGGATATATGGCAGAGCAATACGCGTCAGCATTATCGGTGCCTTCAAATTTACGTCTATCATTCTACCCAGATCATCAGCGTCGACAGATTCGACCTGACCGCGCTTGTGAAAGCCCGCATTGTTAATAAGGACATCGATGCGGCCAAATTCGAAGTTCGCTTTCTTGAACAGGTCGACGCAGGCATCGGCGTCAGCAACATCCATCGCGAATATTTCAACGCGAGTCTTGTCGCGCAGTTGATCGGCGACCGCCTCGAGATTCTTCTTGCTGCGCGCAACGAGCATTAGATTGGCGCCCGCCTCAGCGAATAACTTTGCGGTAGCGGCGCCGACGCCCTCGGAGCCACCCGTGACGATAACGGTCTTGTCTTTGAAGATCATGGCGGCAGTCTATGCGAAGCCGGTCGCCGGTGAAAGCCTGTGGACGAAATGTTTGCTCGTGAGGTTGTAGGCGGGCGCGACTCATGGACCGCGAGTAAACATGCCGGGCGCAGGCACTACTCGGACGCGACTAGAATCCCAGGTAGCCCATAATCTTCTTCCAAAGCGACGATTCCCACCCATAAACTTCTAACTGATCGGGATCCAGCTTGGCAACCGGCATCGTCGTATCGGGTGCGCGGGCCTCGTTCGCGGCGACATCTTCGGGGCGTATTTCCAGCCTGCCGTTCTTTTTCTCGTCCGGATCGGTCAGACCATCGACCGCCAGACTCAGATACGGCAGGACTTCGTCGTCAACGATATCTTCCAAGAACACGGCGTCGGGATCGAAGGATTCCTTCGACAGGATGACGCAATCATCAAATGCCTTGTCTTTGCTAATCGTTCTGATCCCGCAATGGCGTAAGCCAAGATTAATGCGCATTGAAAAACGAAGCTGTGAGGCGACTCACAAGACCCGAAATTTAGTTTTTCATTTCAAAATCAGCGAGTTAAAGACAGTACACGTCGTCCGCCGCGGACGACTTCCATTATGTCAAACATACACGCCGGCCGCGCGGTAACGCTGTACGCAGGATCGCACAACGATACGCTTGAATTGTGGTTCGAGAATCGCTTACTGCTCGACGACGGCCTCATCGGCGGCTTCGGTCAACATGACTATCGCCATCGGAGCCGCATCACCCGGGCGCGGACCTGTCTTTAGGATGCGCAGGTAACCCCCGGGCCGATCCCTGAAGCGTGGGCCCAGATCCGAAAACAGCTTGCCGACCGCCTCCTTATCACGCAGGCGATTGAACGCCAGGCGGCGGTTCGCGACGGTGTCCTCTCTAGCAAGTGTAATCAGCGGTTCGACGACACGACGCAGCTCTTTTGCTTTCGGTAATGTGGTTTTGATCGTCTCGTGCTTCAGCATCGACGTTGCCATGTTGCGAAACATGGCATTACGATGAGAACTGTTACGACCCAGTCGACGACCGGATTTTCTATGGCGCATTTGTCTATCCTGTTGATGGTCTTTGGCTACAGCCCGAGCTCGTGCTCCGGGCGCAGGCTCGCCGGCGGCCAGTTCTCCAGCCGCATGCCGAGGCCCAGGCCATGTCCCTCGAGGACTTCCTTGATCTCGGTCAGAGACTTTTTACCAAGGTTCGGTGTGCGTAACAGCTCGACCTCAGTGCGCTGTACGAGATCACCGATGTACATGATGTTTTCAGCCTTGAGACAGTTCGCGGAGCGCACCGTTAGCTCGAGCTCGTCCACCGGGCGCAACAGGATAGGATCGACCTGATCCTGCGTTTGCGCACCGATACCCTCTTCCTGTCCCTGTAAATCCACAAAGACCGATAGCTGGTCCTTGAGAACGTTACCGGCTCGGCGAATCGCTTCTTCAGGGTCGATCGTCCCATTCGTCTCGATTTCGATGATCAACTTGTCGAGGTCCGTGCGCTGCTCAACACGTGCCGCTTCCACGTTATACGTTACGCGGTGCACAGGACTAAACGAGGCATCCAGCTGCAGACGGCCGATCGGCCCGGATTGCTCCTCGAACGCCGGCCGTTGCGTCGCCGGCCGATAGCCACGACCGCGCTCGACCCGGAGCAGCATATTCAGCTCGCCGGCTTTGGTAAGGTTAGCAATGAGAAGTTCGGGATTCATGATTTCGACGTCATGATCGAGCTGAATGTCAGCGCCCGTTACCGGGCCCGGTCCCTTTTTCGAGATCCTGAGCTCAGCCGTATCCCTTGCGTGCATGCGCACGGCGACCTGCTTCAGGTTCAGGAGTATCTCGACAACGTCTTCCTGAACGCCCTCGATACTCGTGTACTCATGAAGCACACCTTCGATCTCTGCTTCCGTGATTGCGGCCCCCGGCATCGACGATAACAATATGCGGCGCAGCGCATTGCCGAGCGTGTGGCCGAAGCCGCGTTCGAATGGCTCGATGACCACTTTGGCCAACAAGTCGTTAACCGGCGTCACCTTGACGACGCGCGGTTTCAGAAATTCATGTACAGATTCCTGCATGGGTAGATACCTTCCTGACTACTTGGAGTACAGCTCAACAACGAGGTTTTCGTTAATGTCCGGGAGGATGTCTTCCCGATCCGGCAACGATTTCATAACCCCTGACATCTTCTTCACGTCAACCTCAACCCATTCGGGCAGGCCAACCTGGCCAGCAATCTCCATCGCGTTTTGAATGCGAAGTTGCTTGCGAGCCTTTTCACGAATACCGATCGAATCGCCTGCCCGAACCTGGGCAGACGGAATATTGACGATTTTGCCGTTCATCTCGATGCTCTTGTGACTCACGAGCTGACGCGCCTCGGCGCGTGTGGCGGCAAAGCCCATGCGATAAACGACATTGTCCAGACGGCCCTCGAGAAGGCGTAACAGGTTCTCACCAGTCGAGCCCTTCAACTGCGCCGCACGTTTATAATAATTGCGGAACTGACGTTCGAGCACTCCATACATACGGCGGAGCTTCTGTTTCTCGCGAAGCTGCAAACCGTAGTCCGACAGGCGCGGCCGGCGCTGCGGAGCACCGCCTGGCGGTACTTCGAGTTTACATTTCGACTCAAGCGGCCTGACACCGCTCTTGAGAAACAGATCCGTGCCTTCGCGGCGGGACAGTTTGCACTTTGGTCCTAAATATCTTGCCATTGACTCTAGCCTCTATACGCGCCGCTTTTTGGGCGGGCGACAGCCGTTATGAGGAATCGGTGTTACGTCCTCGATATTTTGAATTCGAAATCCCAGGGCGTTCAGTGCACGCACCGCAGACTCGCGACCCGGGCCCGGCCCGCGAACTCGCACGTCCAGATTTTTGACACCGAAGTCCAGCGCGCTGCGGCCGGCCTTCTCGGATGCAACCTGTGCCGCGAACGGCGTTGACTTGCGAGAACCGCGAAAACCACAGCCGCCCGCCGTCGCCCAGGACAAAGCGTTACCCTGTCGGTCGGTAATCGTAATGATTGTGTTGTTAAAGGACGCATGTATGTGCGCTATTGCATCAACCACATGCTTCTTGACCTTCTTTTTCTTAACTTCTGCCATTTGTCAGTTATTCCTTTCTTCGCGGTCGGCGGCATGGCCGTCTCCCACGATGTTTTAGCGTTCTATCGCTTGATCGGTCGCCGCGGGCCCTTGCGGGTACGGGCGTTGGTGCGAGTGCGTTGACCGCGCAAGGGCAAGCCGCGCCGGTGACGAATGCCGCGGTACGAACCGAGGTCCATCAGGCGCTTGATGTTCATCGAAATCTCGCGGCGCAGATCGCCTTCTACTGTGAAATTCGCGACAGCCGTTCTGAGGTTCGCGACCTCTGGTTCCGCAAGATCTTTGACCGCAGTTTGCGGTTTGACGCCAGCTGCCTCGCAAATCTGCCGCGCGCGCGAGCGTCCGATACCGTATATCGACGTCAGTCCAATCACGACGTGCTTGTTCAACGGAATATTAATACCTGCTATTCGTGCCACTTGCGTATTCCTTAATCAGTTCAACCCTGACGCTGCTTGTGCCGCGCGTCTGTGCAGATCACTCGTACAACGCCGTTGCGACGAATAATCTTGCAGTTTCTGCATATTTTCTTAACCGATGCCCTTACTTTCATGAACCTGCTCCGTAAACCGCTGATGATGTCAGCGTACTTGCCCGCCTCTGCCATAGTTGCGCAGGTTGGCCTTCTGCATCATGCCCTCGTATTGATGGCTCATCGCGTGCGCTTGCATCTGCGACATAAAATCCATCGTCACGACGACGAGAATCAGCAAAGATGTGCCACCGAAGCTGAATGGCATGTTCGGGTAGAACATGCGTACAAGTTCGGGTAGCAGACAAACGCCGGCAATGTAGATCGCGCCCCAAAATGTCAGCCGCGTCAGTACCTTATCTATGTATTCGGCCGTGTGTGCGCCCGGACGGATGCCCGGGATAAACGCACCGGATCGCTTTAGATTATCCGCCGTGTCTTTGGAGTTGAACATCAGCGCGGTATAGAAGAAGCAAAAGAAGATGATCAGCGCCGCGTACAACAGCACGTAGATAGGCTGGCCCGGGCCCAGATTGGCGCCGATAGTCTGCAACGTGCTCTGCAAAAAATTCGGTTCCACAGCCTGGCCGAAGAACTGCGCAATCGTTGCCGGGAACATCAGTATGCTGGAGGCAAAAATCGGAGGAATCACGCCTGACATATTGATCTTGAACGGCAGGTGCGTACTTTGCGCCTGATACATCTTTCGGCCTTGCTGCCGTCTTGCATAGTTGACGGCAATACGTCGTTGCGCCCGTTCCATGTAAACCACGAAAACGACCGCGGCGAGACCACCAACAAGCATCAGGATTGCGGTTACTGCAGACATTTCACCATTTCGCACGAGTTCTGCCGTGCCGGCGACCGCTGCTGGCAGCCCCGCGACAATACCCGCGAGAATGATCATCGAGATGCCGTTGCCGATTCCCCGTTCGGTGATCTGCTCGCCGAGCCACATCAGGAAAATCGTTCCCGTAACCAGCGTGATCATTGCGGTGATCAAAAAGGCCGGCCCCGGATTGACGACGAGACCCGCCTGCCCCTGCAGCCATGACGCGGCGGCGATCGACTGGAAACTCGCAAGCGCGACCGTCCCATAGCGCGTGTACTTGACGATCTGGCGGCGGCCCTGCTCGCCTTCCTTCCTGAGCTGCTGCAGACTAGGCACGATATGGCTCGCCATCTGCATAATAATCGACGATGAAATGTACGGCATGATGCCCATTGCAAATATGCCGAAACGTGACAACGCCCCGCCCGAAAAAAGGTTGACCATACCGAGCAGGCCGCCCGCTTGTTGCTCAAAAAACGCAGCGAGAGCCACCGGATCCACGCCCGGTACCGGAATATAGGTACCCGCACGGAACACGATCAACGCGCCGATCAGGAACAGGAACCGGACTTTGAGCTCGCCCAGCTTGCTCGCTGTTTTTGCTAATTCAGCCGGATTTTGTAGGGGCTTTTTCGCCACGATGCGTCTCTATAAAAACCTAGTCTTCGATGCTGCCGCCAGCCTTCTCAATGGCTTCGCGCGCACCTTTCGTTACAGCAATGCCCTTGAGCTTCACTGCCTTGTCAATCTCGCCTGATTTGATGACCTTGACCCTGGAGACAAATGCCGGCACCAGATTCGCCGCCTTCAGCACCTTCATATCGATGACATCCGCATCCGGGATCGCGAGTTCATGCAGGCGTAGCTCTGCAGTCAGGCGTGCCTTGCGCGAGGTAAAACCGACCTTTGGCAGACGCCGCTGCAGCGGCATCTGGCCGCCCTCGAAGCCAACCTTGTGATAGCCGCCCGACCTCGCATGCTGGCCCTTCTGGCCACGACCACTGGTCTTGCCCTGACCGGCGGCGTGACCGCGGCCGAGACGCTTGCCTGTTTTTTTGGCGCCCTTGCCGGGCGACAGATCATTCAAACGCATGTCAGCCTTCCTCTACAGACAGCAGGTACGAGACCCGATTGATCATGCCGCGATTCTCAGGCGTATCCTGCACGCGCACAGTCTGGTGCATGCGCCTGAGCCCGAGGCCGGCGACACAGGCACGGTGACTTTTTAGCCTACCGTGCTTGCTCCTGACGAGCGTTACTTTCAACTCTTTTGGCTTCGCCATGATCTTGTCTCTGCTAGCATGTGTCCTGACCTCAGGCCAGGATTTCTTTGACTTTCTTGCCGCGCTTCGCCGCAATGGCCTGAGGGGAGTGAATCTCCGCCAGCGCATTGATCGTCGCACGCACAACGTTGATCGGGTTACGCGAGCCGTAGCTCTTCGCTAATACATTGCGCACTCCAGCACATTCGAATACGGCGCGCATTGCGCCGCCGGCGATGACCCCCGTACCTTCTGACGCCGGCTGCATGTAGACGTGCGTCGCACCATGGCGACCTTTCTTCGCGTACTGCAGCGTATCGTTATTCAGGTTGACATCGATCATATTCTTGCGTGCGCCCTGCATCGCTTTCTGAATTGCGATCGGTACCTCACGCGCCTTGCCGTACCCAAAACCAACCTGGCCCTGGCCGTCGCCGACTACCGTTAGCGCTGTGAAGCCGAATTGACGGCCACCCTTGACAACCTTGGCGACACGATTGACCGTGACGAGTTTTTCGATCAGGTCATCGTTCGACTGTGTTTGTTCATTTCTTGCCATAGTCTGGTCCTGACAGCATTACGCTTGCCAACAATCCTCTGTTAAAACTTCAATCCGGCTTCACGAGCAGCTTCGGCCAACGCCTTGACCCGTCCGTGATAGCGAAAACCTGAACGATCGAACGCGACGGTATCGATACCGGCAGCCTTGGCCTTTTCCGCAATTCGGGCGCCGACAATCGCAGCAGCTTCAACATTGCCGCCATTCTTGACGCCTTTACGGACCTCCGCCTCAAGGGTTGATGCGGATGCCAGCACAGTGCCACCATCTGGCGCGATCACCTGCGCATAAATGTGCCGCGGTGTGCGATGAACACTGAGACGGTTAGTCTCGAGTTCATGGATCTTGGCGCGCGCTTTACGGGCGCGCCGCAACCGATTCTGTTTTTTGTCGAGCTTCATAATGTTCTCGCCAACCTATTTCTTCTTCGCTTCTTTGATCACAACGCGTTCATCGGCGTAGCGAACTCCCTTGCCCTTGTAAGGTTCGGGCGGCCGAAAGCGACGAATCTCGGCCGCAACCTGGCCAACCTGCTGCTTGTCCGTGCCTTTGACGATGACCTCTGTCTGGCTGGGTGTCTCAACGCTGACGCCGTCGGGCGCTTCGTACACGACCGGATGCGAAAAACCGAGCGTCAGATTCAACTTGTTGCCCTGCGCCTGAGCGCGATAGCCGACGCCAACGAGCTCGAGCTTGCGTTCAAAGCCCTCGGTAACGCCCTGCACCATGTTCGCCAGCAGTGACCGAGTCGTGCCGGCAACAGCCGTAGCGAATCTCGATCCGGAACGCGGTGCGACCAGCACAACACCATCCTCCTGGGACAGTTCCACTTCTGAGTTGAGCTGCAGCGATAATGCACCCTTGCTGCCCTTGATCGTGACAACGTTGCCGTCCAGCTTGAACTCCACGCCCTGCGGCAACTCAACTGGTTCTTTTGCGATTCTGGACATAGTCTTGTCTCTTTAATCGAGGATCAGCGCATCACGAAACGATGCACAGAACCTCGCCACCAATACCTTGTTCTCTTGCCTGGCGGTCACTCATGACGCCGGCCGAAGTCGATACGATCGCGACACCGAGACCGCCCAATACTCTGGGCAGGTCTTCTTTGCCGCGATAGATGCGCAGACCCGGGCGGCTTGCCCTCTCAATACGCTCGATAACCGGCATGCCTTCGAAATATTTGAGCTCGACGCTAAGTTGCTTGCTCGCGCCTTCGCCTTCACTCGAATAGTCAGTGATATATCCTTCTTTCTTCAAAACCTTCGCTACCGCCTCCTTGACGCTGGATGCCGGCATGGAAACACTCACCTTGCGAGCTTTCTGGCCATTGCGAATGCGCGTCAACATATCTGCGATCGGATCCGTCATACTCATGTCAGTCTCCGCTACCAGCTGGCTTTCGTGAGACCAGGAATCTCGCCACTCATAGCAGCTTCCCTGAGTTTGTTGCGCCCGAGGCCGAATTTCCGGTAAACGCCATGTGGACGTCCCGTAATTGCGCAACGATTTCGCTGGCGCGTCGGACTTGCATCACGCGGCAACGCACTTAGCTTCGCCTGTGCCAACGTCCGCTCTTCTTCGCTGCTGTTGACGTCGCGGATCGTCGCCTTAAGCGCCGCACGCTTTTTCGCATATTTTGCAACGAGTTTGGCACGCTTGCGTTCGCGCATAATCATCGATTTCTTGGCCATCTGTACTTTTCCTGTCTCCGTGATCGCCGGCATGGCCGGCCCACGGTTCTTGCCCTATTGTTTGAATGGGAACCGGAACGCATCCAGGAGCGCCCGACCTTCCGCGGCATTACGCGCCGTTGTCGTGATCGTGATATCCATACCGCGCAGCGCATCGATTTCGTCGTAATTAATCTCCGGAAAGATGATCTGCTCGGACACACCAATACTGTAGTTACCTGCGCGATCAAATGCCTTCGGGTTCAAGCCGCGAAAGTCACGGATGCGCGGAATAGCGATATTCACGAGACGGTCAAGAAACTCGTACATGCGCTCGCGACGCAAGGTGACCTTGCAACCGATTGGCATACCGTCACGAATCTTAAAACTCGCGACAGACTTGCGCGCCAGTGTCGTTACCGGACGCTGGCCCGAGATCTTTTCCATGTCGGCCCGTGCGTTTTCTATAACCTTCTTGTCGGCAACGGCCTCACCAATGCCCATATTGAGCGTAATCTTCGTGATGCGCGGCACTTCCATTATGTTCTTCAGGCCGAGCTTTTTCTGGATCTCGCCCATGAGCTCGTTCTGGAATTTTTCCTCTAATCTAGCCATTCTTTCAATCTCTGCTGTTGCGGGCCTGGCCCGCTCCTGCGATGCGTCAACTATCCTTCTAGATGTCCACAACGTCGCCCGTGCCGCGAAAAATTCGTACCTTGTTGCCATCTTCCCCGACCCGAAAACCGATGCGTTCTCCTTTCTTCGACTTCGGGTTGAAGACGAGGACATTGGAGACATCAAGCGGCATGGTCTGGTCCTTGATGCCGCCCATTTCGCCGATGTTCGGGTTAGGCTTCGTATGTTTCTTCACGAGGTTAATACCCTCGACAAGCACGCGCCCGTCATCGAATACCTGCAGTACAGTGCCGCGGCGACCCTTGTCCTTGCCGGTTCTTACGATGACTTCATCGCCTTTTCTGATCTTGTTCATTCTCTATTTACCGTTTTGGCCGGGTCCCTAAAGAACCTCGGGTGCCAACGAAATAATTTTCATGAAACGATTGGTGCGCAGTTCCCGCGTTACCGGACCAAAAATGCGGGTACCAATCGGCTCGAGACGTGCATTAAGGAGTACGGCTGCATTGCCGTCGAAGCGAATCAATGAACCGTCCTGGCGGCGCACACCCTTACGTGTGCGGACGACAACGGCGTTATACACCTCGCCCTTCTTGACCTTCCCGCGCGGGATCGCGTCCTTGACGCTTACCTTAATCACGTCGCCGACGCCGGCATAGCGGCGTTTGGATCCGCCGAGCACCTTGATGCACTGAATACGGCGGGCGCCGGAGTTGTCGGCCACTTCCAGAACTGTCTGCATCTGAATCACGACTAATTCCTCAAATCACACTCGGTCCGCTGCCCGTTCAACGACATCCACGACAGTCCACGCCTTATTCTTGGAAATCGGCCGACATTCGGAAATCGCAACACGATCGCCTGGCTTGCATTCATTGTTCGCATCATGAGCAAGTACCTTGGTCGTACGGCGGATGTACTTACCGTAAACCGGATGTTTGATCAGGCGCTCAATTGCGACTGACACAGTCTTATCCATCTTATCGCTGACAACGCGACCGATAATCGTGCGTTGTGCTGTCTTCTCTTCGGTCATTTCGGTCATTCGACTTTACCCGTAGCGCGTTGCAGTTCGTTAATTACCGTCTTGACGCGCGCAATGTCTTTTCTCACGCGACGATGCTCGCTGGGCTGTTGCAGCTCGCCTGTCGCCTGCTGCATACGCAGGTTGAATTGCTCACGACGCAGCGCAACCAGTTCCTCGTCGAGCTCGTCGATCGATTTCTTCCGCAGATCCTGGACGTCCATCACATCACCTGCCGTGTTACAAACGCAGTCGAGAAGGGGAGCTTCGCTGCGGCAAGGCGAAATGCCTCTCGCGCCACTTCTTCCGTCACGCCTTCCATTTCGTACAGGATTCGACCTGGCTGAATCTGGCATACCCAGTATTCGACATTGCCTTTGCCCTTGCCCTGCCGCACTTCCAGTGGCTTCTTCGTGACTGGCTTGTCCGGAAATACACGGATCCAGATCTTCCCGCCGCGCTTGATGTAACGCGTCATGGCACGACGAGCAGCCTCTATCTGCCGCGCTGTCATGCGTCCACGATCTGTTGCCTTGAGGCCGTAGGTGCCGAAGGCCACCGTGCTGCCACGCAACGCGAGACCGCGGTTGCGGCCCTTCTGCTGCTTGCGAAATTTTGTCCGTTTAGGCTGTAACATCTCTATTCCCCGGTAAACGCGGGCCTCAGCTGCGCGTACCTGCAGCAGCCTCAGCCGGCTCCGCGGCTGCCACCTCGGGCTTGTCGAATACTTCGCCCTTGAAAATCCATACTTTCACGCCGATGACACCGTATGTCGTTTGCGCCTCGGCGATCCCGTAATCGATATCCGCACGCAGTGTATGCAGCGGTACGCGACCTTCGCGGTACCATTCCGATCGCGCAATTTCCGCACCATTCAGCCGCCCGCCAACCCTGACCTTGATGCCCTCGGCCCCAACGCGCATCGTATTTGTGACCGCGCGTTTCATTGCCCGGCGGAACATCACACGACGCTCGAGCTGCTGGGCGATGCCCTCGGCAACGAGCTGTGCATCGAGTTCCGGCTTGCGCACTTCGCTGATGTTGATGCGCACATCAATAATGTCCATCCCGATCATCTTTGCGATCTCGGCGCGCAGTTTTTCGATGTCTTCGCCTTTCTTGCCAATCACGATGCCGGGGCGAGCCGTGTGGATTGTAATATTCGCCTTCTTGGCCGGTCGCTCGATCGAAATACGACTGACCGAAGCATCCTTGAGCTTCTGCTTGATGAAGGCGCGAAGCTGATGATCGGTTCTGACGTATTCGGGAAACGTCTTCGAATCGGCATACCATTTCGATGACCAATCCTTGACAATGCCCAGGCGAATACCGGTCGGATGTACTTTTTGGCCCATTTTTCTACTCGTCCGCTACGCGTATCGTGATATGGCTGTTGCGCTTGATAATTCGTGCTCCGCGACCCTTCGCGCGAGCGCGATAACGACGAAACGTCGGCGCTTCATTCACCTCAATCTTGGCAATTTTCAGTTCATCAATGTCCGCACCGTGATTGTGCTCGGCATTCGCGATCGCCGATTCGAGAACTTTTTTCACAATGCGTGCGCTCTTCTTTGGCGTGAAGGTCAAAGTCCGCAGGGCGTCGTCAACCGTCTTGCCACGAATGGCGTCAGCCACGAGGCGGCACTTCTGCGGCGAGATACGCGCGTAACGCAGTGTTGCTGCAACTTGCATGAACTCTTACCCCTTCAACCTACTTCGTCTTACGATCACCGGAGTGACCACGAAACGTTCTTGTGATCGCAAACTCGCCCAGCTTGTGGCCAACCATGTTTTCCGAAATCAGGATTGGAACGTGCTGACGTCCGTTATGCACCGCAATCGTCAGACCTACCATGTCGGGCAACACCATTGATCGACGCGACCAGGTCTTGATCGGTCGGCGATCATTTTTCCTCGCTGCTTCGGCGACCTTTTTCGCCAGATGCGCATCGACGAACGGGCCTTTTCTGACACTACGTGGCATTACACTGTTCCTCGTCTATTTCTTGCGTTTGCGACGCCGCACAATCATGTTGTCGGTGCGCTTGTTCGAGCGCGTCTTGGCGCCTTTGGTCGGCGTTCCCCACGGACTCACCGGATGGCGACCGCCGGATGTGCGACCCTCGCCACCACCATGCGGGTGATCGACCGGGTTCATCGCAACACCACGAACAGTCGGGCGCGAACCCCGCCAACGCTTGGCGCCTGCCTTGCCGAGCTTGCGCAGGTTATGTTCACCATGACCGATCTCACCGATCGTCGCGCGACAATCGACATGAATCTTGCGCGTCTCCCCGGAACGCAGTCGAACCGTCACGTAAGCGCCCTCACGTGCCGCGAGCTGGGCGGAGCCACCGGCCGAACGTACCAGCTGGCCACCTTTGCCCGGCTTTAACTCGATGTTGTGAATCAAGGTGCCAACCGGGATCGCGCGTAATGGCAGTGCATTGCCCGGTTTTATTGGCGCGTCTTCGCCATTTACGACCGGCATGCCCGGCTGCGCCCCCTTGTGCGCGAGGATGTAACGCCGCTCACCGTCTACGTACTTGACCAATGCCAAATGGGCGCTGCGATTCGGATCGTACTCGAGATGTTCGATAACACCCGGCACACTGTCCTTGTCGCGCTTGAAGTCGATAATCCGATACCGCTGCTTGTGACCACCACCCCGATGACGCACCGTGATCCGACCGTTGTTATTGCGGCCAGCCTTCGACATCTTCTTGTCCAGCAGCTTGCTGTAGGGCTTGCCTTTGTGCAGGCCCGGCGTTTTGACAGCTACGGTGAATCGGCGTCCAGCTGATGTCGGTTTTGCTTTGTGTAGTGACATTGACCTGACCTTATTCCGTGCCCAGCAGCGTCTCTATCTGACTGCCCTCAGCCAGCCTCACGTACGCCTTCTTCCAGTGATTGCGACGCCCACGCGTTTGTCCGAAGCGCTTGGTCTTGCCCTTGACATTGACGACCGTGACCGAATCGACATCGACCTCGAACAATAATTCGACGGCCTGACGAATCTCTTTCTTGGTCGCATCGGTACGCACCTTGAGAACAACCTGGTTGTTCTCGGCGGCCAAGTGGCTTTTTTCAGAAAGATGCGGGCCGCGTATGACGGTCATCAATCGTTGCTGGTGGCGGGCAGCACTCATGACAGGCGCTCCTCAATCTGCTTCAACGCCGGCAGTGTGATTAGCACCTTGTCGAAGCGAATCAAGACAACCGGGTCGACCGAGGCCACATCGCATATACCGACATTCGGCAGGTTGCGCGCCGCCAGGAAAATTTTCTCATCGAAAACCTCGTTCAGGATCAGCACACTTACCAGGCCCAAATCATCAAGCCTGGCGGCGAGCAACCTCGTTTTCGGCGCCTCGAGTTCGATCTCTTTGATGACGACCAAGCGATCTTGACGGACAAGCTCGGAGAACACCGAGCGTAACGCCCCCCGATACATTTTCTTGTTGACCTTTTGCTCGTACTTGCGAGGCTTCGCCGCGAATGCGCGACCGCCACCTACCCAGATCGGGCTGCGAATCGTTCCGGCGCGAGCACGACCGGTGCCTTTCTGTCGCCATGGCTTCGTACCGCCGCCGCGTGCTGCTGCGCGATTCTTTTGCGCCTTCGTTCCAGCCCGACTCCCCGAAAGGTATGCCGTAACCACCTGGTGAACCAATGCTTCGTTAAACTCTGCGCCAAACGCGGCATCGAGAACATCAACCGAGCCGCTACCCTGCATCTTCAACTTCATGACGGCGACCCGCCGCCGGCAGCCTTGAGCGCCGGGCGCACGATAACGCGTCCCCCGCGGTGGCCTGGGACAGCGCCCTTGATCAGCAGAAGGTTGCGCTCGGCATCGACCCGCACGACTTCGAGATTCTGTATCGTGCGGCGTACATTGCCCATTTGGCCCGACATCTTCTTACCCTTGAAGACCCGGCCTGGTGTCTGGTTCTGTCCAATCGAGCCTGGTGCGCGGTGGGCCAGCGAGTTTCCGTGCGTTGCATCCTGCATGCTGAAGTTATGCCGTTTGACCGTGCCGGCAAACCCCTTGCCGATCGACGTGCCTATGACGTCGACTTTCTGACCCGCTGCAAACAAATCGACCCGCAGATCAGAACCAATCTCGTACTCCGTCTGATCTGCCTCGGCAACGCGAAGCTCGGCTATTAGGTCGCCGGCCTCAACCTTTGCCCGAGCAAAGTGGCCGGCTTGAGGCTTGGACACACGAGAAGGCTTCTTGCTGCCAGTTGTTACTTGCAGCGCACGATAGCCATCATTCTCAACGGTCTTCACCTGAGTAATCCGGTTAGGCTGTGCCTCAATCACGGTCACGGGAATCGACGCCCCGTCTTCCGTGAATACACGTGTCATGCCGCACTTGCGGCCAACAAGACCCATAGTCATTTCAAAACTGCCTTTTTCCAGACACACGAAAGGGCCAGCCATCGCCGAGAACATCGTGTCCTCAAGACTCCGGGGCTGACCCTGGTTCCGGCCGATACTTCGTTTCGATCCGGCGGTCCGAGATTTGCCGTGTCGCCTTCGATTTCCCGGCGACCTATGCTTTTAAGCGCCACAGACTGTAGCCATGTGGCGGCTTTTCCGAATCTGGCCGACTCCCGGTCCGGCCAAATCCAGCGAGCCCGCAATTATACCCCCCGAAACCCTCAGCGCAAGCGGTTTTCAGGCGTTTTCGCGTGTTTTTTTATTCGAAATATCAACCGATTGCGAACGTGGCGCCAGATGCCCGCAGGTTAATCTCGGTCGAGGGATCGGGAAGCCTGTGGGAGGGATGTTTGTCCCTTGGACAAACGCCCTGCCGCAGGCTGCGCGCAAGCAATCTAATTAAGCTTGATCTGCACATCCACGCCCGCAGGCAACTCGAGCTTCATCAACGCATCGACCGTCTTGTCGGTCGGATCGACGATATCCATCAGGCGCTTGTGAGTACGGATCTCGTACTGGTCGCGGGCATCCTTATTGACATGCGGCGAGATCAGGACCGTGAAGCGTTCCTTTTTCATGGGCAGTGGTATCGGCCCCTTTACCGTGGCGCCGGTACGTTTGGCCGTATCGACAATCTCACGCGCCGAGTTATCGATCAGGCGATGATCAAACGCTTTCAGGCGGATTCGTATGTTTTGGTTCGTTGCCACAATATTTCCTTATTCAAATTGCTGTGGGAGGGGGCCATGCCCGCGACCGGTCAGTCGCCCGCATGGCGGCCTCCTACTCAATAATCTTTGCGACGACGCCCGCGCCGACGGTGCGACCGCCCTCGCGGATTGCGAAGCGCAAGCCCTCCTCCATGGCGATCGGTGCAATCAGGTCTAC